>Ga0315549_1003322_pt1 | contig 14434 bp, 12 predicted proteins | sample SalMarSW160200MG_FD_203101 | JGI IMG/M metagenome (GOLD analysis project Ga0315549, IMG submission 203101) | Salt marsh sediment microbial communities from the Plum Island Ecosystem LTER, Massachusetts, United States - Salt Marsh Sediment SW1601-200 ... | reverse complement strand
GGAATTTTCTAAAAATTGTAATTATATTCATTGAGCTTCTTGCAAAAATGTTATTTTTGCAAGAAGCTCCTTAAAAGGAAATTGCTAACTTGTTATGTTATAATGAATAATAATTTAACTAATTTGATATATTCTAATTTTTGCAATTTCCTCCATTGTTAAAATAAAAATTTTAAGTTGCGATTGCTTTACTTTCTTGTTAATATGTGGCCAGGATCAGAAAGATAAAAAACTAAAAGGAGATAAATATGAAGGCGCAGTGTGCTATAATCGGCGGGAGTGGTTTGGAAGAGTTTGAGAGCGGGAAGCTCGTTGAAAAAGTGGATATTCCCACACCTTTCGGACTGCCTTCGGATATAATTACCTTGGTTGATATTAACGGTGTGGTTACCGCCTTTTTACCGCGCCATGGCAGGGGTCACCGCATCCTCCCTCATGAGGTTCCTTCACAGGCCAATATCTGGGCTTTAAAGAGTTTGGGTGTCGAGACAATTCTTGCTGTGAGTGCGGTCGGTTCATTGCATGAAGATTATAAACCGGGTGATTTCGTGGTATGCGATAGTATTATTGATAGAACCCACGGACGGGCTAAAAGTTATTTCGGCGATGGTGCTGCGGGACATGTGGGTTTCGCCAATGCTTTTTGCCCGGAGGTAGCTAAAGGCTTAGTTAACGTGCTTGAAGGCCAGAAAGAACCGTTTCATGACTGCGGAACGATTCTCTGTATGCAGGGTCCGGCCTTCTCAACCAGAGCCGAAAGTTTTCTTTTTAAGGATTGGGGAGCACATATTATCGGAATGACGGTCTTGCCTGAAGCTCAGTTAGCGCGTGAAGCGGAAATCTGTTATGCGAGCATAGGTATTGTAACGGATTATGACTGCTGGAAAGAACAGGAGGAGGTTGTTACTGTCGAGATGGTAATAAAGATGATGCAGCAAAAGATAGCTGCAATCAAAACCATGATTCCGGCATTTACAGGAGAAATGAACAAGCTCCCGGATTGTGCCTGCAGACATGCAGCCGAGAATGCGCTCATGACAGATCCTTCCTTGATTCCCTATGAACTGAAGAGAAAGCTGCACCTGTTCTATGCTAAGTACTGGCGCAAGAGAGATTAAAGCATAAGATCTTGCGGTAAAAGCGGGAAACCGCTTGTTTTTACGGCTTCGAGCTCATCATTTCTTTCTCGAATCAGAAGTGCTTCCACACCCGGTTGCTGTTCAAGAAAGCGCAGTCCCTTTTCATAGCCAAGCACAAAGGCCGCGGTTGCCAGGGCATCAGCCGTACTGCAGCGGTCGGCGATTACAGTAACCGAAACGAGCTCTGTCGCCGGATACCCGGTATGCGGATCGAGGATATGGTGGTACCTTTTTCCATTCTGAATGAAAAAGCGTTCATAATCACCGGAGGTTACTATAGCCTTGTCTTGCTGTGAGCAATCAATTTCTATAATGCAGGCAAACATCTTGTGTGATGTATTGTCCTGGTTATGTTCCCGCTGCTGTTCTGCATAGCGAGGGTGACGAATAGCAACTTTCCAGGGAGTTCCATCCGGTTTAACGCCTGATAGGAACAGATCTCCTCCCGCGTCAATAATGTAGTTTGTGTAACCCTGTTGGGATAAAAATCCCGCAAGAAAATCAACAACAGCACCTTTGGCGATTCCTCCTAAGTCCAGACCCATCTGAGGGGCAATACGGATTTGATTGTTATTTTGAATGGTTACTTTTTTATAATCAATGAGGGGAAGTACCTCGCTGATCTCATGGTATGAGGGTACTCTCCCTCCTGTCTCAAATTCCCAAAGTCTTAGTAAGGGGAGAATAGTGGGATCAAAAGCACCCTTGCTGGCTTCCGCCAGATCAATTGCCTCTTGTATTACTGCGATCATTTGCGGCGGCAGGGTAGCATGACCTGTTTTTTGAACTAAAAATAAAGGACTCTGTAGTGAGCGGTGATCATAGAGCAGCGCTTCAGCGGTTACTTTTTGCTTGATGATTTTCCAATCGGGAATATTATCAGTATAAATACCGACAGTCATAAAGGTCGACATTGTGGGAAATGTTTCTTTATATAAAACAGCCGAGTTGTTACATGCTATTTCACTCTGAAACAGAATAAGTAAAGCAATGAGATATACTAAGTAAAGATATTTTTTCTTTTGCATAATCCGGTTTCTAACTTAGCGTAATATATATTTTTTAGCAAGATTTTACGCATTATAATATTAGACACAGATTAACGAAGATTTTGAATGATTACACAGATTTTAATATAATAAATCCAAATAAAAATCTGTGAAAATCAGTGTTAATCTGTGTCTGAATATAGATCTTCTGTTTTCAATTGTGTCTTTCCTTCGTGCTGTGCTATAATATACTACATATGAAATCGGCATTTGTTGAGCTTATCGGGAGACCGTCTACAGGTAAATCATCTCTGCTAAATATTATCTGCGGGCATAAAGTATCAATAATTTCAAATGTACCTCAGACTACAAGAAATAAAGTACGTGGTATTTATACGGAAAAACGAGGACAACTGGTATTTGTAGACACACCAGGTTTCCATAGTTCGGAAAAAAAATTCAATATTTACTTAAAGGATTTGGCTGTGTCGACTCTCGCCGAAGTCGATCTTATTCTCTATTTGCTTGATGTTACACGTACGATCGGTCATGAAGAGCAGACATTGATTTCACTGATGAAGGAATCTAAACACAGACTGGTGGTCGGATTAAATAAAATCGATGTAACACCAAATTATGTAAAGCAGCTTCGGGAACTGCTCAGTAAAGAATTAGATGATGTGCCAAAACTTGAGCTTTCATGTAAAAAAGGTCAGGGGGTGAACGAATTGCTTTCCGTATTATTTGAAAAGGCACCTGACGGAGAACTTTGTTATCCTTTTGAATATTACACGGATCAGACACCGGAATTCCGTATCTCTGAAATCGTTCGGGAAAAAGTGATTCTTAATACACGCCAGGAAGTTCCTCATGCCGTGTATATAGAGATCGCGGATATGGAAATGAGACAGGATAAGAATATGCTGTGGGTAAGAGGTTTTATCTGTGTGGAGAGAGAGTCGCAGAAAGGTATCATTATTGGCAAAATGGGAGATACTATTAAAAAAATCATGATGCAAGCCAGGCAGGAACTATCAGAGCTTTTTCCCTACCAGCTGGAACTGGATTTTCGGGTAAAAGTTCGCTTCAAATGGAAAAGAAATGATATCTTACTTAAGAAACTCATAATGTAGGAAGAGTTAAGGTTGTCTATGATCGACCTTTCCGTCGGCAAAACCGATAAAAAGATGATTCACCTTGCGGCAGAACAAACCGGACTCAACCACACCCGGAATACAGCTCAGTTCTTTTTCCAAAGCTTCCGGATCTGTAATGCTCTCGAATTTCGCTTGCAGTAAAAGATTGCCGTGTTCCGTAAAAACAGGGCCGGCGAAATGGGCGGCCATTTGCAAGCTTACAACTGCGCCTTTGGCTTTGAGCTGACGTGCAACAGTGGCATGGGCCTCCGGGATGACTTCCACCGGAACAGCAAACTTAATTCCTAATCTTTTTACTAATTTTGTATAGTCAGCCACAACGGCAAACTGTTCAGAGGCATACGCTGCGATTTTTTCACTCAGCAGCGCACCACCGTGGCCTTTGATGAGTCTGTTTTGAGGGTCAATTTCATCCGCTCCGTCTATAGTAAGATCGAGCTCTGCCTTAAGCAAGGGATCGATAAGGGTGGTTATCGGGATGCCCAGAGCAAGGCATTCCATTTTTGTCTGCAGGCTTGTGGTCACAACCATGAGGTTGTATAATTTTTTCTCGTTTTTTAATACGGCTATACGGCGTGCCGCTTCTATTGCAGTACTACCGGTACCCAAAGCCAATTTCATTCCGCTTTTAACAAGTGTATCTACCGCGGTATGTGCTACAAGTTTTTTAATCTCTGCTTTTTCCATAGTATCTATTCCGTAATCTTTTAGTTTGTGTCAGCACGATTTGTACTTTTTTTAATAACGTTTATGATACAAAGAATAATAAAAATTATTTACTTCTTGCTCGCTGTATTTGACCGTTTTTGGTTTAAGGGGATTAACCTGTGAGTTTATTACTCCGGCTACCAGCGGCCAGCATTTATTAATAAACAGTTCCAGTTCGCTATTATCAATAAGCCGATTGAGATCTTTGCTTTTTAATAATCCCGCTTTTTTTAATCTGTATATCTTATCAAAATAGGCAAATACAATCTGCCTGCTTTTATCTATCTCCTTTTCTACGGTTCTTTTATTACGGTTACTTAAGAATGTTTTGATATAGTCAAAACCGTGTTTGCGGCAGGTTTCGTGATAGTTAACCAGGTTTTTGCGGGCAACAATATTTTTCTCCGTATAACGCGAATCCAGAAGATCATTCATCATGTTCGCGCGCAGGGCTTTTTTGCTTTGTTTTGAACTCTTAGCGGCAGCTAATGTGGCAAATGCCGCAAGGAGAGCGATGAGGATAAGGATTGATAAAAATATATTTGTGGTATCGGAATAGAAATTTTGAATATGGCTTAAAATATCATAAAAAAATTGCATCTTAATATCTCACCTTTTGCATTAGGATTTCTTTTTATGTATCGGCAGGATATGTAAAAGAGAAAACACCGGCCGAATAAAAAATTTACCTCCGGAAAGTGAGGTTCATCATAGTGTTTTTATGATACATACGGCTTTAAAAGCGGCATTATTTTGTCTTTTCCGATTGTGAGGATAAATCCCGCTAAACGGGGTCCCATTTCCTTATTAATAAGTATACGATAGAGTATCTTGAAAAGTTCTTTGTGTTCCATACCGTGCTCATGAGCCAGGGCATAAATAGCTTCAGCCAGACTACGTTCGTTATGAGAAGAAAAATTATTATCCAGTTCGCGGTAGAGAGCAGTTACAACGCCGCGTTCGTGAGCTGTAATGGAAACAAGCGCATCATCTGCTTTACGTAAATGAAAGCGAAATTCTGACGGAGCATAAGTAGTAATCCAGTTCCAGGCACAGCGAGCTCTGGTTTGTAATCGTTCATCAGCTTCGATTTTTAGCGCTTTAAGTGTGGCATCAATCTGGCCTTCATAGATTTGAAGCAGATTACAGAGGTGGCGAAAAGTGATCTGTACGGGCAGAGCGGCAGGAACTTTCTTGACCTGCGATAATTCATAAATACGCTTTTCTTTTTGTTTTCTTTTTTCACTAACATCTTCACTGCCAAAATAGATACGCTCACATCTATCATAATCCTCATATATTTTAAGCACATCGAGATCAAAGGAGATGGCAAATTCCGTATTTGGACGGGTTCCGGCGAACATATAGCGGATGATTTCGGGCTGATAAATTGCCAATACATCATCCAGGCCGATAACGTCTCCGCTTGATGAGGATATTTTACCTCCTTTTCCTTTAATCCTTAAAAAATCGTATTTAAAGCTAATAGGTGGTTCATAGTCATACACCTGTTTTACAATGCTGCTTGCGGTATCGAAACTGCCTCCGGCCGAGTGATGCTCCTTGCCGCCGGGTTCAAAATCCACTTTTTCATACGACCACCGCATGGGAAAGTCAATCCGCCAAAAAAGTTTTACTGTCTGTGCTTTCTTAAGATCGAGTGTCTCGTTATTACCGCATGAAGAACAACTGTAGCTCACCTCATACTCCCGGTTCCAGTTTAAGATCTTCGTCGTATCTTTTTGGCAGGAAGTACAAAAAATGGAAATGGGCCACCAGTCAGCGGACAGTTCGGAAGCTCTGTGTTCATTGAGTATTGCTTTAATGGCATCCCTCTGTGCAAGCGCCTGCCGCATAAGTTCGGCATAGCAGGCTTTTGCATAGCGTTGTGCCTGGTATATGTATTCAGGTTCAATTCCTACTTGCGGAAGCAGTTTTTCTATTTCGTATTCGTTATGGCGGGCATAACTTTCGTGACTTCCGTATGGATCGGGAACAACAGTGATGGGCTTGCGTAAATGCTTTTCGAGCATTGCTTTTTGCGGCATGTTGGCCGGTATTTTGCGAAACACATCGTAATCGTCCCAGGAGAAAAAAAAGCGCACCTTTTTACCCATGTCTCTCAGAGCTCTTACCACCAGATCTACGGAGATAAGCTCGCGGAAATTCCCTATATGAACTGTGCCCGAAGGTGTTATACCGGCGGCACAGACATAGAGTGGTTTATCTCCCTTTTCACGTATAATTTTCAGTGCGGTTATATCTGCCCAATGAGTTGCCTCTGTTTTCATAGTCTGTAGAGTATAAAGAAGATATATTCTTTATGCAATCAGCAATTCTCCTTTTGCACATTTCTTTAATTAAAAAAGTTGTTATACAATGACAATTTTTAAGCAAATATCTTTAACAGTCGATAATGTACATATGAAAAAGCTTAGTTTATTCATGATTGTTTTTTTACTTTCTGTAATGAATATTTATACGGAGCAATGGGGGCTGGCTTCCTGGTATGGGGGAGATTTTCACGGAAAGAAAACGGCAAACGGTGAAGTTTTTAATACTAATGAGCATACGGCTGCCCACAAGACATTACCCTTTAATACTGTGGTAAAAATAACCAATCTGTATAATTTGAAAACAACGGTTGTAAGGATTAACGACAGAGGACCTTTTCGTAAAGGACGGATAATCGACCTGTCCCGAGCGGCGGCGGCAGATCTTGATATGCTCGGTTCAGGAGTTATACCCGTACGCATTGAAATTGTTGAAAAAACAGAAGGTGAAGACAAGATAATTTCAGATGAACCAGTTGCCGGGGCAAAGAGCTATCGTATTCAAGTCGGTGCTTTTCGCGAGGAAGCTAATGCGGAGCGAGCCAAGCGTCTCATTACGGCCAAAGATTTACATGTGGCAGTCGAAATTACGGAAACAGGTTTTCACAGAGTCTATGTGGACAAAGTCCCGAAAAATACGCTACAGCAAACCGAAAAGATCTTGTATGATCTCGGTTTTCATGATTTTATAGTCAAAGAGCAGTAACAATATTTCATAACTAAATATTGAAAACATGAAAGGGAAAACCATGAGTGAAAAATCATGCAAAGGAGACCATAAAGGCCATCTCTGCATTCTGGCCAGCAATGAACTCTTTGATCAGATAAAGGAACTCACACGCGATCCGCAGTATATTTGCTTTAATTGCGGGCGGGTAGCTGATTGTAAGCACAATCTCTGTAATCCGATGCCTCTCAATTAATATACTTTCAGTTTATAGCATAAAAAACTCCCCTGTTCTTGATTTGAATACCTTAAATCTTTAAAATATGAAAAAAGAGGATGCACATATGAAAACAATAGGTATTATCGGATTCGGCAATATGGGGAGTGCTTTTTATAAGGGATTGGTATCCACGAACAAAAGTTATAATATTGTGGTTGCGGAGCGTATTACCAAAAAAATCGAGATTGCAAAAAAAAAGTATAAGCTTAAGATTGCAGAGAACAAAGAGTTGGTAGCGGCGGCGGATATTGTGGTAATTGCGGTAAAACCTCAGGAGTTAGCACAGCTTGTTAGTGAGATTAAGCACGCTGCCAAAGGAAAACAGATTATCAGTGTAGTGGCAGGCAAGCGAATTGATTATTTTATTAAGAAATTAGCAACAGACCAGGTAGTGAGATTTATGCCCAATCTGGCAGCTGTAAAAAGCCTTTCGGCTGTAGGAATGAGTTTCGGACCAAAAGTAAAAAAAGAGTTTCAGGAGGAGTGTCTGGCTATCGCACGAGCGATCGGTGTGCCATATACCATACCGGAGAACCTGATGCCGGCTGTCACCGGATTATCCGGATCCGGTATTGCTTATGTGTTTGCTTTTATTCATGCTTTGGCACTTGGCGGGGTACATGCCGGATTTAAATATGAGGAGGCCTTGGCAATTGCAATCACAACCGTGGAAGGTGCGGCAGGTCTCTTAAAAGACTCAGGGCAAAACCCGATTGAAGCCTTAAGCAAAGTTATCTCTCCTTCCGGGACCACGATCCATGGTATAAAAACTTTGGAAGAGCTGGGATTTACTTATGCCGTCATGAACGCTGTAACAGCTGCTGCAGAAAGGGCTAAAGATTTTGAAGCATAAAGTGTTTATTCTCTTTCTATGTTATTGTCTGGCAGGATCATGGTATTTAAGTGCGGATACAAGCAGCTCCTGGCAGCAGACCTCAACAGAGCATTTTGTTTTTATCTATCAAGAGCAAGACAAGGCAGCTGTGAATGAGCTTGTAAGCTTTTCCGAAGAAGTTTACCAGCGTGTTACGACATATTTCGATTCGTATCCTGAACAAATACTCTGTGTAGTGTACGGGAATACGGATCTGGCCAATGGTTATTATTCTTTTCCCCCTCATCATATCGGGCTTTTTGTAGCATCCCCCAGCTTTCCCTGGATAGGACCGCGGCATGAGAGTTGGCTTGAAATACTGTTAATCCATGAACTCACCCATTATGTGCATTTAAAATCCGAAAAAGGATTTTTGGCTGCCTTATCTTTTCTGTTCGGCGATGCCATTAAAGGAGGCAATGCCTTTTTTTTACCGGGCTGGGTGATCGAGGGTATTACCACCAATACGGAAACTATGTTTTCTAAGGGAGGAAGGGGGCGGAATCCCTTTTTTGAGATCTACTATAAAGCTCCCATTTTAGAGGACAATTTTTTTAGCTTAGAGCAAGCCGAGTACTCCTCGGCGTATCCGCCTTCCGGCAGGGTGTATGTAGCCGGTTATATTTTTATCCGGTTCTTAATGCAAAAATTCGGAACAGATGTATTTAAGCGTATTAATGATGAATATGTGAAGTGGCCGTTATTCGGACCATGGCATGCTGTAAGGCAGGTTACGGGTTATGATGCGAACGAACTTTTTAATCAGATGAAACAGGAGCTGCTTGTCGCATACGAGCAGGATCGATTGCTGCCCAAAGGAGAACTCATCACTCCGGAGCAAATAGCGGATTATGCCCTGCCTGTTATCACAGAAAGAGGCTGGTTTATGTACCGGAGCAGTCCTTATAAACATTCCGCAGTGATAAGGTTTGATCCTGAGTCAAAAAAGGAAACCATACTGTTTGAGACAATGCTTACGGATGAGTATTCGTTAACTGCCGATAAAAAGGGTGATACTATCGTCTTTGCCGGCCTTTATTTTAAGCAAAATACACGTTTAATCGATTCGGAGGTCATATCCGATCTGTATGTCTATAATACAACCACAGGAAAATTGACCCGACTTACTCATAATGCGCATCTTTATCATCCCGCACTATCAGAGGACGGCACTACACTTATAGCGGTGCAGAGGACAGGTTCATACTCACGCCTGGTTAAGGTTGATCCTGTTACGGGTGATCTCTCTCTTCTATTTGCAGAGCAGGGTAGCAGTGTGTACAATCCTGTATTTTCTCCTGACGGTAAACACATTTCTTTTGTATTACATCACTATGGAATGCAGGATATTTATCTTTTAGAGTATCCGTTAGAAAGCATGTATATAAAGGGAAACCATACGCCCATTTCCTATAACGCGGACAGGAAGCAGATTGTCTTAGGACCGGATACGGCAGGGGAGTATTACCCACGCTTTATTGATAATGACACCCTGCTTTTCTCCTCCGACAGGGAAGGGAGCCTGGCGCTTTATTCGCTGTCTCTTTCAAGTCAAGATTTCTTTTTAGTCTGTCAGGAGCCTGTAGCGGCTTTTGCGGGATACAAAGTGCAAGATTATATAATTTATGCTTCCTATTCCCGGCGTGGTTTTTGTATTAAGAAGATGGCGCAGCAGGATCTTGTAAACAAACGGATTGCGCTCCCGGCAGCCATGCCCTATCCCAGACTGCCTGAGCAGGAGGAGGCGGTAAGTACGGATTATATTGATTGGCCCCTATTTCAATTCTGGCTGCCTTTCCCGGATGCTCATTTATTGAATTCTAATGAAATAGTATGGGGCGGTGGAATCTACCTGCTGGGTGTATCGCCTCTGCAGACTACGATGTATAGTGTGACTCTTTCTTTTTTCCCCGAAACCATGCAGCCTTCAGGCACTGTAGAATTTCAGACCGCACTCGGTCTGATCGATATTATGTATGCGCTTGATCTAAGTTATGAGTATACATCCGGTGATTATTACAGGCAGTCTATTGATAATACATTTCTCCTCTCTTTTCCGTTGCATTCAAGCCTTGTCCACAGTATAAAGCAGAGTGTGTATATCTACGGAGGTTTACACTACGGATATAATATATACGCTTGGGAGAGCTTTTCCTTTTTAAATCAATTTGATCCGGCCTCGATAGATCAGGAGAATGAACTGAATTTTATCTCAGGCTTGAATCTTTCTTTTATAAAGAACGGTGGTATCATAGATTATTACGCACCCCTGGCATTTGCAGGCACTGTTTTTATTCAAGTGCCCCTGCCCGTATTCCCCGAGTCGGAAAAGGGTTTTCATACTGTAACAAACTTAAGTATCAATCTTCCTACGTTTTTACCGCATACGGTACTTAAACTGGGGTGTAAGGCCAGTTATACGACAGAGGAGCTTTTGGGGTATCCGGTAATATATCCGCGCGGAATGTTTGATCTGGAGGCACAGGCCGCTGTTGGCAGAGCCCTGTTTTCAGCGGAGATCCTGTCCGCTTTGGCCCTGCTCGACCAACCCCTGGCAGGAGGATTGCATCTGGACGGTATCGGAGCCGGTCTTCATATAGAAGCTTTGGCAGACTTTCAGTTCAAAGAAGAATATATAACATTTGATAATCATATCTATATCGGGTGTGAAATTAGTGTGATTATCGGACTGGGCATGGTAAGTATTCCTGTCGGAGCGGGGGTAAGTTTTCGCTTAAATACAGCAGATATCGAATCTTTTAATGTGAATCAGGATGTCCGGCCCTATTTATTTTTTGGTTTTAATAGTTTTTTAGACGCACTTACGGGGGATGACCGATAGGGGTTTATGAAACTGCGGGTAAAAGCGTATACTCTTATTCTATTACTCATTTTGTTAGCGATGTATAACTGCGGGGAAAGCAAAGCTGTTGCTTCCGATGCAGCATCCGGTTTTTCTTTTTTAAAAGCCAGTGGAACCCGGATTGTTAATGAAACGGGGCAGCAGGTACTGCTTAAAGGCGTAAATCTGGGCAATTGGTTTCTTATCGAGATGTGGATGCTCGGTTTGGGGAACAGCGGTATCGCGGATCAGTACAGCCTGGAGCAGATACTGATAAAACGCTTCGGAAAAACTCAGAAAAATCGCTTGCTTGATAAATACCGCGAACATTATATAATTGACCGAGATTTCGAGATGATAAAAAGCTTCGGTATGAATGTTGTGCGGCTGCCCTTTTGGTACACTCTGCTTGAGGATGATCAGTCGCCAATGCAAATAAAGCAGCATGGCTGGTTTTGGCTGGACAACGCAGTCGCCATGGCTGAGAATCACGGTCTTTATATCATTCTGGATCTACACGGAACACCGGGCTCTCAGAATGAGTGGGATCACTCCGGCAGAGCTGATTATAATCGTTTGTGGTCTGAAAGGCGGTATCGGGAGAGAACCGTTTGGCTGTGGACACAGATTGCGCGGCGCTACCGCAGCCGAAAAAGTATTTGCGGTTATGATCTTTTAAACGAGCCCTGGGGCGGCACACCGGATGATGTGAGAAATTTAACTGTACGCTGTTACGATGCCGTTCGCAAGGTGGATGCCGATCATATTATATTTTTTTCCAGTTACTCTAATGATATCAGCTTTTACGGAGATCCCAAACAACAAGGATGGAAAAATATTGCGTTTACCTGTCATTTATACCCCGGTTTTTTTGGTAATGGTGAACCGACTATTAATACCCACAATAACTTTATTCAAAACACAATTCATGGTTACAACACAAGATTAAAAAAATATAATGTTCCCATGCTGATCGGAGAGTTTAATGTGGTATTAAAAAGCGCAGGTGGGGGTAAGATGATGCGGCGTTATTTTGATGCCTATAACGAATTGGGCTGGGCTGCAACCATGTGGTCATATAAGGTTTTTACAACAAGCGGCGGAATTGGCAACGGTATCTGGGGAATGGTTACGAATGCAAAACCGCTTCCTCAGATCGATTTTAATACCATGAGCAGGAATTCCATAGAAGACTGGTTTTCCGGTTTATCTTCCATGAAGTATACAGTTGATGAGGATTTAAAAGATTGGCTTACTAAATAAAAATTACGATAACATAAAAATCAGTTTATAATATTATCACTCTTAATCCATGAGTATCCTTTGTAGTCCCAATTTGTATTTTTTATAATCATTGAACTGTAACCACCGTTGCTAATTGGATTTCGTATACAAAACCAAGTTACATTTTTATCATTATTAGTTTTACCAATAAAATATGAATCCTGTAAATCCTGTCTAAAAAAATAATAATTAGAATATTTCGACAGGATTTACAGGATTTGTTTTAGATAAGATAAGACACGAATTTATAATCACTTGCCATTATTGTATCCAGATGATACAAAATATATATTTTTTTTTAAAGGAACATATATGATAGATATTAAAGGGAAATGGGTGTTGGTTACAGGCGCCAGCCGCGGAATCGGTAAACAGATAGCATGCGGGCTTGCCGGGAAAGGTTGTAATCTTATAATTCACAGCCGTGATCTGGCGCATACAAAATCTCTTGCCCAAGAACTAAAACAGAATGGTGTCGAGGTATGCGAATTGGAAGCCGATTTGGCGGATACCAAAGCAGCCATGCAATTAGCAGAAAAGGCAGAAGAATTAAGCGGCGGTATTCATATTTTATACAATAATGCGGCTATTATGACTCCTTATCTTGAAACGTTTTCTGCCCCTGCCGGGGATTACCAAAAAAGCTTTGCCGTAAATGTCATCTCCCCGATTGTAATCTGTGATATAATCCTGCCGAACATGATTAAACGTGGATTCGGCAGGATTATAAATGTTACTTCGGGTATACAAGACGAACCGGAACTCATGCCCTATGCGGTTTCCAAGGCTGCGTTAGATAAATACGTAAAAGATCTTGCCAAAAGATTATCAGGTACAGGAGTCATTATGAGCCTGCTCGATCCCGGCTGGCTGCGTACAGATTTGGGCGGGCCAAACGCACCAAATTCCGTAGAGTCCGTGCTGCCGGGTGCACTTGTTCCTGCTCTATTGGATGAGGGCGAGGAGTCGGGTAAGCTCTATCGTGCGCAAGATTATAGGGAAGAATAAGTATTTATATATTTCTACGTGCCGGCAGCTATTGACAATCTTCTATTTAAATGTGTGCAGTAATTCTCCGCTTTCGAAATCATATAATGACACTTGCGGATTAACCGCGGCAAAATATTCACCATCAGGGCTGATAGTGACTGTAGCGTCATAGCTGTCGGTATACCATCCCATATATTCCACATTAAGCTGTAAATTATATTTAATCGCTTTTGCATCAACATTCCATACATATACATTGCCATTCGTATCGCGAATAAGCAGGTGTTTCCCGTTTGGGTGATATTTAACATTCTCTGTATGCATTACTGATCCTGGAGTAAAATCACTGATCTCAATATTATATTTTAAGATTAAATCTATTTTTTCCGAGGATTTTACCTTTACTTCATTTATAACTACATCATGAGCCAGAGCGGAATTGTCTGTCCATATTCCCAAAGCTATGTGCGTGCCATTGGGGTGGATATCTAATGAAGATATTCCTGCATAATAATTTGCATGATGGGAACTCATAAACACAAATAACTCCCGTTCTGTTATTCTTGTTGCCCTTGTGTCCCGCCACAGCTAAGAGATTTAATTGGGGATTAATGGAAAAACAGGAAATCGTACAGGGAAGGCTCCAATTGGCGATAACTTGCAGTGTGGCGGTATCTATTATTACCATCCCGTTTTGGAATGTTCCATTGGCCAAAATATATTTACTGTCAGGGCTAAAGGCAATCTTAGCCTGAAAGGAGAAGTCAAGGGAAATACTGCCAATTTTTTTACTCGTATCAAATTCAGTGAGAGTGAGGGTTTTTTTAATCGCGTAAGCCAATAGTTTTCCGTCGGGGCTTATGGCAACGCCGTCGATTTTTTTATTGCCGGTGTTTATAGTCTTTTTAAATTTGTAGTCCGTGAGCGACCAGATTTTAATTTTTTGATCCGCACCCCATGATAAAAGATATTTTATATCGGGAGTAAACAAAACACCATAGGTATATTTCCCATGGGCTGTATTTATCGATTCAGCAAATATGGAAAAGTAATAAAAAAACATTATTAACCCACAGACGATAATAGATCTTTTATAAAATAATTGTATTATTATTCCCCCTTTTTATTTATTTTATTATTAATCCTGAATCCGTATAAAAATACTACCAGA
>Ga0315549_1003321_pt1 | contig 14435 bp, 10 predicted proteins | sample SalMarSW160200MG_FD_203101 | JGI IMG/M metagenome (GOLD analysis project Ga0315549, IMG submission 203101) | Salt marsh sediment microbial communities from the Plum Island Ecosystem LTER, Massachusetts, United States - Salt Marsh Sediment SW1601-200 ... | reverse complement strand
GACTCTGGAACCGTTAGGATTCTCTTTCCCAATTCATCATTTTCTTTCACTAACTTGTTGGTTCTTAAATCTTTTACAATATTATAGCAAGTCTTTTTATTAATTCTTGTGATTTGATGAATTATATTTACTATGGTTCTTAACTCCTCTCCTTCAAAATTTAGAATAATAATCATAACATAGTAGGTCTTTTTAAAGAAACTATTTGATTGTTTATTAATCTTTAGTTTGAAAATGCCATTTTTACCCTTCATAAATTATCACGAAATTATAATTATATTACAATTATATATAAATTCTTATAAATAAAAAATTCCCTTAAAACCTTCTATATTTTTTTTAATATGAAATTTTCAATATTTTTATAGACAATTGCTATTTTTAGGCGGTCCTTTTCCAATGAAAATAATTTCTCCTGTCGTACACATGATTTTTGGATAATTAAGACATATAAATACCTTTTTATGAGAGTCGTAGAATAAGATAATAAGTTGATGCTTAATTTTTTTTACTTCTACCTTTCTACTCTGTTCAAACATGAATTTTATAATCTTTATGTGTTGATGAATCTTTATCGGTCTTACTGGAATTGATTCAAGATTAGTATTACTTAGGTCTAGACTTATTAAAGATGGAAAATCTCCTATCGAGGTGGGAATCTAATTTATATTATCTGACCACAATAATTTCCACCAAAAGGTCTTTTAGAAATTGGTTTTATTACTTTAAATGGTTTTTTTCCTATTAACTCATAGGGAATATTAAAAATCTCACAGAATTCTTTTAAATATGATTCCACTTGTTTTAAATCCTCCTCACATGGTTCAAAAAGCTTAGCTCCAACTCCTAATTTATCCTCTAAATCCTCTTCAGTTCTTAAAAAGATTTTCCCTCTATGTATCCCTGTACCCAATTCATTTCCACATATGGAACTTTCATTTTCAATAATATTACCATCAGGAAGGAATTTCAGACCAAGAATTATAATAAGACCTCCAGCCATGTATTCTCCTAAGAAATCTCTAGCTATCCCCCCAACAATTATCACCGGATGTTTTCTTTCATATTCTTTAATATGGATTCCAACTCTATATCCAACATCTTTTTTTATATAAATTTTTCCACCTCTAGCGGATAATCCAATGACATCTCCTCCATCTCCATGAATTATAATAGTTCCATCATTCATTGTATTTCCAGCTTGATCTTCACAACTTCCATTCACGGTTATTTTAGGACCATCCATAAAAATGCCTAAATCATTACCAGGTACACCATTTATTTCAAATTCTAGATCTCCTTGAAGTGAAGCACCAATGAATCTCTGACCACAAACATCGTTTAAGATAATTTTTTTGTATCCTGAATTTACAGCTTCATGGATTTGTTCATTTAATGTTTTATATTCAATTGGTTCTCCATTAGGAGCGCTATTTATATTAATTATCTTATTATTTTGAATAGTTTTTCCCTTTTGTATTGTATTTTCAACCATTTTTTATTCACCTGCATGTTTTACATTTAAAATTTCAGCTATTCTTGGATTTGGACCAATATAACGTAAACGATCCCTATTTGAACGTAGAGACTCAACAGAATCAATACCCATAGCACCAAGCACTTCTTTTAATTCTTCATTCCATGAATGAAAAAGATTGATGATTCGATTTCTAGCTACATCAATGTCAAGTCTTTTAACCAGATACTCTCTTTGACTGGCGATACCCCAACTACAGAGCCCCCTAAAGCATTGTTGACATACTCTACAGCCCATAGCAATTAGAACAGGCATTCCAACCATCCCCACATCTGCACCTAATGCTATTGCTTTAATCAAGTCCGCAGAATATCGAATTGATCCTCCTGCTACAAGAGTTATTTGGTCTCTTAATCCTTCTTGACGTAATCGTTGATCAACTGATGCGATTGCCAATTCGATTGGTATTCCTGCATGATCTCTGATAATTCTTGGAGCTGCGCCAGTACCTCCTCTAAAGCCATCTAAGGTAAGAAAATCGGCTCCGCCTCTCACAATTCCTACTGCTATTGGAGCACTGTTATGTACAGCAGCGATTTTCACACCGATGGGAACTTTATACCTAGTTGCTTCTTTAAGAGCGGCTATTAATTGAGCAAGGTCCTCAATAGAATAGATATCATGATGTGGATATGGACTTAAAGCATCAGATCCTTTGGGAATCATTCTTGTTTGGGATATAAGGGAATTCACTTTTTCTCCTGGTAGATGTCCCCCATGACCTGGTTTTGCTCCTTGTCCTATTTTAATCTCTAATCCTGCAGTATTTTGTAAATATTTAATATCTACACCAAATCTGCCAGATGCGACTTCTGTAATGATGTTTTTTCCATACTCATAAAAATCGGGATGTAAACCACCCTCCCCAGAACCTGCTAACACATTTAATTCATTTACTGCTTGATATATTGCCATACACGCATTATAGCTAATGGAACCAAGACTCATATGTCCGATCATCAATGGCATATCTATTTCAAAATGTGGTAAAAATTCCGTTTTGAGAGACACCTTATTAGGATCTTTAGGATCGACAGAAAAGTCAAGTTGTTGAGGTTTTCGACCAAAAAATATTTTTGTTTCAATTGTTTCTCTCAATGGATCAATACTTGGATTCGTAACTTGACAGGCATCTAAAAGTAGATCATCAAATATTGATCTTATTGGTCTATCATTCCCAGTAGCACTCAATAAAACACCTCCATTCCCTGATTGTGCCCATATAATATTTCGGATTCGTTGGGTGTAATTTCCATGTTGAGGTAAATAAGATTCATCTTTAACAACTCGAATAGCTTTACCTGGACACATTGAAACACAGCGCTGGCAAGCAACACATTTTGAATCATCTGCTATAATTTTCTCGCCATTAAATGAAAGTGCTCCATATGAGCAGTGAGAAACACATCTTTTGCATTTCTTACAATAATCTCTATCAATTTTAACCCTGAAATAAGTTGGACTTATATGCTGTAATGACATTTTAAACCCCCATAACAGATAATTGTATTTTTTCTAAAGGTTTTTCCAAACCATTATATAATAAACCTTCCCCTACACGTGCGATAATTGCTGTACCACTTTTTGGATGCCAGATCTCACTAAATTCATATTTAAATTCTTCATTAAGCATAAGTCTCTTGAAACTAGCCTCCTCACTACTTAGGTAAATGGTGTTTTCATCTTCAGATGCAGCAGCGACTAATGGTCTTAATTTCTTTCTATCTGATAATCCAATCATAGTTGAAGTGGGGTCGTTATATCCTATAACGACTGAAAATGGACCATTTAGCATCGCTGATCGATACGTTGCTCTAATATTTTTTAATGCAATCTGATATTTTTTATCCATCTTTTTAATTTCATCAAATAATGGTGGAGCTAACGCTAAATTTGCTATTGGTAATGGTAATTTATGTCTTCTAACTAATAAATCAAATAAATATGCAATAACTTCAGTATCCGTAAATAATGTGCATTTATATCCAAAGGATTCTAGATATCTTTTATTTGTACCATAAGATGTTATTTCACCATTATGTACCACTGATGTACCCAATAAATTAAATGGATGTGCTCCGCCCCACCATCCTGGGGTATTTGTTGGAAATCTACTATGAGCAAGCCACATATGTGCTTTATAATCTTTTATATTATAAAATTCTGCGATTTCATGAGACCATCCATTTCCTTTGAATACTCCCATATTTTTTCCAGAAGACATTATAAATGCTCCATTAAAATGTTCATTTATTTGCATTACTAAATTTACTATTTGTTCATCGTTAGAAATACTTTTCATCTGTTTTGGTTCATAAAAAACTCTCCAAATAATTGGAGGATTATCAATATTACTAGGTGTTTTTGTAGGGATAGGTTCTGAATGAATAATATAACCTATTTTCTCAAGATGAGATAAGACTTTTTCTTTAATTTGCTCAGTATCAAATAAAAAATGAAGTGCATAATAATCTTTATAATTTGGATATATTCCATAACCAGCAAAACCAGCTCCTAATCCATTTTCTCTATCATGTAGGATACATAACATATCAATTACTTTAGATCCACTATCACGTTTTCCATCAATGTTAAGATATCCAGAAATACCACATCCATCAAATATCCTCTGATTTCGAAAAATTTCAGGTAGACTTGTATAATTCTCCCATTTCATGTTTGACTTTCCTCTTTAATTTTTTTTAATAATTTTAATAAATCATCAAGTTGCGGTTTATTTGAATCAAGACCAACCCTTTTTCGAGCTGATTTTGAAAACATTGCAACAGTTCCCATTTTTCTAAATGATTCAAATTCGCGTTCAAATCCTTTTACAATAAATCCTCTTTCTTTTGCGAGATTACGAAGAATAGTAAATATTTCTACTAATCCTATTTTAGATGGACATAATTCATAACAAACATAGCAGTCTAAACACATCCAAATGCTTGGATCTTTTATAATCTGTTCAATTTTTCCATCTAAAATATCACCCACTATTTTATTTGGATCAAAACTAGTAATTTTTGCAACAGGACAATCATTATTGCATGCTCCACATGCTTTACATTTTTTTAAAAACTCTATATCAAAATAATCTTTAATCTCATCATTTCTTCTATGGATAGAATCTATTTTTTTAAAAATGATATCAACTGGAGTCCTGTGAAACTTTTTAATAATATCTTTTATTTCAATTCCCAAAGCTATACATAACAATTCAGAATAATATAATACAGGAATATCATAATTATAATCAATTTTCTTTAATTCTTGTTGAAGGTGATCAAATTGAATAAAACATTGTGGGCACCCTACCACAATGCAATCTATTCTATATTCTTTCATTGCTTCCAATTTATTTTGAATCATCTCCAAAGCAGAATCGGGATTTCCTGCTCTTTCTAGACTTCCTCCACAACAATCCATTTTTCTATCATATTCTATACTTTTAGCTCCTAAATCTTCAATTAAAGAATCAAATATATGGGGCTCCATAGGATCATCCATTTGAATCTTATTACTCGGACGAAGGAAATGACATCCATAATGAACAGCTACCCTCAATCCATTTAAAGGATATTGTATATTATCTTTTATTGTATGTTTTCCTAATTTATGAAAAAATTCAACTAAATGAAATACATCAATTTTACCAGAGACATTTAAATCAATATCTCCAAGATATTTATTCATTTCATCACGAAAATTGGGATTTGCTTTTATTTCACTTCTAATACCTTTTAAGGTCTCAAAACAACCATTACATGGAGTTAGAATACTTTCTTCTTCTTTCTCTGCTAATGCTAGGTTTCTTGATGCAGTTATTGAATAAATAAGCTCATTTGAATTTTTTATACCATTTGGTTCAGGACAACATGAAAAATGAGGATTAGGATCTGAAATATTAATTCCAAAAAATTCTAATATTTTTCTAATTGAAACTTCAATAAAAGGGAGCCTATAACTAATAACACATCCAGGAAATAACGTTACTTTTTGTTGAATTATATTTAACACCAAATAATATTGATAATAATTATAGTTATATTTATTATATCTGGGATATATTCATGCTTAATAGTTATATAATTATAAAATATATAAAGTTTATGATTTATTCATAATTATTATTATTTTTCGCTAAAAAGTAAATTTAAATGGAATATAACAATATAATTAGTTATATTTAATAAATAACTCTTTTTTTTTTAAAAATTATAAAATATCTTTTTTTCTGCTTCTAAATGCTCAGATGATAGTTTAATTTACTAAAAAAAGGATATTTTATTGGCTATATTCAATATATTAAATATACCCCATATATTTGTTTAACTAATAATATATATTATAATGGTTAATTTTTATAATTAAATAATTCATAATTTGTATGAACTTTTATGAGAAGACCTTTAAAAATACTGCAAATTATGAGCTATGATAATTAAAAACCCATTAAATTATAATAATTAAAATTAGGTAAAGAATAATGACAAAATTTTCAATGGTAACTCACAGATCTTCAATGATAGGTACAAGAACTCGAGTAGAAGATTCATGTGAATCGGGTTTATGTCCAATATGTACATATGATTGTCCTGTATTTTGTGAGGTTAGTAAAAGTGCCCTTAGAGGTCGTGAAGTACTTTATCCTATGAGAGAATACTTTGGGAATTCTACAGCAGGGACTCCAAAAGATTTTGGTTTTTCTTATGGAGATTTTCAAATACAATTTGAGGTTAGAGGAGCAAAAGGCCTTGATAAAGTTGATGAAGATACTGTAATCTTTCCAAACGTAGATATTTCAACAATGTGGGGAAATATACCACAAAAAGTTCCACTTGTAATCGCTGGTCTTGGTAGTACATATGTAGCTAAAAGAAACTGGGATGGATTAGCTATGGGTGCTGCACTTGCAGGTGCTAGTATAACTGTCGGTGAAAATGTAGTTGGAATGGATTCAAATGCAAAATTTAATTCAAGTGAAAAATATCCAAAAGTTATTGATACTGAGGATATGAAATATAGAGTAGAAGCATACAGGGAATTTTGGGATGGTACCCACGGGGATATTATTATTCAAAAAAATGTTGAAGATACTCGATTAGGTGTTTTTGATTATGTTTTATCTAAATTAGATTGTACTTCCTTGGAGATTAAATTTGGTCAAGGAGCAAAAGCAATTGGGGGAGAAGTGAGACTTAGTACTTTAGAGAGAGCTCAATTATTACAAAGTAGAGGATATTTAGTTATACCTGATCCTTCAAATCCGTCTGTAATAGAAGAATGGAATGCCGGACTAATTCCAGATTTTGAGAGACATAGTCGTGTAGGTTTATCATCAACAGAAGAAGTTTTAGAAGAAATTGACCAATTAAGATCTGCTGGAGCTAAGAATTTATTTATAAAAACTGGAGCTTATCGACCTGCTGCGACTGCTTGGATTATTAGATTAGCTGTAGAGGGTAAGGTAGATGGTTTAACATTGGATGGGGCTGGTGGGGGTACTGGAATGAGTCCTGTAAGTATGATGAATGAAGGATCAATACCCACTACTTATTTACAAGCTTTGACAGTAGGATGTTTAGATATGATAAAGAAAAAAACTCCCAATGCAAAAATCCCAACAGTAGCAATTGCTGGTGGGCTATCTAATGAGACTCAAATATTTAAATCATTAGCAATGGGTGCTCCATATGTTACTTGTATCGCAATGGCTCGTGCTCCAATAACAGCTGCTATGAAAGCAAAAAATGTTGGTAAATGGATTAATGAAAAATCAATGTCTCGAGGAATGCTTAGTTCATTAGGTTTTCAAAAAGATAAAGATCCAGAAACTCTCACTTTAGCAGAAGCCTTTGTAGAATATGATCAATTAAATAGAAAATTCAGTGATAAAGTGATCCCTCCTGCTGCTTTAGGTGTATATACTTATTTTATGAGTAAACTTGGAACTGGATTAAAACAACTACTCGCAGGTGTTAGGAAATTTAAATTAAATCTTTTAACCCGAGATGATATTGCTTGTATTTCACAACGATCTATTGACGTATGTAATCATTGGGATTTAGGTATAAAATCTCAAGAAGATTTAGACTTAGAGTTAGTAAAGAAAGAAATATATTCTGGAAATTACTAACTACTACATTTTTATTTAATATTTTTTTTATTTTTTCTTTTAAAACTTCTATAAAACAAACTTATATTCATAAATCTTTAAATAAGAGAAAAACGAAGATTAATATCATAACCAATTTATTTTATAAAATCACGTGATTTATATGAAAAAAAAAACACCAGTTTTACTATTGGTATTAGTTTTATTTTCAACCAGTACATTTTCATTAATGCCAATTAATACAGGATCTGCATGTGGAAACTGTGATTTCGAATTTGGAGTTTCTTGGTGGGAAGAAAGTGGTTCACAACAATATCTAAGAGTTATTGCTACAGATCATTACCAATTAGGCTTACAAATGGGTCAAAAACTTATAGTACAACTTTTAACCTTTGATACTATTTTAAAGGGTATAGCTGATATGAGTGGTATTTCTATTGATGAAGTAACTTATCTCATGAACTTCTATGATGCTTCGATTCCTGATGAATATAAGTCTTTTATTCAAGGTGTCTCAGATGCCACGGGACTTACTTATATTGAAGTAATGTTTCAAGTTACATATATGGATGTCTATTATGGAATTTTACTCCCTATGATGGTTCAAGCAGCAACACAAACCCCCGCAGAACAAATAGCAGGATGTTCAGCTTTAGGCTCCAATCAAGTGATTGGACAAACCTTCGATTTATGGGGTGTTATGCCACCTACTCTTGCTTTTGTAAAATATACCTTATTAGGTCGACACCCATCCACTGCTTTTGGACTTTGGCAAGGCGCTTTTTGCTATCCTATTGGTAAAAATCATTATGATGTCATGATCGTTACAAATCTTCTTCAGACTATACTTCTTGGTGATTTCGGTACTCCTACATCAATAAAATCGATGATGGCTTTTGAAACTACAAGAACAGCAGAGGAATTCCTAGATATTATGCTTTCTAGCTTTCCTGCAGGTTATAATTATATTATTACTGATAGGAGAGGTAATGGTGTCGCTGTTCATACTATTCCAGTAAGTCCATATTTACCTGAAAATGTTGATATTCAAGAAATTGATTCATTCGCAGTAAGAACTAATACTTATTTACGACCTGATTTCTTTGCTTTCTTAATTGATCCAACTTATTCTTTCGCTCGACAAGTTAAAGCTGAGGAATTAGCTACTGCTGAATATAATGACGATGGAAAGCTTTCTACAGGTGAAATAATTGATATTTTACAATATAACGATGGTACTGACGCTACTATAAATAGACCATATGTTTCTGATTTTGAACCAGCTACCATGGCATATATTTCTATGGATAAATATCATATTAAATTTGGAATTGGCTTAGTTAGTGAAGATTACGGAGTTACATGGATGTAAATTTTACATCCTCTTTTTTTTCTAAAGTTTTATTATTTTTATTTAAGAGATTTTTAATTTTTTATTACTCAAATTCAATAGTACTTGGGGGTTTATTTGATATATCATAAACGACTCTATTTATTCCCTTAACTTCATTAATAATCCTTGAGCTAATTTTTTCCAATAAATCCCAATTTAATTTTGCAAAGTTAGCTGTCATTGCATCCATAGATTCAACAATCCTTATTGCACATAAAAACTCATATGTCCTAAAATCTCCCATAATACCCACTGTTTTAAGGGGTAAAAAAACACAAAAAGCTTGCCATAAGTCATCATAAATTCCTGCTTTCTTTATTTCCTCTATTAAAATTGAATCAGCATCTCTTAGAATATTTAATCTTTCTTTATTAATAGCACCAATAATTCTGACAGCTAATCCAGGACCAGGAAATGGATGACGGTTTATTATTTCCTTTGGAAGTCCCAATTGTAATCCTATACGTCTAACCTCATCTTTATATAAATCTTTGAGTGGTTCTATTATTATTAGTTTCATATCTTCAGGTAGAGTTAAATTATGATGAGATTTTATCTTAGCAGCTGATTTACTTGTTGTTGCTGTTTCGACTCGGTCTGGATAAATAGTCCCTTGAGCAAGATATTCAATATCAGGATACTTCTCTTCTAATTCAAATGTTTTTTTTTCAAAAACATTGATAAATTCATGTCCAATTATTTTACGTTTTTCTTCAGGATCTTTAATATTTTCTAGTTTTTCTAAAAAAATGCGTTCAGCATCAATATAATGAAAGTTTTTAAATCCTAATTTTTCTTTAAATGTTTTTTTTACTTCAATCTCTTCATTTTTACGTAATAATCCATTATTAACAAATATACAATGTAATCTTTCACCAATTGCTTTATGTAATAAAATTGCAGTAACAGAAGAATCAACACCTCCGCTTAGTCCTAATATCACTTTATTCTTTTGTCCAATAATGGTCCTGATATCCTCTATTGCCTGTCCTATCCAATTTTCTAATTTCCATTCTTTTTTAGCTCCTGCAATATCAGAAATAAAATTATTAAGAATTAAATCTCCTTTAGGTGTATGTTTTACTTCAGGATGAAATTGGACTCCATATAATAATTTATTATCATTTTTATAAGCTGCATTTGGGCTTGTTTTTGTAGAAGCTATTATTTGAAAGTCATTAGGCATTTCAATTACTTGATCTCCATGTGACATCCACACTGTTTCGCTTTTATTTAAACCCTTTAAAAGGTTTGATAAGTTTGTAGATATATCTAATTCAGTAATACCATATTCCTTATGATGATGAGCTTCTATATTTCCACCTAATTGATAAATAATTAAGTGAAAACCATAACAAATACCTAAAACGGGTATTTTTTCTGTAATAGTATATTGAAAAAAACTATCTGATAATTTTGGACTATTAACATCATATACACTATTCGGACCACCAGATAATATTATACCCTTTGGATTTTTTTTTTTTAGTTTTTCAATTTCTATATCAAAAGGGAATATTTCAGAATATACACCTAAATCTCGAACACGCCGTGCAATTAAGTGGGTATATTGGCCTCCAAAATCCAAAATAATTATCTTATCCATGATTAATAAAAATAATCTTCCATATCATAAAATTTTTTCATACTTTAATTATGATTTTATTAATAAATATGAAAGTATAAACAAATTTCTTCTAAAAAATAATTATAATTCAATATATCTGATATATTGATAATCAAAAATTTAAAATTATTCTCTGCTTTTAAGAATTTAAACAGAAATAGAAGTGACATGGTTTTTTGGCTCAAGATATTGCTTATAAATTGACAAGTAAAGATAAAAGTAGTATTTTAGACGTTTTAAATCATTATAACAGTGATAAAACTAATCTAATTTCAATTTTACAGGAAGTACAAAATTTATTTGGATTCTTGTCCCGTAATGTTATTTATTTTCTTTCAAGAAAGCTGAAAATGTCTCCTGCTGAAATTTATGGAGTTGCTACTTTTTATACACAATTTAAATTTAAAAAAATTGGTAAATATTTAATTGTATGCTGTGATGGGACCGCTTGCCACGTAAAAGGATCTACATTAATACTCAATTTTATAGAGGGATTCTTAGAAATTAAACCTGGAGAAACAACAAAAGATAAATTATATACTTTGGAATCAGTAGCATGTCTTGGATGTTGTGCTATTTCTCCCGTGTGTATAATAAATGGAAAAACATACGGAAATTTAACGACTAATAAAATTAAGAGAATCCTAACGAAATTGGAAAAAAAAAGTAAGGTATGAATCAAAAATGGAACTCAATTATCAAAAAAGAACTGTTTTAGTTTGCCGAGGTTCTGGTTGTAATTCTATGAATGCAGGGAGTATTTATACTTTATTAAATGAACTTATCCAAAAGAAAAATCTAACGGATTTTATTGATGTTAAATTAACTGGTTGTCACGGGTTTTGCCAAGTGGGACCTACATTAATAATTCAACCAGATGATATATTATATATTCATTTAAATGTTAATAAAATAGAAGAAATTATTGATAATCATTTAATAAATAACAATATTGTTGAAAAATATCTTTACAAGGATCCAGAAAGTGGTGAATACATTAAAGACATCAACAATATTAGATTTTATAAAGAACAATATCCCATTATTACAGAGAAATGTGGAAAAATAAATCCAGAAGATATTAATGAATATATTACAAAGGGAGGATATGAATCATTTAAAAAAGCAATAAAAGAATTTAATCCTTTAGATGTCATTGAGGAAGTTAGAAGATCTGGACTGAGGGGTCGAGGTGGAGCTGGATTTTTAACTGGTCAAAAATGGAAATTCTGTTATCAAGCACCTGGAAATCCTAAATATTTGATTTGTAATGCAGATGAGGGCGATCCTGGTGCTTTTATGGATAGGACAATATTAGAAAGTGATCCTCATAGTGTCATTGAAGGAATGCTTATTGGAGCATATGCAATAGGTGCATCTCAAGGATATGCGTATATCAGAGCAGAATATCCTCTCGCTATAAAAAGATTTGAAATTGCTTTACATCAAGCAGAAGAAGCAGGTCTTCTTGGAAAGAATATTCTTAATACTAAGTTTAATTTCGATATAAAATTAAAAAAAGGAGCAGGGGCTTTTGTTTGTGGTGAGGAAACGGCATTAATGGCTTCAATTATGGGTAAAAGAGGTATGCCAAAACCAAAACCTCCTTATCCGGCAACTTCTGGATTATGGAAAAAACCAACTAATATCAATAATGTAAAAACTTATGCAACAATTCCGAAAATTATTGAAAAAGGTGCAGAATGGTTCAGATCAATTGGAACTAAAGATGCTCCTGGAACAATTGTTTTAGCTTTGACAGGGAAAATTAACAATTCAGGATTAGTAGAATTACCATTAGGGTCATCTATTAGAAAACTAATATATGATATTGGAGGGGGTATTCCAAATAATAAAAAATTTAAAGCAGTTCAAACAGGGGGACCTTCAGGGGGTTGCATTCCTGAAAAATTTTTAGATACTCCCTTAGATTATCAACATTTAACCGAACTGGGATCAATCATGGGTTCTGGAGGTTTTATTGTATTAGATGAAGATAGTTGTATGGTAGAACTAGCTCGATATTTTATTGAATTTACTCAAAATGAATCATGTGGTAAATGCACTCCTTGTAGAATTGGTACAAAAAGAATGTTAGATATATTAACTAAAATTACCAATGGAAAAGGTACTTTAGAGGATTTAAATGATTTGGAAAAAATAGCAAACATAGTTAAAAATACTAGTCTCTGTGGTTTGGGTCAAACGGCTCCAAATCCTGTTTTAACAACTATAAAATATTTCAGAAAAGAGTATGATGCTCATATTTTAAATAAGAGTTGTCCAGCTTTAGTTTGCGAGAATTTAATCGAATATCATATAAATCAAGAATTATGTACTGGTTGTGGTTTGTGTAAAATAAATTGTGCCTCTAAAGCAATTGAAGGAGAACAGAAAAAACCTCATATTATTTCCCAGGAATTATGCATTAAATGTGGTGTTTGTTTCAGTACATGTTCCTATAATGCTATATATAAAAAAACAAACGAGATTAAGAATGAGTGATAATAATTTAAAAAAAGGTAAAATATTCATAGATAATAAAGAAATAGATTTTATAGAAGGAGAAACTATATTAGAAGCAGCTAATAAGGCTGAAATCTATATACCCACTCTATGTTATATTAAAGGATTAGAACCCTATGGAGGGTGTCGTCTGTGTATAGTACAAATCGAAGGAATGAAGGGATATCCTCCTGCTTGTACGACCCCTGCTCAAGAAGGTATGAAAATAAAAAATAATGATGATGAAATTTTAGATTTTAGAAAAGAGATATTTGAACTGTTGCTTAGTGAACATCCATATTCATGTCTAATTTGTTCAAATAAAGAAAATTGTGAAAAAATCCGGGATAATGTTGATAAATTTGGGAGAATATTTGGATGTTTTACATGTGCTAGTAAAGATTCATGTGAACTCAGGAAAATTGCAGAATATTTAGGTATTGAAGAGATTCCTTATGAATTAGAATATCATAATTATCCTCTCAAGAGAGATGATCCTTTTTTTGAAAAAGATTATAATTTATGTATCCTATGTGGTAAATGCGTTAGAATATGTAATGATTTAAGAGGAGTTGGTGCTATAAATTTCATAAATCGAGGGCATAATACTCAAATTTCAACTGAATTTGATTTACTAAATGTTAATACAGATTGCCAATTTTGTGGTTCTTGTGTTGATATTTGTCCAACTGGAGCATTAAGTTCAAAAAATACAAAATGGGATATAGGAAATACAGAAGCTAAGTCATCTGTATGTGGTTTTTGTAGCGTTGGATGTGGATTTGATTATTACTCCAGGCAAGGAGAATTATTTGAATCAATACCAAATAATGAAAATATAATAAATAAAGGTCATGGATGTGTTATTGGAAGGTTCTGTCCTCCTCAATTTAATAATGGAAGAGATAGACTTAAATATCCTTCAATAAAAGAAAATGGAGAATTAATTCCATCTGATTGGGAGAATATTTATTCTAAAATAAAAGAGAATTTAGAAAAATACGATCCTAAAGAAATTGCCTTTCTGGTATCACCTAATTTATCTAATGAATCTGCTTATTTATTAAATAAATTTGCTAATAGTGTTATTAAAACAGAGAATATTGCAATTATTTCTAATAATAATTCTATTGATATATATTATAACTTATTAAAAAATAATCTAAATAAAGATTACTTATGTAGATCTATTCAAGATATTGAAAAAGCAGAATTATTAATATTAATCAATACTAATATTCAGGAATCTCATCCT
>Ga0315549_1003317_pt1 | contig 14448 bp, 12 predicted proteins | sample SalMarSW160200MG_FD_203101 | JGI IMG/M metagenome (GOLD analysis project Ga0315549, IMG submission 203101) | Salt marsh sediment microbial communities from the Plum Island Ecosystem LTER, Massachusetts, United States - Salt Marsh Sediment SW1601-200 ... | reverse complement strand
AAATCCGCGTTCATCCGCGAAATCCGCGGTTCAAAATCACGCTGTACGCAGTATGCGATACGCAGTACGAAACAAGCATCGAGTATCCAGCATCAAGCATCTAAGAATTATTTTACCCTCTAATCCCGACACTGAAAACCAAAAAAATAGTCGTTAGTCTTTAGTCGTTAGTAAATATTGAATCTCTGTGTTCTCAGTGCTCTCTGTGGCTATAATTCTTCATTAACTCTGTGGCTTAAAAGGTCTTGACAAGCTGTTTTCATTAAAGTATTTATGCTGAATTCTAACGGCCGTACCGCGTACTGAGTAACGCGTACAGCGGCTTAAAACCGGAAGACCCTGCTTCGCACAAGGCTACGCGGGGCAGGCGATGCTTGATATTTGATGCTCGATAAGGCATAATTTGGCATTTTGGCGACGTTTAGGATTTAGTGCTTAGGAATTAGGATTTATCAATGTTACCGGCAAAGAAGACAAGTAAGACGCGAACGAGGACGAGGCGGAGCCATCACGCGCTCAAGCCCGTCAATTATTCTGTTTGCCCCAAATGTGACCACGCCAAGTTACCGCACGCAGCGTGCGGCAACTGCGGCTACGTCAATTCGAAGATAACACTCAAGCTCGGCAAGGAGGAAGAGAGCTAACCGATGCGTATCGCTATCGACGCCATGGGAGGCGACAACGCACCGGACGAAATCATAGCCGGTGCGATTGAATCGATAGACAAGCTCGAAGCCGGTGACGAGCTGATACTCGTCGGCCCGGCCGAGCTTATCGAGTCCAAGCTGCGCCGGTTCAAGTCCTCCGCCGGCGCAATATCGGTTGTTGACGCCCCTGATGTAATCGGGATGGACGAGCCGCCGATAGACTCATTGCGCAAGAAGCCTCGCAGCAGCATCGGCGTATTAGCCAAGTTAGTGAAGCTCGGCCGGGCCGACGCCGCCATATCGGCCGGCAACACCGGCGCCAGCGTCGCAGCGTTCCAGATGCGGATGCGAAACCTTCCAGGAGTAAATAGACCCGGAATAGCGGTTGTATTCCCGACGTTCGAAGGCCCGGTGGCGATATGTGATGTGGGGGCGAATATAGCGTGTAAGCCAATTAACCTGTATCAGTATGCGGTAATGGCGAGTATGTACTCAAAGTACCTGCTGGGGATAGAAAATCCACGAGTGGGGCTGATGAGTATCGGTGAAGAAGAGGCAAAAGGGAATGAAATAGTCAAAAGAACAAGAGAAATGATTCGGGCAGATAAGCAAATGAACTTCGTGGGTAATATCGAGGGCAGAGATATATTCCGCGGGGTGTGCGACGTGGCAATCTGCGACGGGTTCGTCGGAAACGTGGTGCTGAAACTTACCGAGGGACTGGTCGAGGGGCTGTTCAAGGCGATAAAACATGAACTGATGCAGGAGAAACTGCGGCTGGCACTGAAGTTCAAGCCCGTGATGATGAGGATATATCAGAAATACGACTATAATGAGTATGGCGGTGCGCCGCTGCTGGGTGTCAACGGGACGGGAGTGATATGTCACGGGGCAAGTACGGCTAAGACGATATGTAACGCGATTGTCAGAAGCAAAGAATATCATCGGAATAAAATCAACGACAAGATAATCGAATATCTGGAGAAAAGTTTGGTAAGGGCGACGGATGAACAGAGAAGTTGACGGGCGTTATGCGGCGTATCGGGCGATAATAGCAGGGACGGGAGCTTATGTGCCCCAGAAGATTCTTGCGAACGAAGACTTCGCCAATATGGTCGAACTTGAAACGTCGGATGAGTGGATAACCACGCGGACGGGAATTAAGAGACGACATATAGCATCCGATGAGCAGACGACGGCAGATTTGGCGACTGAGGCGGCGAAAAAGGCCCTTGCGGAAGCCAAGCTCGATGGGAAAGACCTTGAATTGATAATCGTGGCGACGATTACGCCGGAAATGGTGTTTCCATCAACGGCGTCGTTTGTGCAAATGGCGTTGGGGGCGAGAAAGGCGTTCGTGTTCGATTTGGCGGCGGCGTGCAGCGGATTCGTCTATGGGCTGGCTATCGTCTCGCAGTTCTTAGAGAGCGGCAGATATAACAACGCACTTCTGATTGGAGCGGAAACGCTAAGCAAGATAACGAACTGGAAGGACAGGACCAGCTGTATCCTGTTCGGGGACGGGGCGGGAGCAGCTGTGCTTAAGCGGACGGAAGAAGAAAAGCGAGGCGTGATTTACAGTACGATGGGCGCGGATGGATATAGCTGGAGGGCGCTGAACTGTCAGGCATACGGGTCGAGACATCCGTCGCGGACGAAACTGGAGAACCCGGATATGATTTTTATGGAGATACACGGGCGGGAGGTGTATCAGCAGGCGGTGCGCAAAATCGTTACGACGGTGCATAAGTGCCTGAAGAAATGCAGACTGAAGGTAGATGATATAGCTATGCTGGTCTCGCATCAGATGAATGCGCGGATTATCGAATCGGCGGCGAAGAGGCTGAAACTGCCGGATGATAAGTTATTCATCAATATACAGGAGTATGGTAATACTTCGGCGGCGTCGGTTCCGATAGCGTTCGATGACTGCCGAAGGCAGGGGAAAGTGAAAGAGGGAGATATCGTCATCTTAGTTGCGTTCGGGGCGGGACTGACGTGGGGAGCAAATGTAGTGCAACTTTAGCGTGCAGGGTACAGCGTTCAGGGGACAGGAATGACGGAGGACGGAATAACGAATATTGAATGTAGAATATCGAAGTTAAGGCTAAGAAAATCCTAAATCCGAAACTCTAAATCCTCCTTGGTCAGAAGACTACGGTGGACAAGATTCGCAAGGTAAAATTTAGAGAGCTTGCTATCCTTACGTTTATCCCTGACCTGACACCAGCCGACCCCAATCCTCCCGCCGAAACGTGACCAGGACCCAGATAAAAAAGGCAATTACGAAACCAGTGGCGAAGTGTCTTACGAGGACATGGTTAGTTGTAACCACAACATCTTTCCAGAACGGATTTAAGATGAACAGAGAAACAGGTTTTTCACTTGAAAGATTCAGTATGATAATCGCAAGTTTCAGGACGACGAGTACCTGCATCAGAATCAATCCCCAGACAAGCGCCCAGGCCCTTCGTTTCCATGGTAATGGAGTGGCCGCTATCAAAGCCGCCAAAAAAGCCGTATGCATGTAATCGCCGTAGCGGATTCCGTAGCGGAGCTGCGACCCCGGTATATTTCCGCTTTCATCCATGTGGTGCCTGTTAAAAGCGGATATGTTTATATCATACCTGTTCTCTTTCGATTTAGCGAACCGGACAATACCATCGCGTCCGAATGAGCCGAACAGAGATTTTCCTGTTGCCCGATAGAATTTCGAATAAGCGGCTCCGACCGCCGGCCAGGCGGCCATCAACAAGCTGTAAAAGAGTAAAAACAGGCAGAGGAATTTTACGGCCTGCCTGGAGTTAAAACGTCCTGATGATTTTGCTGGAGCACCTGATTTTTCCCTGTCCATAACAGCCAGAAGACCCAAAAGACAATAGCGAGAAATATGAATAAACCCTGCCATACATCAATGTGCATCAACTCAAAAACCGACGGCAAATAAAGGCCGGCCAGAAATAAGGTGATAATTCTTACCAGATTAAGAATCGCCAGAAGGAGCGTTCCTGCAGCAACGCCGACGATTTTTTTATGGAACGGCGCCGGAAACGCCAGTACGGCACAGGCAAACAGGGCGGTCGGCTCGATGGCATCGCAGCCCCGTTTAACGATAATGGAAAACGCCGGTGAGGAAATGGACGAGCCGGTCACGGTTATATCATGGCCGAGTAATTTCAATACATATCCCGACAGCCTAGCGTTGAGACCAAGATAGTAAGGAAAATGCCGCTCGTAAAAAGGCGTGAACATTGCGAGGGCATAAAACAGGCCCATCAAGGCCGCGAAGACAACAAGAAACAAAAGAACCGGACGCCGTTCGGACCATTTCTTTTTTATGATATCTATAACGGATTCGTGGCGTATCTGCCCGGTCTTTTTTGGAGAAGCAGCAATCGGGAGTTTTTTATTTCGCCGCCGCTTTCTTCGATTCGCAGCCATATTCGCACTTCCTGTGACTTACCGCCATTAATTGATAGACTGCTTCCTTCCGGCCACAATATCTTCCAACAACCTGACGGACCGTGCCCGACTACGCCGGTACGGCTTTTAATCTTCGCTGAATCACGATTGCTCCGGCCGTCAACAGCAATCCTGCCATAATAATCAAACCCCATTGGGAAAGCGTGGGGATGTCGGACGAACTTTGAGTAAGTTTCGAGATTGCACCGCTTTCAAGACCTACGGCATTGAACAGGACTACGCCGCAGTTTGTCTTATCGACCTCAATGATAATTTGGTTTGACGTCGCCTGCAGCTTGGATTCGTCCACGGGCATCATGTATTCATATTCATCGGGCACTCCATCGTGATCATAGTCCAACTCAAACAGCTCCGGAGGTAGCGGTAGCGGATAGTCGTTTACGGTGACGGATTTGAAGCAACCGGTATCTATTAAGCTTGTGGAAGTAAATGACAGTGACGGCACATTCCATTGGTTAATAACCATATCAGCATATGCCGGAGCATCCAGCGTCAAACTGCAATCGCCGTCACATAAGACATTAGTTTTGATGTTCACAGAGTCACCATGGGAGGTTGCGAAAAAGATAAATTGCTCGTTCGGATTCATCTGTATACCGATGTTATGCAGTGCAACCTCTAAATCCGCATACGTTGCGGGGCCGTCAACGTGTGTGCCATTTCCGTTGTTAGCAAGTACTGTTACCGTAGTGTTAGGCTGTCCAGCGAAGTTGTTGTAAATTCTGTTGATATCGCTCTGGTCTTCATTATGTGGCCCATCCGGCTGTCCCGCCCATACGAGCACGTGTGTACTAGAGCTAGTTCCTACGGTTTGATTGTCCCCTGCCTTGGCGGGAGTATCATCCGGGTCAGCCGTATGAATCCCCTGGTTGTGAACATAATCAGTTGTGACAGAGGGTTTGAGATTCGACGCCGCTCCGATATGATAGCCGCCATACGAGGCTTTCTTAAGCGGAGGACCAACTTGAGTAGCCGAAAGCAAAGCGGTATTGGAAAAGCCGGCAAAATCATCAAAGAAGCCGCCTCCGTAGCACTGGGTAAAAACCAGAATCATACTTTGATAACCCTTTGTCCTGATGTGCTGGTCGATTAGAGTGGCAAGTTGTGAGTCCCAAATCTGGTGGTTACTGTTTGTTGCTAAGGCAGCATGCACCTCGGCCAATGCCATTGGCGTAACGGGAATCGTGAAGACCAAGAAAATTGTAATGGCTGTGCGAAGGAAAAAATATTTCATGTTATTACCCTACCTTTTAGAAATTTTCAAGGTTACCTGAGTTTTTTGAATTTTGACGGTGATTAACCTGCTGCTAAGCATCTTCGCCGAACAATTACTACCGTCCCCGCCGCCAACAGCAATCCCGCCATAATAATCAGGCCCCATTGGGATATGGTAGGTATTGACGGTGACGGCGAGAATGCCATGAACCGACCCTTTTCATTATCGGAGAGTACACCATTCCAGTCGGGCGGCCAGGCGATTACATGAACTCCCACTATGCCTAACGGAGTACCCGGGCCGCATCCATCGCAGTCGTAGTTGTTATCCTGGGCATTAAAATTTTGGATCGGTGCAGCTGGCCATGTAGCAGCTACTGCTGCAAGTGGCGGCATAAATGGCAATGCCGGCAGAGGCGTCGCTGCTGTGGATATACCACGACACGCAATTCTGGTGTTAGGAGCCGCGTTGACTTCCATACGCCTACACCATGTAAAATTGACATAAGCTAGCTCGATTTGTCCGGCTACAACCTGCGGATAAGCGGCGATGGCCTCCAGAAGCGGCACACCCCATGCGCCGGAAGTCCTTGGCTGCGATGAATTACCTACAGGACTAACATTTACGTCAAACACTGCGACGACAGTCGGTGTCCCGCCGCAAAGAGGTGTCTGGAGCAATTCAATCCGTATTGTTGCCGGGGCGGGTATCCACCCGGCAGTAGCGTATCCTGTTATAAACCACTGACCCGGTTGTCCTACAGGATCGCAAAATTGTGCCATTGCAGAGGTACAAATGGAAATAGCCAACAAAATTGTCAATGACTTTCGCATTTTTTTATCTTCCTCCTATGACAAATTGACAAATAGTAGTGACAAACAAAGACAAATAGGACAGGCACATTTTTCTTGTCTATTTTACCTTTTTCTTTTTCAGAGTGCTTTTTGCTTACTCATATTTACCCTCCAAAATAAAACAATAATTTCTCGGTGAATACGGGATGTGAAATCAGATGGTGCCGCCTCCAATTACTTCGCTCACCTTGTGAGCGATAAGTCTATCGCATACCTATTAAAAATGTCAAGTTAATTCCCGACAATATTTGTAATCGATGTAAGCATATTTTGTTGAAGGAGTTAAGGCCGGCGAAACTAATTAATGGCGTTCTGTTGCTTTTGGAGTAATGAGACCTGCAAGATGTTATCAAAACGAGCAATAGGTCGCGCGGACTATCGCCGGCTGATTCCGAAAACATCCGGCCTGAACATATTGCTGAGGCGATAAATTAAGGAAAGATAGAGATAGACAAAAAGCTATAAAAAGGCAGAATACGAAATTCAGCCCCAGGGGCCCCTCACGTGGAATACAGGAGACAGGGGATAGAAGCGTAGAGCGTTACTTGATTCTCGATGCTGGATGCTTGATTCTCGATGCTGGATGCTCGATACTAGATGCTCGATACTCGATGTTCGATGTTGGGTACTGGATTCTGGATGCTGGTTACTTGTAAAAAACAAAAATCCTCGACCGTGCCGCGATAAATGAAAAAGAAAACCTAACAACCCCCGGTGAAACCGGGGGCTAAATATAAAAGATAATCAAGTTGTCACAGCAACGGTGGGCAGTTCGGAGAAGGAGGTGGTGAATCTCTGTGAACGGCGGTTGAATTTGACCTGCCAGGGCTGGTCGAGGCCCTCAACGGCCCAGCGGATGGGACAATTGAGTCTGGCGTTAATTTTGTCTATGGCCTGCATCAGTCTTGCACTTCTTTGTCTGTCGGAATTGTCGAACAAGTTCGGCTGAGTGTGCTGCTGCGGTATGAGATTGTTCAGGACGACGCCGCATTTTTTGAATGAGCATCTGCCGCGGTATAATATCTCGATACATCGGCAGGCGCTGTTTATCAGGTCTCTTGTGTCATTAGTAGCGGTGTCGAAGGTGACGGTATGCGAATTGAAGTATCTGCCTTTGATGAACCGGCTGGTGTTCAGGAATACAGTCATCGAGTTTGCTGCTAATTTTTGCTCTCTGAGTTTTTCACCTGCCCTTGCTGCGTAGGTTGAGACGGCCTGTTTGAGCTCGTCGAGTGATTTGACGGGCTTGCCGAACATTCGTGAGACGCAGATTGATTTGCCGGCGGGGGGATTGCTTTGCAGCGGATAGCAACAGTCGCCTCTTAGCTCATAGACGGTTCTTGCGCCGACGATACCGAAGGCGGTTTTGATACGTGTGATATCGGCGTTTTTTAAATCGAGGGCGGTGTGGATGCCCATCTTTTTCAGTTTTATGGTGGATTTTATTCCGACGCCCCATACTTTTTCGACGGGGACCTGAAGTAGCGCCTTTTCGAGGTGAGGCGAATCGCTCAGGTCGAGTACGCCGTCGGCGCGGGGTGATTTTTTTGCGATTCGGCCTGCTATCTTGGCTAACGTCTTGGTACGAGCGATGCCGACTGTTACGGGGATGCCGGTCCATTTTTTTACGGTATGTTTTATTTTTCGGCCATAGTCGGTCAGGCAGCAGTTGAAACCGGAGAGGTCGAGAAAGGCTTCGTCGATGGAATAGATTTCCATTTGCGGAGTAAAGGTCGAGAGCGTTTCCATTACACGGCCGGACATATCGTCGTAGAGGGTGTAGTTCGAGGAGAAGACCTCGACATTGTTTTTTTCGAGCAGGTCGCGGACTTCGAATGCGGGGACGCCCATACCGATGTCGAGGGCCTTGGCTTCGTTGGAGCGCGCGACGACACAGCCGTCGTTGTTGGAGAGGACGACGACGGGCCTGTTGGCCAGCGCGGGATTAAAGAGGCGCTCGCAGGAGGCGTAAAAATTGTTGCAATCGACGAGAGCAAAGATTTCTTTTTTCATAAGCGATGTATTACATTGGTAACCACGCCCCATATCTCGAACTGGGCGTCGGGGGTCACCTGCTGAGAGGCGTAATCATTATTTTCGGGCACGAGGGTAATTTTTTTGTTTCGGATTCTTATTCTTTTTACGGTCAGCTCTCCGTTTATGACGGCTATTACGACGTTTTTATCTTTCGGCTCCATGGAGCGGTCGACTACGAGCAGGTCGTCGTGGTGGATGCCGGCCCCTATCATCGAATCTCCGCCGGCCCTGACGAAGAAGGTGGCGGCGGGGTTTTTGATGAGGTGCCTGTTGAGGTCGAGCTTATCCTGGCTGTAATCGGCGGCGGGCGAAGGAAAACCGGCGGGCACCTGTGCGGCGAAGATAGGCTGTTTGCGTTTGCCCGATAGCCGGGGTCTGTAAACTGTTTTGGCTTTTGTCATGGCCTGATTATAGCGTTTATCGGGTCGGCTGGGAACAGGGCAGAGTACGGCGGCGGCTAAGCAATTTGGCGAGCGGGACTTGCGGGGATAAAGGGGGTGTAAAAAAATAAAAAAAATGTTTGTAGAGTCGGGTATTAGCAGTTAATATACCGGCCAAACAAAAAAGGAGTGCTGAGTGTGTAGCCGAAGTTCGGCAGCGACGGAACAGGCTGAAAAGCAATAAAAAGAGAATAAAGTTTAGTCTGGAGGATTAAACAAGTGAGCGACGATGTGGATATCAAGGCGATCGAGGAAAAGGTCATTGATATAATCAGCGAGCAGATGGGCGCGGAGAAGTCCGAGATAACGCGTGAGACTTCGTTCGTGAACGATCTGAATGCGGATTCGCTGGATACGGTCGAGCTTGTAATGGAGTTCGAAGATGAGTTCGACATGAGCATTCCGGACGAAGAGGCGGAGAAGATACAGACGGTGGGGGCGGCGATAGATTATGTCGCCAAGATGATTCAAGAAAAGAAACAGTCAGAATAACACGAACCAGTGACGATGAATAGACGGCGCGTTGTAATAACAGGCCTGGGTTGTGTGACGGCTCTGGCTGAATGTGCGGAAGGATTGTTTGCAGCCCTGCTCGAGGGCAAGAGCGGGATAAGCACAATCGAGCACTTCGATACGAGTGACTACCCCGTGCAGATAGGCGGCGAGATTAAGGACTTCAACGTCGGCAAGTACGTCGATGTGCGCGAGGGCAGGCGGATGGATTTGTTCAGCCAGTATGCTGTTGCGGCGGCGATGCAGGCGGTTGAGGACAGCAAGCTGGACCTGTCGAAGGAAGATTTGTACCGCATCGCAGTTATTGTGGGCACGGGTATAGGGGGGATTCAGGAGATAGAGCAACAGCACAAACGGCTCCTGGATAAGGGCGTTCGCAGAGTGTCGCCATTTACAGTGCCCCGGCTGATGGCAAACGCGGCGTGTGGGAATATCGCAATCCAGTACGGGCTAAGAGGTCCTAATATTGCTGTGACGAGCGCGTGTGCGTCTGGGACTCACGCGATAGGTGAGGCGTTCTGTAATATATTGGCGGGTCGCAGCGACGTGGCGGTGACGGGCGGAACGGAAGCGGCGCTTAGTCCTATCGGGCTGTCGTCATTCTGCGCGGCACGGTCGTTGAGCACACGGAACGATGAGCCGCAAAAGGCGTCACGGCCTTTCGAAAGGGACAGGGACGGTTTCGTGATGGCAGATGGTGCTGCAATTGTTGTGCTCGAAGAATATGAGCGTGCGAAGAAACGCGGGGCAAAGATATACGCGGAACTTTTAGGTTACGGTGCAACCGACGACGGATTCCATATTACTCAGCCTATGCCGGAGGGTGAAGGTGCGGCCATGGCGATGGAACTGGCACTGGCTGACAGTGGGGTAAGTCCGGAACAAGTCGATTATATAAACGCGCACGGGACGGGGACAAAGCTGAATGACCTTGCAGAAAGTGCTGCGATAAAGGCGGTGTTCGGTGAGCATGCGTATAAACTGAAGGTCAGCTCGACAAAGAGCTGCCTTGGTCATTCGCTGGGGGCGACAGGGGCGATAGAGATGCTGGTATGCGCCAAGGTAATTACCGACTCGGCGATACCGCCGACTATCAACCTGGATAATCCGGATGAGCAATGCGATTTGAAGATTGATTATGTGCCGCTGAAAATGAAAGAGGCGAAGGTCGATATCGCACTGAGCAATTCGTTCGGATTCGGCGGACATAACGGGTGCCTGGTTGTGGGGAAGATTTAACTCGTTGTGCGTATCCGCTTTCGCCGAGGTTTCGGCGGACAGGCCGTGTGCCTGGTTGTGGGGAAAATATAATTCGTACTGCGTTGTGCGTACTGCGTACCGCGTAAAAGATTTATCACTCCATGTCGATTCCATAGAGCAAATATATAAGTATATATGCATATACTTATATACTTTTTTATAACGGGTATATCCAGGAATGGAACTGAAGATAGTATTCTGTGATGCAATTTCTTTCCGAGAGCTGCGTATCCGTCTTCGTCCCGATAGAAGGCATCGGGACTACGCCGGACAAGCTGCGTACTGCGTTTTAGTGGAGGTGAGAGTGTTTTCAGTGCCAGGTTGTGGTCTTTAGCCAGTCTTCGGTAAGCAGGTACAGGTCATTAGCATCAACTTTTGTGTCGCGATTAAAGTCGGCGAAGAGTTTATCGTTTTTCAGCCAAACCTTGGCAAAGCGAGCATAATTACTAAAATCCGTTGTTCCTCTGTTATCGATATCGCTGAGCAAGGCCCAGTCGTAAGGGGCCATCGAGGCCTCGGCTGTTCCGCCGTAGGCGCCCATATTGATTCTGAGATTGTGTCCCCATATGTTATTCGGGTCGTCGGGAATTGTGAAAAGTTCGTCGGTGAGAGGTGAGCCGGGACTGCCTGCGTCGATACATCGGCTGGTAACTTCATCGTAATCCCAGCGCTGACGGACAGAATCCCATCGCCAGCCGGTACTTTTTAAATGGTAATTGCCATCAACCCAGAAGTCATTTTTTTCGTCAGGTTTCCCAGGTGGGTCTCCGTTGGGATCCCAGTAGCCGGGTACAATGAAACACGGATCAAAGTCAATGTTACCAATACCTCCAAGATCACTTGTATAGTTCTGTATACAGTTAAAGCCGAGGAAATCTTGAAGGTCTTTATCAATTTGCGGTTTAGAGGGCGCTCTGTTTTGCCACACAATACAATTTTCAACCATATCGCAATTGTACAAGCCTCCGGCTTTATCCTGTGCTAAATTGCCTACTATCGTACAGTTCATCACAGTACCACATTCATTTATACCTCCACCAGTGTAGGCTGTATTGTCGGAGACAATGCTCTTGTGCACCAAGCTATAATTGTTTAAATAAAGGCCACCACCGTAATTACCAGCTTGGTTTCCATTAATTATGCTATTTTCTATTAAGCCATAACCAGACAAGAACATCCCTCCTCCCTTATGAGCCGTAGTGTTTTGTCGAATCACACATTCTCTAACAACAATATTACTACCCTGCCAGTGTATTCCTCCACCATTATTTCCAATATTTTCCATTAAACAAGACTTTGTAATTCTTGCAGTATTGTTAGCAGTGGGCGAATAAATACCACTTTCAGCATTTCCGCTTATATTACATTCTGTTACAATAAGATTACAATCGCGCCAGCAATATATACCACTTTGAAGATTATCGCTAATAGTGCAATCACTGAGCACAAGGTTACAATATTCATCGCAGTAGAGGCCACCGCCCTTTGTTATGGTTGAATTTAGGATCTTACCGCCCGAACCGTTACAGTAGACTTGGCCGCCGCCAGAAATGCCAATTTGACAATCCGTTAAAAGAGGACTCGAGTAGCAATCAAAATATACTTGTCCATATTCAAAAGGATATAATGGGTATTTATCTATAATGCAATTGTTGATTTCAGGGCTACCTCCCAAAGCGTAAATCGCCCCTCCTTTAGGGGCAGCGTTCGTAATAACTTTGCACCCTTTTACTAATGGTGATCCCGCAAATGTATAGATCGCTCCTCCTGCATCATCGGCAGAATTAGCTGTCATTAAGCACCATTCTATCGTCGGACTTGTCAAATTACAGAAAATTGCTCCTCCACCCCGAAGACCATAGCCGACGCGCAAAATCTCCACAAACGGAGCTTCACCATAACATATTGTCAGCCCGCTTAGAATTGAGCCACGGTGTTCGTCATCTACAAATTTAAAAGCACGGTCTTGCCAATTGCAGTTAATAATAGTATTTGACACTAGATTGCTGTCTTCAGGATCTGTACTCCTTACAGTTATGGCGCGACCGCCAAAACTAATTCCGCGATTCCCTGTACCTGAGTAAGTACCTTCTGCAAGGATAACAATATCATTCTGTTGTGTTTTGCAAAGGCCAACTCCAGCCTGAATCGTTTTCTTAGGACCATGGTTTGAACCTTCGTAATTTGATGATAAGCCATCGTAGTTATCATTTCCTGTTATTGGATTAACATAAAAAATATTCGGAGGAATATTAGGAAATGTGTTGTACCAGTATTCCATAAGATTAATAAGAGTATCGCCATCAGTATCAGAATTTGAATCCGCAACAATGTTTGAATCAAAATACATTATCTCCCACCAATCAGGGAGACCATCCATATCAGCATCAACATACTCATCGACGCCAATGTCAATCTCTCCACTGGCTGGTCGTAATTCACCGTCTATGTCTTGTAGAGGTGCATAATTGTTTGTGCCGGTGTTAATACAGGGAGAATCCATAGATAAATGACCGTTAGCAGTAAGTTTTGGATTTTCATCAATATTATTTTCACCGGGCCAACCTCCTTTAATACAGCTATACATTATTTGTGCATTACCTTGTATTTGTGTATTATATTCCGGCCAACAATCGGTATCCGCATTATCCCATAATATAGAATTGATGATGGAGGTGGAGGTTGCAGGTGACGAATCGCAACGGATACCTGCCGGTATATCCTCAGATATATTGCGGATAACATTACAGTTTACGATGATAGAACGAGAACGGTCTAAATAAAATCCACCCCCTCTACGAGCTCCGTTTCTTGTTATTACTGTGTTGCAAATATATGGGTGGTGACATCCTTCGCAGTAAAAGCCCCCTCCGTAAAAGTCAGCGAAATTGTTCTTAACCGTACAACTTACTATACACGGATCAGATTCATAACAGGCGATACCTCCACCTTTTTGTGCAATGTTGTTGATTATAATCGTATCGCTAATGGCACTTGTATAATACATGGGCATAGGCGGAGAGTCACAATTGAAAAAATATAATCCTCCTCCATATGCATCATTTGCATTATTATCGCTTATACGGCATCCATTTAGGACCGGGTAACTATCATAAAAATAAATACCACCACCCCCATATTGTAGTCCAGCGTCAGTAGCTTCATTATCTATGATATTACAATCATAGATCCAAGGCCCGCTTTCAAAACAATATATTCCACCTCCTTTTGCAGAGCTGTTTCTGGAAATATTACAATTTACAATCTCGGGGTAGCTATGGAAACAAGAAATGCCCCCACCTTTAAATGGGTCGCTGCAAAGATTATTACTAATATTGCAGTCAATTACAGAAGGACCCCCATGGCCTAATACAATCCCACAATCTGTGTTATCAGATATGTTACATCCTATGACCAAAGCACCAGGAAATCCAGCACAGACAATTCCCTCCCCAATGCTATTATTACGAATGACGCAGTTTCTTATAGTCGGTCCACTATTTTCACAGAAAATCCCGGAAGCCCCTGATTCGTTATAGCCATGAATTATTGTTAAGCCGCTTAGAATAGAATTGCTGTCTTCTCCATTTTGGAAATGAAACCCGTGATGAGGTTCGGACTTACTACCATTGCAGTCGATAATTGTAGCAGCCACGGTTATTGGATTATTTGGGTCAGTGCTTTGCACGGTAATTGCTTTACCCAGGAAATCTATATCCCGGTTGCCTTCACCGGTGTAAGTACCAGGCAGAAGGATAATCTCATCGCCATTATTGGCGTCGTCGATAGCTTCCTGGATAGTTGGGTAGTCACCGGTACCGTTGGCATCGACGATATAAGTAGCGGCGAAAGAGGGTATGGTCAGTATCGTAAATATAAGTGAGATTACGGTCCTCATAGCTTGCCTCCTTAAAGAACTTCGCTCCAAAAAACACAGCTATTTTAGACTATCAATGGCAGGAAATCAAGAGCTGATTTTGCGGCGGGTGGAAATAAAT
>Ga0315549_1003316_pt1 | contig 14453 bp, 10 predicted proteins | sample SalMarSW160200MG_FD_203101 | JGI IMG/M metagenome (GOLD analysis project Ga0315549, IMG submission 203101) | Salt marsh sediment microbial communities from the Plum Island Ecosystem LTER, Massachusetts, United States - Salt Marsh Sediment SW1601-200 ... | reverse complement strand
CTGTCATTTGATTTAGACTTCTAAGTAGAGTAATGTTGATACCTTCAGCCGTTCCCCGATAGCTCAACGGTAGAGCGGGCGGCTGTTAACCGCTAGGTTGTTGGTTCGAGTCCAGCTCGGGGAGCCAGTTTTTATATCTGAATTAGTGGGGGCCGAATGTTCCCTAGCTTCGGTCCTTTTTTCCCCAAAATAGCTACTTTTCACTGCCTTTGCCTCCTCTCTAGCTCTTTACCTTAGTTTTCTTGTCCTTGCCTTTTGCCTCTGCCATCTTCTCCGCCTTGGGCAGCCCCTCGGCCTTGGGTGGCTTGGGGACGTCCACGCCATAGTGGGCATTCACGGCATCGATGACGAGACTGTCCCAGTTGACGCCCAGCCTCGCCTTGAGCCTGTTCAGGATCTTGAGCCCCTCCTTGGTGGTCCTTGCGGAGAACACGTACTGCTTCTCTCTCGGCATCTCATTTCACCCCCTTTCCACTGTAATAATGGCGCGTTTAGGGGGCATCGTACATGGCGACTGCCAAGGTTTATGGATGTTTACGGAAGCCCAGGAGGAGCCATGTTTGAATATAATGAGTGGGGCTTACCATGTCACCACTTCTGCCAGATAGGCCCCAAATGGCAGCTATTTCGAGGTGTCTTTTCAGCGGGAAGGGCAATCCTTAGCTAGAAGACAAGCTTGGGGTGCCGAACCCGTGGCTGTCCAATCAACTTGGTGGGTAACAATCCGATGATTTGTGGGAACACAAAATGGCTTGTTGTTACGTGGAAGTGATCCTCAGTATCCCAATTACTCGTGCCCGAAACCACACTGAGCCACGATGTCGAGAAGCATGTCATCAACTAGGCACCTTTAAGCAGATTCACTAGGTAGGCGAACGTTGGGCTCTCCTTCTCGATCACCTTGGGATCTGCAGTCTTAGCCATCAATGGATCGTGGATGACCTTGCTGAAAGGAGTGCGTATTTTGTTGTGCTGAAAGAGCTTCCTCATAGCTTCAGCAGGACGGCAGGAATACGCTGGATTTAGTCTGCTAGGGATCCTGGCATATGGTCCTAATACACTTCGCAAAGCGGCCTTATCGCATGCGAGCCAACCTTCGAGTGAATGGTCCACTATGACATAGCGTACAGGTGGTTTTAGTGCGAGTTGTTCAAACTCTTTTTCTACTAGCTTGGTTTTTGCAATCCACTCCTCGGGATCCGTACACTCTGAGTCTCGAAAGATAATGGCCATTTGAATCTTGTGAGGACTCAGAGCTTGAATGTGATGAGCTATCTCTCTAATGTCCAGCATATCGCCAGCAGCGACCCTGCGAATGTGGATTGTTGTCTTCCGGAGCTTCTGCAGCAGGATGGGAATTGAAAGTCTGTCACTTTGCCCTTCTACGAAAACGGCTAGGGTCAAGGGATCCCCCCAATGTGCCCTGAGTACCATGCCTTGCTAGCACCCAACTCCTTCATGACTTTTAGGTATCTCTTCTTGTCCTTTGCGCGAATGTAGTTGGTAGCACCATTGGCCTTGTCTACGATGGTGATCGAATCTGGGGGTAGGAAATCTAGTAGGTATGGTCGATGGGTCGTAGCAATCACCTGTCGCTTGTCGGTCGCAGCCTGAAGCATCTCGGCGATGAGCTCCAGCAGGTGCGCATGCGCATAGGCATCCGGTTCCTCGAAAGCGAGGAGGTCTCCCGTCTCGGGGCCGAAGAGCGCTACAGCCAACCCTAGGCAAAATAGGGTACCATGGGACATGGCCCATGCTGGGATGGGTCGGAGGAGCCCCCGCTCACGCACAGCCACGTAAGTCCGACCTGATTCGTTGACAGGTGCAAGTATCTTCTCGATGTCAGGTGCGAAGCCTTTGACGTTTTCCTCAATAGTTGCCATTGAGGGGCTTCCTTCAGAGAGCAAGGTGTGAACCACCGCAGACAAGTTCGCTCCATCCTCATCTAATCGCCGAACCGCAACTGTCTCGTTGGCATGACTCATTAGTACGGGTAAAAGGTTATAGAAGTTCCAATTGCTGATAGACTGACTGAGCTGCTTGGCCAGGGCAGACTCGCTCTGTATCCGAACTATCGCAAGCTTATTGCCATCGATGCTTCCGCTCGAGCCTTTGTAGCTCCAGCTTGTTGGTGAGGATCGTATCTGCGCAGTTTCCTCCGGCGGAGCAGTGAGACTCTCTTCAGTCACTGCCCAATGATCCGCTACGAGTTCAACGCGCACCGTATAGGCAAATGGGCTACTAGACCCCATATGCCCCTCAATGCCTAGAGTGATGGAGTCCCCGTGTTCTCCACGCCAAACTACATCCTTGTATCCACCGCGTGTGGCAATCGGATCCCCCGCTATGTTTGGCATTAGTGAAAACCTCATTAAGCCTTTGAGCAGGGCCAGTGCGTCCAAGATATTCGACTTGCCTGCCTGATTCGGGCCTATGAGCACCGTTAGGCTCCCCAGGACAAGATCCAGCCCATGAAGACTCTTGAAGTTCCTGACACGCAGTCTGTTGATCATATGTCATTCCCTGGTTTTCCAGTTATCGGTTACCTAAGTCATTATAGCATATCAAATAGATAGGCTTGAGTCTCGTAGGACGCAGCATTGAACAAAGTGACGAAATGTGGCTTGGTTATTATCGGTAGACCGTGCGTATCAAAAGGTAGAACTAAGACTTTCTCCAAAACCTTTGCCCTTGTCTATTGAAGTTCTGGGGGGTGTCTTGACAGGTACTTAACAAAGTCGTAACATCAAGGCAAGATGGCAGGACCAAGAATAGCTGAGCTATATAAGTACATGACCCTTCCCCAAACCGCCAAACGGTTGGGTATACACCCAGCCAAACTTCGTCGCCGGCTAAAGGACGGCGTCTTCCCAGCTCCTACCTTTGTAAACGAGTACGGCTTGAACTTCTTTGACGAGGGCTGGCTGAAGGAGGCCCGGGCTATTCTGGTGAACTCTTTCGAGGGGGAAGCTAAGGAGACAAACTGATAGTTGAGAAAGAGGATATAGAGTCGCAGTCGTAAGGAACGAATATAAATGAGTGATAGAAATAATCAGAAGCCCGCAATAATATTCGATGGCGACGATACCCTGTGGGATACAATGTCATTATACAACGACGCTAAGCGAGATTATGTCGAACTCTTGGCTCGAGAAGGATTCGAATCATCAAGTATACTGGATACCCTGGAGGAAGTTGACCTAGTCAACGTTCGAAGGATGGGATTCTCCAAAGAGAGATTTCCTAGGTCACTGGTACAGGCATACGGTATTCTGTGTCAGAAAGCGGGAAAACAAACTAGCGAAACAGTGGTTGAAGCGATATACAGAATTGGACGGGCTATCTTCGATTCCCCTCCACGATTGATCGACGATGCTCACAAGGTTCTTTCTATACTAAGCAGAAGATTCCGTTTGGTGCTAGTGACACGAGGTGACAAGGACATACAAGCAAAAAGGACTGAGCAGTCGGGATTGTCCCCATTCTTCAAAGTTGTACTTGTTGTGCCTGGGAAGGATGAGACCGTACTGAGGGAAATAGCTCACAAACTCGGTGTAGAGCCATCACAAACTTGGCTAGTGGGTAATAGTGTTCGTTCGGACATCAATCCTGGATTACGAGCTGGGTTCCAAGTCATCTGGATACCAGCCAAGACTTGGGCCTATGAAGAAGAGCAAGTGGTAGGCAACCCACTAAAAATCGAAGTTTTGAACCAATTGCCCAAAGTTCTTGGAGTTGAGACGTATGGATAAGGCAGATGTACTACTCCGCCAATCAGGAAATGTGTTATATCTTTTTTCCTCAAACTACCGCTTCCGATATTTACAGGACGTACTGAACGTGCTTTGCCTACCGCCAGGTTTCCTCTATCATTTCCGTTACGAACGAAAGTGGATTGATGCTGAAATACGGAACTCTGTAGATGAGGAAGAAGTACTACCGAGCAAAGTATGCGTGGTATTTGTAGATAGGCATGTCGAAGGAGAGCCATGTAGGGAGCCAGTATTTCATCCCATCAGGGTTGGGGAACTCGTTAAGGTAGAGGTTGATGGAGACGTTCTACACATCTATTTTCTAGTGAAGGAGTACGCTAAGTACAACAAAGAGCGGGAATCAAGTTTCCAAAATCTTATTAAGGATGAACTCCCTATACATAAAAGACCCCTAGAAGTCTATGCTTGCATTGGGAATCTAATGTCTGACTTTTACGGTGGCAATGGAGAATTAGCGAGGGACTGGCAATCCATTGTGAGTGTCATTGCCCAGGCACGCTGTTTGCAGAATGCTGTCTTTTGGCGGATGGATCATCCAGTCAAACGAACGAAAAAGAAAGTTGAGCTATCTGGGCCTAGGCAAATCGTCCATCTGCGAACAGGGTATGAATTTGACGCAAATTCCTATTATACTATCCCGATTTCATTCTTCCGTCCTGACCAGCCCGCCCAGATCCCAGACTCCGTGTCACTACGAGTCGAGATGGATCCTGGTCTATTCTTAACGAGTCAACCTACTCTCCTTGAGGCTAACGTACGCTATGATAGGCTCTGGATTGACCTTCCTACTAGGCGTAGAACCTCACAAATGTTGTCATCATTCCTATTGAGCCTCAGTAATAAAGCCGATGCCGATGCATATTCAATAGCACCTCACGTCGAATTTCCTCTACGGATAAAACCTAGTAGGCTTCGCTATGTGGCAGGACTTTGTATCCTACTCGGTGTTGTCCTAATAGCTATAGGCACAGCTGTGTCCGGCATTACTGGGGGTTTGCTGGCTGGTCTCGGCGCCGTCTTTGCGACAGTTACTCTATGGTGGCTGACGGGTGATGTTAATCAAGGCAGCCGAGGGAGTGGAGGCTAAGACGTGTGCATGGATGGTGAACAACTTAAAAGCTTGATCATTGATTCATTAGAACAGCAAGGCTTTCATGTGGAAGATAGTCGGATTAGCCCACCTTCTAACATGGCTAAAGGCGAGGTACGCAAGCTACATGATGTAGCGAAACGATATCGGATCGAAAAGAGCAAGAAAGGGCTTGTACGACACGAACGCAGACTTCTGGAACAAGTAGCCGCTGGCCAAGAGGTTATCCCGGAAAAAATCATGCCCCATTTGGTAGAAATCAAGGCTAATTCTGAGGAGGAGCTACTTTTTCGCTATGCTACCTTGCATTGGAGCATTCCCGTTTCTTCTGGGTATGGACGACGGCTAAGATTTCTAGTGATCGACAATAGCAATAATAAACTAATGGGAATTATAGGTCTTGGAGATCCCGTCATATCATTAGAAGCCAGAGATCGTTGGATAGGCTGGAACAGAGATGCTCGTCATAACAGGTTGCGGTATGTACTCGATGCCTTTGTGCTGGGAGCTATCCCACCTTATTCTAATCTGCTCTGTGGAAAACTCATGGCGCTTCTAGCAGTAAGTAGTGATGTCAGGAATACCTTCTTCGATAAATACAAAAAACAAAACTCTTTGATTAGGAACCGCATCCATGATATTCCACCGGTACTGGTAACGACAATGTCTGCCTTGGGGAGATCATCAATTTATAATAGACTGAAATATCCGGGAGGTGTATCCTACCAAAGTGTTGGGTATACTGCTGGCTATGGTGAGTTTCACTTCTCAAATGGTTTGTACAAGGAGATAGCAGATTATGCACGCTCTTACTGTACACCAACGAGCAGAAAGGAGCAGTGGGGAAAAGGCTTTCGAAACCGAAGAGAAATTATTAGAAAAGTTCTGTTGCATATTGGCATTTCCGATGAGTGGCTTTGCCACGGACTAAAGCGCGAGATCTTCGTGGTTCCGCTCGCATCAAACGCACGAAAGTTTTTGTGTGGTGAGGACAACGAACCTCGGTGGTTTGACCTGTCTGCTGCGGAGCTTTTTACCTGGTTTCGTGAGCGGTGGCTGATACCTAGGGCCAAGAGAGATTGCCGTTACCTCGAGTTTGATCCCAGTTCATATCGTCTATGGGAGGGTAATGATCCAAGCATATGCCACAATTCTTCAGGCGAGGTAGCTCCACCATTGGTACGAGTAGTCATGGACGAAGGAGAATATGCTAGAAGAGGCGTCACATGACATATGAAGTTCATGAAGGATACGCTCGCTTACCCGAAGACCTGCTGCGAGACCTCCTGAATGGTGCAGGGGATCTTGCTGGCCAAGTGACAGAGATGTTGGAGCCGGCTTTGGACCAACGTGAGCAATTACGTTCTACAATAGACTCTCTCGGACTCATAAGAACATTTCAGCCGTGTCAGCCTGTTACAGTTGCTGGAATAGATGGTGGGTTTGCCATAGAACGTACTAGTGCTGTTGATATAAGCCTCAGCGTAGCTGTTGGAGTTGAGGGGCTTACAGGAGAAACAGTGTACTGGAGTGGGACACAGTACGAGTGGTGGACTAGAGTAAGTGGACATGACCTGGAAACTGAACGATTGGCTCGAGGGGTGATGGTTGCACAAGAGTTAGCCGTGCTGCGGGATGCTCCGCATGGTCTGCGAATTTTGGATGGTTCTCATATGACACCGGTCATACAGCTGAATACTGCACTGACCGCTCAGTCGGAAGAACTCCGTCAAGAGGCGCAGCGCGTGTGGACCAGGCTCCAGACAGTAGAAGCACTTGCATCAGCAGTCAAGGACATCAGAGTAATTGCGATGCCTAAGTATGATTCCTCTCGAGTTGTCTGTGCCACAGTGGCCGACGAACTGGGGCTTGAGATACCTGGCGATGACAAATACTTGTTAGGGTTAATACTAAAACCGAGGGAACTCTTATTGCCACAGCAAGTACCCGAACAACCATGGGCATCACTACATTTCAATGCTCGTTCCGAAGCAGATGAGAAGTGGGCCCAGGCTTTTGGGGAAGCAATTCAGCCTCTGAAGGAACGAGAACTGAAGTTTACATATTTCAAACCGAGTGAGTTCTCACCGGCGTATCGTATTGAGTTCAAGGGGAACGTTCCGGATGAGGATTTCAATACCATTCTGGCCACTCTAGAGTCACAAATCACTGGACCGTTTGTTAGAGAACCATATCCGCAGTATCTAGCAGACGTGATGGCTAAATCAGTTGGTTTGGGTCTAAGTGCTTTACAAACTGCTGTGCAGTTGCGCATGAGCGGAATGGGAAGGCCAGAGATAGCCGAACTTCTGATCCATTCATATAGGACTGAGGGGGTGTGACAAATGAATGACAATGTTGGTAGTGTCGGCTCTCCAAGCACTACAGTGAAAGTAACTGTGGACATATTGGAGAATGCGACAGGGTCTCCACTACAGGGTCAGTTGGTTTACTTCTCCCATGCGTTGGACAATGGGCATTTATTTGCCTTAGGGACAGTAACTGACATTGAAACAACAAACAGATGGCATGAGGATGCTAATATGCGCGGGGTTCTCAAGCGATACGGCAGTCTACCTCATCTCAGCGGGGTAGGTGATGTGAGGACAGCAGACGTATTAGTCCAGGCCGCCTATTTGTCACAAACCCCCGACCTTTCAGGAGAGGAACCTCCTATCGAAAGTGGGGGTATGCTTGCAATGTCCCCCACGACAGGCGCCCGTGTAGCTCGAGTCACTGACGATTTTCTGGTACAATTGCTCCGCCGTCATCAGGACGAAATAGCATACTTGGGACACCTCTATCGAACTGACGTGCGGCTACCACTGACGCTTCGCCATTTTGGTCCGTCAGACCAAGGCGGTGCTGGCGAGGCGTATCATAGTGGAATCTTCGGTATGACTGGCAGTGGTAAATCAGTGTTTGCTGCATACCTGTTAGCAGCCCTAATCCTGCATCCGTCTCTGGGTATATTCATAATGGATCCACAAGGGCAGTTTACCACTGAAGAGGGACTTTCATTCTCTTTACAAGAATGGGCAGAAGAGCAGGGGCGGCAGGTATTCGCGTATGCGATTTCGTCTGACCTGCGACTTCCCAAGAACGCGTTCTTGCTTAGTGATCTGTTAGTAAGAACACGCTTTTTCATAGACTTACTTACGTTAAGAGGCTCAGAGGCTCGAGAATCAGCGGTTGCTGAGTTTACCAGGGCCCTACAGAACTGTAATGACTGGGAAGCTAGAGATCCTAATGATGTTCTTCGGACAGTACTCACAGATCTTTTGAACGACGAGCAGGCACTTAGTCGAATATACGCCACACCGTCATCACGCAATAGACTGAAGGGTCATCTGAACGATATCTTGACTAATACTGTTACATTCAATATGGCCGCTGACATTTTTCGCCCACTTCACTCATTATTTACCCAAACTAATCTTTCTGGGGGGACTCGTAGATGGATAGACACTATTATAGAAAATGCTCTTGATCCAAGCGTGACTCCACGTCCGATAGTAATCATTGACTTTTCTGCAGCAGGGCAACAGTTTTCTTCCATTGATTCGGACCAAAACCTACTTGATAATGCGGAGGTAAAGGCGAGGATTCTGCGTTTGGTATGCTCCCGTCTTAATCTAAAGGCTGAACAGCTTTATAGACAGGGTCAAAGCCTCAATACCTTAGTCGTTTTTGACGAAGCGCAACGTTTCGCAGCGGAGAGTCCTGAAAACGAGGAGGCTAAGAATTTAGCAGAGCACTTGGTCGATTACGTTCGCACCACCCGGAAGTATGGACTTGGCTGGATTTTTATTACACAAGAAATCGGTTCTCTGCGGCGTGGTATCTATTCACAATTACGGGTAAGATGTTTCGGCTATGGACTAACTTCAGGGACAGAGCTGCAGCGCCTCCGCGAGACAATCGGGGACCCATCAGCCCTCCAACTGTACAGATCTTTTGTTGATCCCGCAGCAATACGGCCAAGCAAATATCCATTTATGCTTACAGGGCCCGTATCACCACTCTCATTTACGGGTGCACCTATTTTTCTGTCTGTCTACACAGATTTCGAGAGATTCAAGCAAGCCAATGGGTTGTAGTCGTGAGACCAGGAGTTATAAACGAGGACTTAGATCGCTTATTCCAAGCGGTTAATGAAGGGTGTAGCAAAGCCTCCGGATCCGGTAAACCAGAGGCTGTACTGCGTGAACATGTCCAGCCGGTTCTTGGTGAGGCACTAAGAAATCGTGGTGCACGTGCAACGGCTAGAAACGAGGCTGTGCTTGTCGTACCTCCTAGCTCAGAGGCTCCAATGCTTGACGCCCCCCTTACAGCAGTGGGTAGGGCTGATGCCATCTACAACCGGTTTGTCATTGAATTTGAACCATCAGGCTCTCTAAGGCCGTCAGTAGTGCATTCAGCAACACGTCATGCCATAGAACAAGTTCAGCAATACCTGCAAGGCATTGCCCACATGTCTCATATTAAACTTGATAGGCTCGCTGGGTGTGCTTTTGACGGACGCTGGATTATTTATGTCACTTGGGAACGTGGGGATTGGCGCATAACGAGACCACAACGGGTTGATCGAAGCTCATTGCGCGCATTGATTGAGACGCTTGTATCACTTTCTGAGGGACGAGGCCTGACAGCCGAAAACCTGAATGAGGACTTTGGACGTAAGAGTGATATGGGACGAATCCTTGTAGGCACTTTAATAGACCCATTTCTTAAGGGAACAGTATCGGGGCGCACCATTTCTATGTTTGACCAGTGGTCTCTTGACGTAGGAAATGCATCGGGCCCATTCTCAATTACGGATTTGGACGATTGGGCTGAACTGTGTTCCACATTGGGTGTCCCGAATAAACAACAAGTCAGCCGGCAAGTCCTTTTCTGTTTGCAAACTTACTTCGCATTAATCTCCAAGATGGTTGCTTTGGTCATCTTAGAAGGTGCCACCGGCCATCAACTTGTCAAAGAACTCATTGACTCCACTACTATTTGGGAAGGATTAGGCCGTCTCGAATCAGGAGAGTTGACAGCTGTTACTAGAACGGTGAATGCAATAGAGCCTGGTATATTTTCATGGTATCTGGGTGAACGAAGTGACGGCCTCGAGCAAGCATTGAAACAAATGGTGAGTATAGTTGCCGAATACTCCGCGGAGGTAGTAGAGATTACTCCGCTTGTTGCGAGGGATGTACTAAAAGATCTCTACCAACGACTAGTACCACGCTCTATACGCCACCGCCTTGGCGAGTTTTATACTCCTGACTGGTTAGCTCAGCGTGTGGTCAACCAAGTGACCGGCTCACAGACCTCATTGCAACCGACAAAGAGAATATTGGATCCAGCATGTGGCACCGGAACATTCCTGATAGAAGTAATTTCGAGGATGATTCGCACAGCCGGTGATTCTAACCCAAGTCAAACGATCCAGCAGATTCTGGATGATGTTGTTGGTTTCGACCTAAACCCGCTTGCAGTACAGGCAACCAAGGTGAATTACCTACTGGCCATCGCTCCCTTGTTAAGGCATGCTGATGCCCCAGTCTTCCTTCCTGTATTTTTGGCAGATTCAGTCTCTCTACCTCGCCGTGGTGGTTTGCTCGAGGGCAACGTATATGTGTTTGAAACCAGTGAAGGTGAGTGGCGGATTCCGGTTCCACTTGTAGAATCGCGCTACCTTATACCACTCGGTAGTATAATTGGCCAGGGCTTAAAGCAAGGTCAAAATGTGGAATGGGTGCGTAAGGAAATTTCCGAAAAGCTTCCCATCCTGGTCAACATTGACCAGCCCATCATTGATGAAGTGTCGGCACTATACGATAAAATCCGTGACCTGCATCAAGCTAATAGGGATGGGATGTGGTGGCAGATGTTGACTAACGCCTTTGCCCCGGCACTGCAGGGAAGATTCGATTTAGTTATCGGAAATCCCCCATGGGTATCTTGGGAGACCCTTCCTGAGAAATACCGTAGAGAGAATGATGAGCACTGGGTTCGTTATCGCCTCCGTCCAGATATCCCGCCTAATCGTAGACAAGCTTCGGCCAATGTCCGAATTGACCTGTCGATGTTGTTCTTGGCTAGATGCATGGACAGTTATCTGGCTGATGGAGGCAGATTAGGTTTCGTAATTACTTGGACGGTCTTTCAGTCTGAACTAGCCGGCAGAGGTTTTCGAAGAAGACATCTGCCGCCAGAGTCGTCATATAGCTTTGTTCATATTGATGATATGTCCTCTCTAAAGGTCTTTGAAGATGCAACTAACCAGACGTCAGTACTCATAGCAGATCGGAAACCAACCGACAGAAAGCGTATTCCTGTTACGCGATGGATCGGAATTCAGAACCAAACGATCCCTACATCTCTTGAAATTGAGAGTGTAACGGAACTTACAAACCGGCGTAATCTTTTTGCTGAACCAGTTGATCCGAATGATGATAACTCGCCACTCCTAATAATGCCACGAGCCGGACTTGAGGCAAGTCTTGCACTTCGTCGACCTTCGCCATACCTGAACCATATACGAGAAGGAATAAATACTCGTGGTGCAAACGGTATCTTCTTTCTAGATATCGCTGATAAGGAGGGAGCACAACTAAGAGTGAGCAACCGTCCTGAGGATGGCCGGAGGCACGATGTCTGGCAAGCAGAAGGATTTGTAGAGTCTGAAGCTGTTAAGAAGCTACTGCGGGGCGAAGATGTATCCCCAGGAGAAGCTAGACCTAGGTTGGGACTCTTACTTTTCCATGATGATGAGCATGTCAGTTATCCTTTAACTGCCGAAGAGACCCGTGAGACATTCCCACGAGCATTAGAGTACATAAGTCAATTTGAAGGAATTCTCCGTTCAAGGCACAGGTTCAGAAACTTCGACCCGACTGGAGAGTATTGGCTTGGGATTTATTCGGTAACAACGGCAGCTCTTGCACGGCACAAAGTAGTTATCAGGGAAATCGCCAGAGGTATGATCGCTGCCCCAGTTCACGGAGCAGACATCATACCTGACCACAAGCTCTATGCGATTCCTTGCAAAACTGATGAGGAAGCAGACCTTCTGGCGATGGTTCTGAATTCCAGAGTGGTTAGTTATATGGTACGCTCATTCTCAATCAGCACCTCAATTACCGGCTCGTTTTTCAGGTATATCGGCATACGCGACCTTAGCAAGGCAAAACCGGAGCAAGATCCTGACTTAACAATCGCTAGGGCGCTTGGCATAACACTTGATGCTTATCGTACTCTGGATTCCATGGCCCGAGCAGAGCTGTAATTTGCATTAACTTCCTAGGCATAGGCTAAGATGCAGAAATCAAAAAAGAAGAAAAGCAATTCACAAAAGCAAATGCTCAAGGCAGTGAACCATCGCGATGGCAATCTTCAGATCATTCCTTGTGCTGGGTCAGGGCATAAAAAGAGAGGGGCTCCAGCCTACCATTGCCGAGCCCCCTACTTTACAATGAGAAACGCTCTGTAGTAAAAATCTGGGCGGTTTGTCACGGTAGTTAATGGTTTTTAAAAACTTGAGGCAAGCAGTTTTACGGGATGGCTGTTTCTACTTTTTCGGAAATTTCTTCGGTGTCATAACCTGGATTTGAGCGAGACGCTGTCCTGCCGCCGCCCGAATTCTTATACTAGTTTTGTGAGGTCTCCAGTAGCGTATTCGCTTTCTGCAAATTGGTCATTACGTCAGCGTGACTCAAGGGGTATTTGTCCGCGGTGTATATTCTTAGCGCTGCTTCGTAACACTCAATGGCTTTTGTAAGGTTGGCCCTAGTATCGCGAACAAAAGAAAGCAAACTATATGCGTTTCCTAGATTGTTTTGAGTTGAAGCAAAGTCTAAAGGGTACTTCAAAGGGTCGAATATGACAAGTGCTCGCGTATACATATCTATCGCTTTCTGTAAATTACCTGCTTTATCCTGGACGTCTGATAGGAGAACATAAGCGTTACCTAATCCACTGTTTACTTTAGCGTTATTTAAAGGGTAGGCCTCTAAACTATAAACTGACAGCGCCTCGTTATAGCTATTGATTGCGCGATTGGCATTTAACTCTTTATCAGCCAGTTTTGCCAATACGCAGTAAGCGTTTCCAAGATTATTTTGTGTTGCTGCATAATCGGACGGATATTTTTCCGCAGTCCTGATCCTGAGTGCTTCCAAAAAACATGTGATAGCAGTCTGAATGTTGCTTTCTTGGTCTCTAACTCCAGCAAGAGCGACATAGGTGGTCCCAAGATTGTACTTTATGCCAGCATAGCCAACTGGATCTTTTTCAGCAGTCTTTACAGCCAGCGCTTGTTCGTAGGATTCAATAGCCTTATCCAAGTTATACTCTTTGTCTCGTACACCGGCTAAAAGACTGTAAGCATTAGCAAGCCCCATGTGTGCTGAAGCGAAATATGAAGGGTACGCCTCCAGTGTCCAAAGACTTAATGACTCTTTGTAACACCCGATTGCTGTCGACAGGTTCTCCTGGGTATCCTTGATTGTAGATAGGACAACGTGAGCATTGCCGAGGTTGTACTCAGTTGATGCGTGCAAAGGCGACCGTGGACTTACACTGTAGACTGCTAAAGCGTGCTGATAGGCTTCGATTGCCCGTGCTATACGGTTCTCCGTGTCCCTTATTTCCGCAAGTTCGCTGTAGGCTGTGCCAATGTTATTTTGTATCGCGGCATATTCTTTTGGATTTGCCTCGGAGGAATATACTTTCAAGGCCCGCTCGTAAGCGATTATTGCGTTAGTCAAATTCTCTTCTCTGTTAAGACGTCGGGCGAGCTCTTGGTAACAGATTCCTATGCTATTATTGACATGGCCGTAAATGCTCGATTCCCTCTTCTCAGAGATCGACTTAGATACTTCCAGGTAACTCTTCAGCGCATTTTCGTACTGGCCGGCATTTAGGTATTCGTCTGCTTGTTCCACTGAGGACAGAATGATATCATGTTGCTTCCGTTGTTCCGGGTAAACAAAAGCAAAGTGTAGAATCACGCCTGCTATGACAGCCACGAGGGTTCCTGTTATCAGTATCTTGGCAAGTTTGGATAGCCTCAAATGGCGCATCTTTTCCCTCGCCGATTTACACCTCACCACGATGCCCATAGCAGTGTTTCTGGAAAGTCTGCTTATGCTGCCACAGCAGGATAAGACTAGGTTCCGCCTTGGCTTCATACTCGAATTCTATTATTCGGCCACCGGTGTGTCAATCCTTGATTAAATAACAATTCCCAAACGGTGCTGTAGCTCTCGAATTCGAATCTAAGCGCTCTAAGCTAAGCTTAGGCTGGATGGTTGATTCCCAGATAACCCATTATAACCTCAGGGTTGCGAAGTTTATTATGTGCTGAAGCACGCCTTGGAAGGAATTGCCCAGTTAAGCCTAAAGGACTTTTCTATTTTGCCTATTTCCCTCTCCCAAGAGGAGGACAAACATGCTAGGTTATCACATATAACAAAAGAGGCTTTTGTGTAGCGACCGCTTGCCTTGTTACCTTTGGTGTTTTCCAAGATTGCACCAAAGCCAGTTATACTACGCAGCGCTCAATCTAGCTTGCCTAGTAATCCCACGTCGCGAAA
>Ga0315549_1003312_pt1 | contig 14464 bp, 14 predicted proteins | sample SalMarSW160200MG_FD_203101 | JGI IMG/M metagenome (GOLD analysis project Ga0315549, IMG submission 203101) | Salt marsh sediment microbial communities from the Plum Island Ecosystem LTER, Massachusetts, United States - Salt Marsh Sediment SW1601-200 ... | reverse complement strand
CTGTCATTTCGAGCGAGCCGAAAGGCGAATCGAGAAATCTATTTTTTAACAGATTTCTCCACTTCGCGTCCCTTGGGGACGCTTCGGTCGAAATGACCCGGCCCCTTTTCAACAGAGCATGGTGATTGGTGATTGAATATAGTATTTAACTAATCATCCTTTAACCAATAACCATTTACCGCTTTTTGCAATCAAATATAATTACGATATGCCCTCATGGTTTTCTTCGCCTTACGGACTCGGCTTATTCTTTCAGTGATATCTGCTTTCTGAGCTGCAATAATCAAGCTCAACTGTTGGTACAATTTCTGCAAATGCTTTCGCCGATTTTCAAATTCAGGCCGTTGGAGAATTTTTGCCTGCTTTATTTTTTCCACAATTAAGACAGCCTTTCTGCTCAAGAGCTCAAAATGCTTATTGGGTAAATTGCCCCGATGTGTCAGCCTTATTTGCTCTTCTAATAAACTCTGAAGCTCATCTAAAAGATAGGTCTTTTCATCCGGAATTATATCGGCATTGCGTACTTTCACCGGGTCTTATCTCCTTATTCCCGCGCCAATTTTTTTTATCCGTCCTGAGCCGGCTCGAAAGACATGTATCTAAAATATAATGGTGTGAAACACTGCGACCTTTCTCAAAATTGGTGCGGGACATGCGCTAAATTGTGTTCTATCTCTTCAAGAAGATTAGCTGCATCTCGATTAGCCGGGTCTAAAGCTAAAATGTCCATCAGCATTTTTTGGGCTTTTTCAAATCGGCTGTCTTTCATATAAAGTGCCGCCAGAGAGAACATAACGGCGGTGTCACCTGGGTGCATATCCAGATAGATCTGTAAATAATAGATAATCTTAGCGAATGAGCCCATCCGGCAGGACGTCTGAAACAATCCTAAAAGTGCGGTTATGTTGTCACTATCCAGCTCAAGGCTCTTCATATACCATTCGAATGCTTGACTGTACTCTTGCCTTTGTTGAGAAACCATAGCCAAACCGGTATGTGCTTTTGCGCAATTAGTGTCCAGCCGACAGGCAACCCGAAAAGCGATCTCCGCATCCTCAAGCAGATTGTTCTGCAGGGCTACCACCCCCAGCCCCACGTATGGGCCCGGCTCATCGGGTCCTAACGAAGCCGCTCTTTCATAGCAGCGCCGGGCATTGCTGTAGTCACCTACAAAGGTATAACAATCACCGATCTGCTGTAAATCCTCATAATTGTTGTAAAAATCCTCCTGCTCAAAGCTATTTTCTTGTATCATAGCGTCATTTCCTCTAAAACGTTTTTATTCGTTAGTTAACTGATGAAATCCAGCAGCGACACAGACATAAGTCTTGCAGCCACCGATAACGACATTTGGTATAAAAGCTCACGTCGAGAAAGATCTATAGCTACCTGAGCTATGTCAGCTTCCTGCAAACGATTGGCTTCGTCCTCCGTATTATACTTTTGATCATCAAGCGTGCTCATGAGATTTTCCAGAAATCCAATTTTTGACCCTACAGAGACCTCAGTCTGTACCAGCAGATTGTTTATCTCTTCCAAGGAACTCAGCGAATTATTAAGCAGTTCTTGCAGTTGAGCTTCGGAGAGCTCTCTTTCATTTCTCAATATATCTCGAATGCTGATAAGGGTATCAAATATATCGTATGTTCCAGGTATGCTTATCATCTCTACTCCGGTGCTGTTTATTTGCGTACTGTCCACATACAGCACCTTTCCTGTTCGTGAATCAGTTACAGCCTGATTGGTGTCCCCGCCAATGGGAACAGTTACGAAGCTTGCTCCATCATCGATAGAGAGCTTGTAATTGGTGCCGTCATGAGTTACCATCAGCCAGGTATCACCGGTGACGCTTGATGTTCCTGTGCCGGCTGTAGCACCGGTATCGCCCAGAAAAATCGGAGCACCACGATTACGGCAACGAAATATATTATCACCTATGTAAAAGGCTGAAGATTCCAATCCAGGTGCCACCTCTACATTTCGATTCTCATCGCTTCCCTGATAGGTTACACTGACGATTTCTCCGTCAACACGTTCCACAACGTACGGCGCCGATGTCGAATCGCTTCCTCCAAACAGGTATTGGCCGGCATGTTTGGTATTAGCCAGTGACACTACCTGCTCGAGTATATCATTGATTCCACCTGCAATCTTCTCTCGGTTCTGTTCTCCATAGATACTGCTGGCAATTTGTGTTAGGCGTGTTCGAGCCTCGGCGAATTCCGATACCTGGTTGCCAATAATAGTTGAGGTAATCTCTAAAGTCTGGATCACCTCCGACAGATTGTCTATATAATTTGTCAATGACGACTGCTGAGAATTCAGCCCTAATACCTGGTATGCGGTGGATGGAGCATCCGAGGCACGATTTATTCGAGAGCCAGTGGATGCCTGTTCTTGCAGGCGAGCCATTGCTTCGCTATGCAAATGCAATGCAAAATTAACATTATTATAAATGTTGCTCAGCGTTCCGCTCATTTGAAGCCCTTCAATTAAGTTTAGCCGATCACATTAATTCCATCATAGCAGCAATTGACGATTGAACTGTGCTTAGATATTTGCCTATTGCTTGAAACATCTGCTCGAAAATCAATAATCGAGCAGCTTCGTCGTTGATATCGACGCCGCTTATCTCATTCTGTCTATTGACAAGGTTCTGAACCATGGTCTCGAGATTGTCCTGCCGCATTTGTTTAACGGAAATTTCTTGACCTATACTTGCAATCAATTGATGATAGAACTCAGCGGGCGTCTGACCGTTCAAACTGCTTACAGCCTGGTTTTTCAAATCTGCCAGCCGCAGAGCATTAGTGTTGTCGGTCATACCAGCTCCCAGTGCTGTTGCTATTTTATAAGGCGCATTTATTAGAACAGAGCGAACCGCCATATTCGTTGCGCCGCTGCCGGAAAAGAAGGCATTGGTTCCAACGGCAGCCAACACGCCGGAAGTGTCAGTATTAGCAAAAGCGTCAATCTCAAAGCTGTCACTCGCATTCAAATCGCCGGCACTTACGGATATTTTGATTCCATTTCCAAAGTCAAGCTTATCACCTGCTGCGTAGCCGGCACCAATGTTCAATGTAGTAATAACCTCGCCATCGCCGTTTTTTACTTCAAGCCGTAAATCGCCGTTGCCTACCGAGCCGGTACCTATAACTGTGAAGGTGAGGGTCTGATTCTCTGCGCCTTCGTAAATTCCTGATACGGATATAGCTGGTGGCGACGTTGCGGTCAGATTACTTGCTGTTGGCTCAGGCAAAACTGCTGGCAGAAAATCAAATTTATAGTTGGTTTGAGCCTGAATGTTCAGCCTCGAAGAACTAACAGAAGCATCTAAGCCGGTAATAGCTGAGATAGCCGAGGCTATGGTGCTTAGAGAATCGGTTGAGGCATTAATATCGATCTCATGGCGTGTCACCTCGCCCGTATCGGTATTGGTAACTCTTATATATATTTTGCCATCGTTTACAGGTAGGTCGAAGTCAGCAAGATTTTCACTTGTCATCTGCCACCCGGTCAGCTCAGTAAATGAGCCTTCCGAGCTTACCCCTTGAACATGGTATTGATTTACCAATTGTATTATAGCCTTTGCTAATGCGTCCAGGTCGTCGCGAAATCCAGAGATAATTTCGTTTTTCAACGACAATAATCCACCAAGCCGTCCGCCCTGTACGTTGGTGCTGTAATTGTGTGCACCTAATGCAGAAATACCCAGAGACATATCTTCTTTCAAACCAACCTCTAATTGTGTGGCAGAGGTTTTGGACACTACAGGTAAACCAAGTATGCTGACATCAACCACGCCGTACTCTCGACTTCGAGTCTCTATACGGACTAACTCGGCCAGCTCCACTATGTGTTGGTCTCTTTGATCACGCAAATTATTGGCTTGGCCTCCGTTTATTTCAATTCTTTCTATGTTATCGTTTAGTTCTGCTATCTGGCTTATCAGCGTATTAATTCGCTCAATAGTATTTTCAGCCTCTAATTGAATCTGATTTTCCAGTCTGTCCAGAAACTGTCCTAATGTTTTGAAGTGGTCGGCCAAATTCTGGCCGGCGGTTACAGCCTGGTTTTGCCAGACAATCTCTAAGGGATGAGCGCTAAGATCCTGCAATGCGTTGAAAAACTCATCTATTGTTGTGCTTAGACTGCTGCCAGCGGAAAACTCACCGAATATGTTTTCGACGTTTTCCAGCGTAGTAAGCTCTTGTGAAACCTGCTCTAATAAAGATTTTTGCCAGACAATTTCCTTCTCTAAAAAGCTGTCTATTGACCTGGCAATACTGGTGATATCGACGCCGCCGCCTAATAAAATCGAACCGACCTGATTTGAATATGCCGGAGTGAGATTTGCTCTCTGACGGTGATAGCCGTCAGTAGCAGCATTGGCAATATTATTGCCGATTACGTCAAAAGACCTCCTCGCCGCTTCAAGGCCGCTCATTGCTATCGAATAATTCTGCATCCGGTGACTCCATTCCGGCACCATTGTGAACCCCGCAATTTACTAGGGGTTCTGCCGCTATAATTTATTAAAATTGCATATTCACAAAATTCATGCCGGTTTGTCTTTTGGTGGCACCATTTGGACGGTAAAAGACCGTTTCTTTGCCATCGAGGTCAAAAAGAGCTTTGAAAAGGCGGTTGTTGAAACTCGCACAGTCCGACAAAAGCAATGCCGTACTCAAATGTTCCCTCCTGAGCTGCTCAATCAATGCTCTCAACTTAGTTCTTCTATTTTTTACCTGGACTTTTTCTTCTTTCGGCAACGCTCTTTCCAGCGCCGACAGAGTCATCTTCTCAACGCTACAGCCAAGAGCATTGGCCAAATCTTCTCGTATGGAACGGCGTTTTGACTCATTAGCAGTGTAAACGTCTGCTTCAGCCCGAATATTTTCAAGCAGCTTGCCCAAAGCCGTGTCATCTCTTTTGAGGACCAACCTGCGCAGCTCATTTAACCAGGACAAACTATCCTGTATATGCTGTATATCCTTGTCTAAAACAGCCAGCAGTTCATTAACTGCGTTAGAGACCTGCCCGCCGTACACTCTGGGCAGGCGGGTTTTTTCTTGGAGACCTGAGTCTTCTAATCGGGTCCGCCTCGGCGGACTAACGGGGTTAACCTTATCTTGTATTGTAATTGCTTTCACTTTTATATATTCTCATTTAGCAAATCTATCTTCTCTTTCGATTGCTCAGTATTGGTTAAAAACTCATATATATTCTTCCACAATCCTAAGCCGCCTTTATCTGCAATATCTTGGGCCAGTTGTAGCCAAAATATTCCCTGCATCTGCTTGGAAACTCCATCTTTACTGAAGCCCCAATCCCCGATGGTGTTTTTCATTTCCTCTAATAGCTTATGGAGCAAAAGCGACTCGAAGTCTTTGGCTATTTGCTCTCTTGATTCTCGATTCTCGATGCTCGATGCTCGATGAGTATCGAGTATTTGGTATCGAGCATCAAGTCCGAGTGGCGCTGGTGGTAAAACCGGCTCGGTTAATATCAATCCGGAGCTATCCATTAAAAATTCTCCTACATTATTAGCAGCTCTGCTTGAAGAGCACCGGCCTTCTTCAGGGCATTAAATATTGCTATTAGGTCTCTTGGTGTTGCTCCTATAGCGTTGAGGGCCTTAGCCAATTCTGAGATAGTGACCGCACGAGAGACGGGAATCAAATGTGCGTTCCTCTCCTCGACATCCACCATAGATTCGGGAATAACCTCTGTAGTTCCCGCATCGGAAAAAGGTGCGGTCGGCTGGGAAACATTCGCGGTTTCCTTAACCTTTACTACCAAGCTGCCTTGTGAAATCGCCACTGCTGAGATACCGACATTTTCACCCACTACAATAGTGCCGGTGCGCTCGTTAATAACCACCACCGCAGGGACATCAACCGTCACTTGCGGCTTTGTAATATCATCGATAAAGCCGGCAAGACCAGCCTGACTAACCTCATTAGGAATGTTAACTTTGATTGTGCCGGCATCAATTGCCAGCGCACTATTCGGGTAGAGCTGATTAATGGCTTTGCTTATTTGTTCTGCAGTGGAAAAATCGCTGTTTCTAAGATTGAGCGTGATAAACCTATGGCCGGCAATGTATTCGACATACGTCGCTAATTCTTGCTTTTCCACTATGGCGCCGTTTGGGATTCGCGCAACCGTCTGGTGGTTCTTAGTAATGGTTGCCTTTTCCCCTGCTGCCACCCAGCCGCCGGTCGAAACACCACCTTGAGCTACTGCATAAACCTGGCCATCAAGGCCCTTCAACGGAGTCGGCAAAAGCATTCCACCTTGAAGGCTCTTGGCATCTCCGATAGCAGAGACATCAACGTCAATGCGTGAGCCTTCGCGAGCAAAAGGACCCAGCTCGGCTGTAACCATAACAACAGCAATGTTACCGCCGCTCAGGTCGGAAGGAGTAAGAATTATGCCGGCTTCCCTCAAAATATTAGTCAGCATTTGCCGCGATGGAAGTGTGCTATCGCCGGTGTCGGCTAAACCTATAATCAATCCTACGCCGGCAAGCGGATTACCGCGAATGCCCTTTATATCAACGATATCTTTTATCCGCTCACAACGCCCAACAGACGCAAGACTCAAGAGACAAGACACAACGCTAAAGACGCAAAATCCAATTTTGCGATGTTGTGCCCTTATTCTATTTTTTGATTTCATAAGCTATAACCTTTAAAACTCATTGCTGCATTAAATCCCGCAATAAACCCGCCCCGAGCATAGCCGAGAGGACGGGTTTATTTGGGGGTTCTTCTCCCACCTTTCACGTGGGGTTTCAGGCGCTATTAGAAGGGCCAAAGAAAATCAAATATGCGCCCGAGCCAGCCCGGCTTAGTGTAGGGGTCCGAAACACCACCATTCTTAGTTACAATACGAAAATTTGCCACCTGCTCGCTCTTGACCGTGTTATCAAACGCAATATCGCTGGGCCTTACTATGCCGCTTACTTCAATGTTTTGTATGTCATTTGAGATATTACGGTAACGAGTCCCTATAACGATGAGATTCTGGTTCGGCAGGACATCTATGACTACTACGGTGACCCGATCGACAAAGCTACGCTCGTCTTTGTAATCGGCTTTGCTTGTAAGCTCATTATTAGTTTTAGCTTCCATAGTAAAACCAGGCATACTCGGCAGAATATGGTCTATATTCAAGTTTCCGTTAAAGGTGCTTGAGCGATCGGTTCCCTTCTTCAAATCTCTTTTTGCCTTGTTATCGACCTTACTATCTTCTGTAATCAAGATAGTTAGAACATCACCTATGTTACGGGCGATATCGTCGGCATACAGCTCTTTCATGGTTTTATCTCTCTTGGCCCAAATAGAGCCGGCCTGTAAGTCTGCCACTGGTGGAGTCGGCCAGAGTATGAAGACAAGCAGGATAAGTACAAACACTATTTTATTATTCATTTGTTCTTCCTTTTCAACCCCGCAATAAGCCTGTCCCCTCGGCCATGCTCGAGACGGGCCCGAGCCGGGTCGAAGGATTGCAGGGCTAAATATTCAGCTCCACGTATTACATGGGGCTCTAAAAAATCGGTTGTACGGTTCCATCTTCATTGATCTTTGCTACAATTATCCGCTGTGAATCTATATTTCGGATTTTTATACATTCACCTGCACAGCCTTGCTGCATAGCTTTTCCCAGTGCTGTGACAATAAGTCCGGGCATTTCAACTCTAATTATAACTGTGTCGTTGCGTTTGATGGCCACTGCCGGCTTAATGGAGCCCAACATATTCGGCTGAATAACCGTATTTGCCGGCAGCCTATGCCTGGCGATAAGGCCGTATGGCGGACTCCAATTTGCCGGTTCAGGATAGTCAGTCACGATTCTTTCTATCCTGACGCTTTCAGGGACGATGACAGCACCTGCAGGAATCTCGGTCAGTGTCACTACCCGGCGACATTTAAATTTCAGGCGGAAGGTCACTATACCAGCACCTATCTCATTGCTGTCCCCGACCTGATCGAGGGCCAGCACAGAAACCCGAACTTTGGCTTGGTTAGGCACAGCGCTGTCTATCAGGTGCGGAGATAGTGTCACATCTTTATCCGACATGGGCAAAAACAAATCTTTTGGCATCCGTACGGGTTTAGCCTGGCAAACCGAACCATCTGACAGGCCTTTTTTCAGAAATGAGGCTGCCATCTCAACAAATTCGCTACCTTTGATAACCTTGTGTTGTTTTTTTACCGTTATTTCTTCCGAGCCGGTCAACGCAACCTGCGAGGCTGAAATGCCATTACAGGCCAATCTGCTCAGCACAATGGACCTGTCCAAAACAATTTTTTGGCCAGGCAACGAAAAATGCCCTAACATAATTTCGCTTGCTTTAGCTACAAGTGATTCCTCTCCCCGAATTATGCTAACCCGACCTAATTTCAAAGAATCGTCTTCTATTGTAACCTCTCTCGGCAGATAAATCTGTAAAGCAGAATCCTTGCGTACACTATCACCATTATTATTCGCCGATGCCCGACAAAATTGTGATAACACCACTATGCAAGTGACTATAATAAAGCTAACCGGTTTAATGTTCATAGCGATCCTCACTGAACCATATTATTTGCAGTTTGGAGCATATCATTTCCCGCCTTTATTGCGCGGGAGTTTATCTCATACGCACGCTGTGCAGTGATAAGATTGACTAACTCGGTTACCATTTGGACATTCGACTTTTCCAGGAAGCCCGCCTGAATAGCTCCGAATCCATTTTCACCGGCTGTTCCGGTCGTAGGTGTGCCGCTTGCCTCGGTCTCTGCCAGCAGGTTATCTCCTTCGTTGGTTAGGCCTGATGGATTGGGAAACCGGACTAATTGAATTGTGCCGACGACTGATGAAGTCCCCGCAGCATCGGTAACATTGACTCCTCCATCTTTTCCGATATCGATGGAGACTGCATCAGTGGGAACAGTAACAGCCGGTTCTATCGGATATCCGGTTGTGCTTACAAACTGCCCCTCAGCGTTTATTTGCAGCGCGCCATCGCGGGTATATCTAATGTCGCCATTTGGTAACGTTACCTGCAGAAAGCCGTCGCCACTTATAGCAATATCAAGCTTTCGACCGGTATTTTGAAACTCGCCGGCGGTAAAAACCTTTATCGTAGATGCAGCACGAACCCCACTGCCGACTTCCAGACCACCGGGTGCATTTATACCAGAAGCTACCTCGGTGCCGGACTCTCTCATCTTGATATAAAGCAAATCCTGAAAGTCAATCTGGCTGCGCTTAAAGCCCGTAGTATTGATATTAGCAAGGTTATTAGCAATCACGTCCACCATCATCTGCTGGGCCGTCATACCTGTTGCTGCGGTAGAAAATGCTCTTAACATATAATTTTCTCCTTATTTTAGAACCCCGCAATAAATTGCGGGGCTAAATATTTAACGTGCGGTTTTACCGCACGTCTATTCGTCTTTAGCCCATTGCTACTCCTATAATGCTGCTGGATGTGTCACCTTTGCTTGAAACAAGCTTCATATTAGCCTCGTAAAGTCGGCACACCTTTATCATATCCACCAGCTCATCAATCAGCTTGACATTGGAGGCTTCCTGATAGCCCTGTTTTACAATTACATTTTCCGCATCAGTCGGTTCTACATCCTGCTCTCCGCTGGGAACACAGTAACAGTTAGCACCTGCCGGCACGAGTTTGTTTTCGTTGTCTGCAAAGTCAACAATTTTGAATTTGCCGATAGTTGTACCTGCCGCGCTGATGGTTCCATCAGTTGAGACATGTAGTTCTGAAAGCCCCACGTTCTGCGGTATTATAATAGGACCTGTCTGTCCCGCCACAAGCGCTCCGTTTGAATTAACGATCTGGCCGTTTTGGTTTATACGAAACATCCCATTGCGACTATATAGCGGCCCATCAGGTGTCTCCATCACAAAGAAGCCTTTACCATACAAAGCAAAGTCCAGCGGTCGATCCGTCTCGACAATATTGCCCTGTGAAAAATCAAGTGCTGAACCCAAATCCGATCTATCGGCAGAGCCTGCTTCTGCCTGGGCTTGTTGTGCCTCGAGGGACTTTGAAAATGTGTTGCATATACGCTTGTATCCGGTAGTGCTTACATTGGCCAGATTGTGCGTTATGATGTCGAATTCTTGCGTTAACGCATCAACGGTCGCACTGACTTGCGCTGCTGCATCTGTCATTGCTGAACTCCTTGGGCAGTTATAGGCTCAACAACATCTATTTCCGTCTGACTGTCGTTACCTTCAACAAGAGCCGAATCGTCCTGACCTTCGGTGCCGACTCTCAAAGAAGCTGAATTGGTAGCCTGTATTAGCTCTCTGATGTCGGTGTCTCTCAAACCTATCAATTCAACTGCTATTGAGTAACCGTTCTTAGTGGCTTTGCTATGCTTAACCTCGCCTATATCCTCTACTATTTTTGATGTAGTAGTTGGAGACATATTTTCTTTTTCCGTATCTAACTTGAATACTACCAAAATTCTCTCTCCGTCCTTTACCTTCATAGGCGCTTCTATTCGCAATCCAGGCCCTGCCAACTCTGTGACAACGGCATGAACAAACTCCAACGGCTTCCATGTGTCACTGGATACCTTTGCTAAACCCTGAGCCATATCTGAAAATATGTCGGTTTCTTGGCCATTTTCATCAATAGCTCTGGCAAATGGAAATTTAGAGATGAAAGCAAGGTTGTGAACCGGCACACGTAAAAATCGCCTACGATTAATGAACCGTACACTCTCACTATGGCTCAAAGCGAGAGTATTACCATCAGAACTTGTCACAGAAGTGTCAAACTCCCAAACCGTTTTACCGGCGTAATAGTGTATACGCCAAATTTCACTGAAGGTAACCTTTAATCGAACCTTTAACTTTATCGTCAGCTCCTTCTCATTGTTATCGACAACTCTTGCCTCAATATCCTCTGCACTTCGCGTGGTTCGGCGTGTTATGTAAACTTTCTTCCCGATTGGTATTTGCTTACTGCTTAGTCTGCTTTCTGAAAATGCCTCAATTGAATCAAAAGGCTTAAACCCGAGCTTTTCGCGCAAAAGAGATAATTCTGTTTTTAACTGTTCACTCTCTTGAGGCGTTTGCTGCGATGTTAGGTTTTGCTCTATTAGATTGATAGCACCACGCTCAAAGGCATTCTGCACAGTGAATATAGCGTCCTTTCGTTTGAGCTCACTCCTTTTAGCAACTTCCAGTAGGATTTGTCGTTCTCGCTCGCTTAACCCCCTACGTTCGGTGTACTCAAGAAATAACCGCTCTACTATTTTTCTCTCCTCCGCTATCTTGCTATAGCTAATCCAGAGAAGCAAAGCCGTCAATGTGATCAAAGCTACCACCGCCATTAGAATAAACCACTGCTCAGCCATAAAGTTACTGTCTAACCGCCTGGCAGCTTTCCACCGCTCTATAGGCGTAAGCGCCAGAACGATCGTATTTAGCTTATCTATGATTAACGCACCTGCCATCATCTGATAAGGTTACTCAACTCCCGTAATATGTCATTGGCGACCCTGATGCTTCTCGCATTTGCCTGAAAACCGTTCTGGGCTTGAATCAGATTAACAAATTCGGTTGCTACATCAGCGTTGGACTTTTCCAATGCTCCTCCATGAACGCAGCCGGCTCCACCGGTCATCGCCTGTGTAGCCACCGCCCCACCCGAGTTGGCCGAAGGAATGAAATACCCACTGCCGATGCTTTCAAGACCCGTTGTGTTCTGGAACAATGCTATTTGCAGAGTCGCAATGTTTTTCTTGATGCCGTTAGAGAACGCACCGATAATAATCCCTTCATTATTGACCGATACGGTTGAAAGCCGTCCGGCTTCATAACCATCCTGCTCCCTTGCCACCGTAGTAGAGCTTCCCTTGAATTGTGTTAAGCCGTCCATCTGGCCTACAGAACCCATCCAGATATCGATGGCTTGTGGATCCGCAGTATCATGTGCAAAGGTTGCTACAAATTGTGCGGAATCCGAACCGCCTAAGCCGCTATAAGAGCCATTGCTGGCATTAAAAGTTATATTTTCGATTCTGCGATTATCTGGTGTTATCTGATAGACATCGCCGGTGATCGAAGTCAATACCATATCCCACGTATTGGCCGTATCCGTTCTAACAAATGCTCCGGTTAAAACATGTTTACCACCTTGAGAGTCAAAAATTGTAATACTGACGTTCTTGACTTCCTCTCCACCTACAGTCAGTATTTCAAAATACCCTGGTGTGGTCAGCGAACCAGCATCCGAGTATGACAGATTAATGTCTGTCTTGCTATAACCGCTGCTATCATCGGTTATACGGATTTTACCACTGAGTAAAGACACCGTCGCACCGGTAAGAACATTATCATTCAAGTGAGTAATGAAATCTCCCAACGTTGTATCCGGATTTACGGTAAATGTTAGGCCACTGCTAAATGCGGTACCGTCGGGATTATATCCTGAAATGGTAATCGTTCCTGATTCGCCAGTGTCCAGTTGTCCACCTGTACCAGATCCACCACTAAATTGGTCAAGCTGGTCAATCTCTGTCGCAGCCGTTGCCACTGTCCCATCATTAGTAGAATAAGCTATGTTTGAACTGATCAGTTGCGTCTGTGGCCCATCAACAAACTTCGCATCAGCACTTAAATTGCCGGCCACATTTATTTTTGATGTACTATTGGCCGACATTGCAGCATCGTAAGGCACATGAACATTACTATCACCAGGCGTCTGGAAACCGTCATTTTCTCCTTCACGACCGATACGCTGCACAAGATAGCCCGTACCAGGGTCCACCAAATTCGACTCGGCATCAACAGCTAACAATCCCGCACGAGTATAAATACTTTGTTGGCCGTCACTAAGTACAAAGTAGCCTTCTCCTTCTATCGCCAAGTCCAAAGGATTGCCAGTATTTACGATATTGCCCTGTGCCACGTTGGGGGATATGCTGGCTATCCCTACACCACTTCCCATCTGCTGAGGATTGGTACCACCTACATTTGCGGTCGGCTGTGATGCCTTTTTTATTGTCTCGCTCAGCAGCTCCGAGAAGGTTATTCTACTGGCCTTAAAAGCTGTGGTGTTTACATTGGCTAAGTTATTACCGGCAACATCGAGCATTTTTTGATGGGCCTGCAGCCCTGTAACACCTGCTGATAATGCAAAACTCATTTTAATTCTCCCTATTTTGTAAATAGCAATCTAATTTTAGTTTGTTACCGATATCACATCCTCTAACTCAATAATATGGTCGCCTATAACCAACAATGTTTTTCCATCAGGATTGTGATAAACTTGCTCGACCACACCATTTTGAGTATCACCAGTTCCTGTCTCCGTTCCTGCAACAAATGAAACCACCTTGCCTAATAATGAGCTGGCATAGTTTCTCTCAATAGATGTAAGCACATTTTCAAAATTGCGGTTCATCGTCTCAAGCTGATTTAATTGTGAAAATTGGGCCAGTTGAGAAGCCATCTCATTGTTGTCCAACGGCTCAAGAGGATTCTGATTTTGCAACTGCGTTACCAGAAGTTTCATATAATCCATCTGAATGTCACTTGCTGTTGCTGCCGCTGATATTGTATTCATAAGCTTTTACCTTCATCAAATATTAAAATCTAAACAGCTTCCTGCCTGATCGGATATAAGCTTTAACGTCGCCCAAAGCTACGCCGACAAGAACGCTGAATTGAAATGAGCAATTTGTGTGCCAAAATTAAGACAGGGATGCTTCTGGCGTTAGCCATGCTGCGCATTAAAGCATATAACTTCTTACAAAAGTGGATGTTAGCCAAATAGCAAATACATAAATGTCAAAATAAAATACGCTGCATGTTTTTTTCAAAGGACAAATTTTTCCTTTTCTTCAGAAAATTTTGCCGGTTCTCACTCAATAATAATACCAGGCATTCTGACTATCCCTATTCTTCTTAATTTGATCACGTGACACCAAGACGTCCTATAAGAAAAGGCAACATCATATCACAACTATACTTTTCATTCTGTTTATCGGTCGTGCTACAGTGTCCGATAAAGATATCATATAATATTGGTGCATCTTTTAGCTTAGCAAATCAGTGACATTATTGGCCCGTCCCATAAAAAATTAAAGTTGCTCCTCGTTATCTGTCGATTTACATATATACATTTTACGGGTATAACTTATCCAGTATTTACAAATGCTGGTGCTGTTTAAGAGATAATGGGGGATAAAGCTAATGGTTTTGTAGCAAAATGAGTTTACTCCGCAGAATTGTTGTAATAAGCAGGGATGTTGAAATCCAACAATTAGCTCGGCAGATAGGCCACGAAATCTTTGTAGCTGATGATTTAGCAGAGGCCCTCGATATTGTTGTAACAGTCAGCCCTGATTTAATTTTATTTGACGGCACATTCAATCCAATTTATATACAAGAATTCATCAGAGAGACCGATAAAAATTCATTAAATATC
>Ga0315549_1003311_pt1 | contig 14471 bp, 17 predicted proteins | sample SalMarSW160200MG_FD_203101 | JGI IMG/M metagenome (GOLD analysis project Ga0315549, IMG submission 203101) | Salt marsh sediment microbial communities from the Plum Island Ecosystem LTER, Massachusetts, United States - Salt Marsh Sediment SW1601-200 ... | reverse complement strand
CGGAGGGTTTTGACCTTGGGGAAGTACTCAAAGACCTTCTCTATATCAGCTTTGACCTCTTTCCGGTCTTTGCGATTATGGGCGAATACCATCAGGTTTTCCTCAACACTAAGATGCCCAAGAACCCTTCGCCCTTCCATAATCTGGGTTATGCCCATGGCGGCAATGTCACCCGGGCCATACTTATCTATCCGCTTGCCATCAAAAACAATGCTGCCGTTGGTTACCTCGCCTTCCTCTGTCTTTAATAGCCCTGAGATTGCCTTCAGGGTAGTGGTCTTGCCGGCGCCGTTAGCCCCGAGTAGAGCTATGATTTTGCTGTCACCTACCTCCAGTGATACCCCCCGCAGTACCTGAATAATATTCATGTAGGTGACTTCAATGTTGTTTACCTGTAGCATTTTTCCCCCTTAACCGGTCCCGGCTTATGTTTCCTGACCCAGATAAGCCTTGATAACCTCGGGGTTGGCCTTGATTTCAGCCGGGGTGCCTTCGGCAATCTTGCGTCCGAAATCGAGGACGATAATCCGGTCGGCAATGCCCATCACCACCCCCATGTCATGTTCGACCAAGATGATAGTTTTTATGCCGTCCCTGAGTACGGGGGTATCGGGGTAGGTATCCCCCTGGCCTTCAAAGACATCAATTATAAAGCGGGCGATGTCTTCCTTTTCCTCAAGGTTCATCCCGGCCATCGGCTCGTCGAGGAGCAAGACTTTCGGTTCCAGGGCCAGGGCTCTTCCCAATTCCACCCTTTTTCGCAGACCGTAGGGCAGAACACCCACTACCTTCTTTCTAATCGACTCCATCTCCAGGAAGTCGATAATCTCCTCTACCGTACGGCGGTGCTCGATTTCTTCTCTATGCGCCCAGCCAAAATACAGAGCGCCAGTGATAAAGTTTTGCTTCATCAGAACGTGTCGGGCGGCCATAAGGTTATCCTGGGTGGTTAGACCGGTGTACAGCTCGATGTTCTGAAAGGTGCGGGCGATGCCGAGTTTGGCCACCTTATCCGGTCGCATTCGGGTGATTCTTTGCCCGTTATAAGCTATCTCACCCTGTTGGGGTTTGTAGAAGCCGTTTATGCAGTTGAGTATGCAGGTCTTACCGGCACCATTGGGCCCGATAATAGCCAGAATCTCTCCATCCCGTATATCCAGGCTCACATCGATAAGGGCTCTGACACCGCCAAAACTAAGGGAGAGTTTTTCAATCCGTAAGACAACCTTCTTCTCTGTTGCCACCTATCGCTATCCTGCCTCCTGAATTAAGTATGGTCTCTTGTAATAAGATAATTATAATCCTAATTTTATATTAATAACATACATTTACAAAATCAATACCCTAAACAGGGTATTTTTGACAAGAAGAACCAAAGATGCTATAAATGTGGCAAATGGCCAGGCTCACTGGTAAAGATTACCGGGATGTTTTAAATCTGGTTTATCTCGCCAACCGCTGTGAAGATATAGAAAGCTTCATTAGCACGTTACTGCCTGCCATAATAAAGGCATTCCATGTCGAATGCATCACCTTTCACCTTATCAAAGGGCACCTATCGCACACAGAGATAGTCGAGTCACGGTCCTTCAAAGCAAATAGCCATAATCTTTATGAAGATAAGTATTACCCTTCCTTGTATAAAGACTCTTTCTATCAGCATTCCCCCCTGTTAACAGAAGCGCTATCTTCATCAAAAATCGCCTTGAAACTCGGGGACTATGTCTCCCTGCAAGACTGGGAGGGGTCAGTTTTATATAACGGTTTAATCCGCCCCCAGCATCTATATTGGGAGCTATTCATGGCCCTGCGTTGGAAAAACAACCTATTGGGCATGATTACGCTGTGGCGCAATAAACAACAGCCGGATTATGAAGATAGCGACGTCTTAAAAGCGGAGATGCTGGCACCTCATCTGGGGGTTGCCATACACAATATTAGTTTGATTTCAGAAGTTACCGCTACGGAAAAGCATCTCTTATCTGATAACGAAGTTGATAACAAAGGAATTTTATGGTTAGACCATAAATTCGCCCCTTCCTTCTTCAATGCTGAGGCAAGAAATATATGTCTGCAGTTATTCAGCAGAACGCCAGGCAACAAATCTAATTCTGGAACGGATGAGTTTCCCATACCGTCCTATGTTATTAAAGATTGCTCCGACCTCCTTGACTCACTTAAGGTAGAAGAGCCACCTATTCTACTGCCGAAAGAGCGGACAGTCTTTACCGAGGGCGGTAAGAAATTCCGCATTGAATGCTCGTTAATATGGAAAGCTGATCTAATAAATCCCAAGCCGAATTTCGTGGTTACTTTATCTGACCTCACCGACGAAAAGAAACGGAAAGCTACCTTACAAGCCAGATTTCATCTAAGCAGAAGAGAGCTGGATGTTATCTATTATCTAACCCGAGGACTGTCTGATGATGAAATTGCAGAAGAGCTTTACATCAGCAGGCAGACGGTGCATACACATATAAAGAATATCTATAAAAAACTGGGCGCCAAGAGCAGAGTTGAATTATACCGGAGATTCATAAATAGTAATTATCTAAGAATATTAGAACACTAACTTGGCTGACGTGGTGATTAAGAGCACGGAAGAAGCTCTCGTTGAGTTGATTTGCGTGAGCCCCTTATTTCTTAGGAGTTTTCCCACTTGGTTAAGTTGAACCCCATTCAGGTGCGCTCCCGGTCATTTTTAGGGTTTGACTTCATCCAAAAGCAGGCTTCTCAGTCGATCTAGGGTAATCTTATATGGTTCTATCGGGATACCCATCCAATCAGAGAATTCTAGAAGCTTCTCCGGGTCATTCTGTGCAATTTTATCGTAATATCCTATCGCATCCAGCATGATTGCTCCTCCGGTATGTTTGGGGAAATTTTCATTCGCCAGGCCTTTGTCCCAGCCCTGATATACATAATGGCGGTATTTCATCCACCCCGGCGTAAGCCAGTAGACATCCTTACCCTGGCTTATTCGCTCCCTTTCCTCCTTGCTGGCTAGCATATCCATGCAATGAGAAGCTTTGATTCTGGAAATCCTGATTTCGGGTTCTATCTGCTCCTGAATTATAGTGTCAATCTTGCGATAGGGGTCATCAGCATTAACGTAGCAGAACTTACCGCCATAGACCACGATGATATTCGAAGCGTATTTCTTAGCTGTTCCTATCTGCCTGATAAGCTGACTCTCAAGTTCACGGGGCACCTCGTGGCGGCCGGGCTTGGTGTATAGGATTTTACTAGCATCCAGAAAGCCGCTGTCCTTAAGATGGTTCAACTCCATATTGAGTGTGCCGCAGGCGACAATAGCATAGTCCTGAAATGAGACACGATTTTCCATATCTTCACCTCGATAGATTTTTTACATTATCGCAACATTACTTAAGGCTTCAGCACAATATGTTTTCTTCCCTCTTCTTTATTCCTTTCCTCTGCTATTCTGTCCATGTTATTATGTATGGCTTCAATCGCAGTAGCTATGGTACTTGTACTCACCAGTACGCAGACGAATTTTCCAAGTAACCTCGGCAGATTAGGCCCGAATTTCCTGCCCACAAGAACGTCTACACCTTCCAAAGCAGAAGAGGTAGCCCTGGCTTTCTCCGGGTCGCCATGCTTCATGGTTTCATCCCCCTCGAAGCGCGTATTCTCTCTCTTTTCGACGAGCCTTTCTCTGTCATTGGAGAACTCGTAAACGTAATAATACTGCGCCATGCCTACATGGTCATTATTGAGATTTTTGCCATCATCTGTGCCGAAAGCTATTAAAAATTTAATGCTCTACCTCATTTTAACGGGTAATTTTCACCGTTTTGCCAGCTGCTACCTTACCACCCTCGTTGCTTTATCCTAACTCTTGAGTTCCCTTTTCAATATTATTGAGTAGAGAAGCACCAATCATTTCAGCCGAGCTTATGTATCAGCCTCATTATCCCATCCTCTATCAGGTCTCTTCCGACGGCGGGCGAATAAGGGGTTTCGAGCAAAGCCAGCCTGTGCAGAGGCACTTTCTCGGCTATGGCAAGGGCTATTTCGCTGACTAAACCCATTATTTTCTCCTCTGAGATGATCTGCGCCCCAATTAACGTCTGGGTTTTACTGTCGGCGACGAGCTTGTAGTGAAGAAGCTTGCCGCCGTAATGTGGTCGCGTATTGGGGTGACTTATTTTCGTGGTAACGACATCCAATTCCTTCTCCCGGGCAAGCCTCTCAGTAAAACCCGCGGTGCCTATCTGATGACCGAAGATATCAATTGCAAAGGTCAGCAGGGTACCTTCATAGGGAGTAGAGTTCCCTGATACTAGGTTTCTGGCAGCTAAATCGCCAGTTCTGCCGGCGGTGGTAACCATAAAATGACGTGTCTTGGAGCCAATTAGCCTGTCCCAGCTCTCTATGCAATCACCGGCTGCGTAGATATCAGAGTCGCTGGTCTGCAAATACGGGTTCACCAGTATACCCCCTGTTTCCCCTATCTCGATTCCCGCTTTCCGTGCCAGCTCAACATTGGGCTTGGCTCCGGTAGTCAACAGGACAAGGTCTACCTCCAACTGCCGGTCAGGAAGGGTGACCAGTTTCCTTCCAGACTCGTTTTTTATGCTGCTAACTTCGGCAGATAGGATGAGCTCCATTCCCTTCTGCTGCATCACCTCTTCTATTTTCATGGCCATATCCTTGTCCAGACTTGCCGGTAGGATATTTTCCTGCATGTCCAGGAGATACACATGTTGATATCTTTTTGCCATAAGAGCTAAGGCCATTTCTATCCCGATTGCTCCTGCTCCGATTACAGCAGCGCTATTATATTTGGGGATAATTTTCTCCAGGGCTCTGCCATCAGCGATATTCGTGCTTATGGTGAATACATTTTCAGCATCCACACCGGGGATTGGAGGGATGGAGGGAATAGCTCCCGGGCTTAAGAGTAGCCTATCGTAGGGATAACTTTTACCCCCGGCGATAATGTGTTTTTCTTTTCTAAGAATATCAGTGACTTCGGTACTCAAATGGACAGTTATGTTTCTCTTCTCAAAGAACTCGCCGGGATAAAAAATATCATCCCAGCTGGCGACTCCTCTAAGTACAAAGGGTGGCTCACAGGGTGCATAACCAATCTCGCTCTGGGTACTAAAAATGTCTATCTGAGCTTGTTTGTCTAGTTCTCGAATCCGCCCTGAGGCACTCCTGCCGCCGGCGCCAGCGCCAATAATGCAGACTCTCATGTCTATTTATTTCCCTGGAATTCCATCAACAATCGGAACAGTTGCTCGTTGGCTTTCTCCATCTCTTTTGCTGCCTGTAGCGCTCTATTGTAAATAATAGGTTCGCTCTCAGAATTTTCGGTCTTTTCGGCCCACTTGTTGAATTTCTCAGTATGCTTTTTGTTATTCTCAACCCACGATGTTAAAAGCACTTTAAGCTTGCCAGTTTCATCTGTTGGGAAATTCTGCAGGATGCTGTCCACCATTGTTCGGATCGTTTGCTCGGGAACCGCGCCGAGGATTTCGTCGACATTCTCACCATTAGCGAAATACTTCTGCATCGGTATGCTCATAATCTGATATTTCACTGCTGTGCGCTGGTTTTCATCCACATTAATCATGCAGAATTTAAATCTGCCTTCATACTCCTCGGAGAGTTTTTCGTATATAGGTATAACCATCTGGCAGGGACCGCACCACGGCGCCCAGAAATCGACCTCTGTGGGAATGTCCGAGTTCAGGACTTCCTCTTCAAAATTTTGATCCGTGATTTCCACTATCTTGCTCATATTGCCTCCTTATTGATTAATTATTAACCTACAACTACGTTATTCTTGTTATCACTAGTAATCGTCTCGCAGGCCTCCTTTACTAATTCCTATTTGTTTGGAATCTCAATGGTCCTTGAGTCTAGTCCCATTCCCTTGCTCTTGAACATATTTAAAGGCGGACATGGCAGCGGTGACACCGTCTCCGACCGCAGCCGCAATCTGGCGAGGTGAGTTCCTGCGGATGTCGCCCGCGGCGAAAATGCCAGGAGCCGAGGTAGTCATCGTTTCATCAGTAACGATGTAGCCAAAATCGTCCAACTCAAGAATGTTAAAGAAGCTCCGGCTGTTGGGCATGAGCCCTACGGCAACAAAAACACCGTTTACTTTCAAATTAGATTGTTGACCTGTTTTCACATGGCGTAGTTTAAGCTCCTCCAGTACTTTATCCCCCGAGACCTCTTCCACCACCGTGTCCCAGATGAACTCCAGCTTGGGATGAGCGAATGCCCGCTCTTGGAGAGCCTTTCCTGCCCGGAGCTGGTCTCGCCGATGTATTACGTAGACTTTGCTGGCATGCTGACTTAGCTCCAGAGCATCAGTAATAGCGGTATCGCCTCCTCCTACCACCGCTACCTCACGGTTGCGAAAGAAGAAGCCGTCGCAGGTAGCGCAGTAGGAAACACCGTAACCAGATAGCCTTTCCTCGCCTGCAACTCCCAGCTTACGATACTCTGAACCAGCAGCGATGATTACGGCCGAGGCTTCAAGGCTATCTTCATTGGTTGAGATACTATAATAGGGCTTCTCTTGAGAAATGCTTATGACCTCAGCGGTTACTAACTCCAGACCGTATTTGACTGCCTGCTGGTGCATGAGCGAACCCAGCTCTGAGCCAGCTATGCCCTCGGGAAAGCCGGGGTAATTCTCCACCAGCGTGGCATTTGCCATCTGACCACCCGGCGCACCGCGCTCCAGCAATAAGCTCTTCAGTCCAGCCCGTGAGGCGTAGAGTCCAGCAGTAAGTCCAGCAGGACCACCTCCAATAATGATTACGTCATACTTAGCCATTGTTTTCCCTGATATTTATTTCTTACCCTGTTTGTCCAACCAGAGCAATCTAGTCATGGATGTCTGCCATTGGCGTCTTAAATGGGTCAATGGCACTGGGCATTTTGGCAAGCGGCTTAAAATGCTCATCGTATTTCACTTTAGAGGTGCCAGGGTCAGTTACCTTGGTGGCTTCCCCCTCTGGCTTTTCCAAATGCCCCCGATATTTCTTACTGAAACACAAGTAGTAGTGTCTGCCGCGGTAAAGGGAACATTCCTTGCATAATTTTCCCGAGAAGGGACACAGCATATCTTCCTTAGCCATTAACTATTTCCTCCAGTCATGTAGTAATTACCTCTCGTTTGCCTGCCACCATTATCGTAAATCCAGCGTCGGGGAAATAGCCTTCACTTGACTCTTCCACGTGCTGTACCTGGCTTAGTTTTGGCACTCTCACTGAGCAGTATCTTCGAAGTTGAGAAATCTATTTCGACCACTCTGCCCGATATAACCCTTTCCTCACCAAACAGTGTCTCCAGTTCCACCCGGTCGTCATGCAGTCGCATACGAGCAATATCCTGCAGTATTGGGTTGTCAGCTGACTTGTTGAAATAAGCTTTAGCAAGACACATATTCGCACCTCCTCTTAAAGCGGCCAGACCCACGTTACCCTGGCGCTGGCAGACTTGCCTTTGCGAGGATACGATTCAGGACGTCTTTTATCTCCTGCACCGCTACCCCCTTCACCGGCATTCTACCGTCTATACTTGAACTGAAAACATCGGCGTCAAAGTAGATACACCCGACTACCTCAATTTGCCGCTCCTGTAATTCCTTTTTCAGTCTCTTAGCTATATCTCCTGACGGCACTTTGTTCAAGACAGCCCAGACATTCTTGATGCCAATTCCTGAAGCCAGGTCGTGTATCTTCTGACCTACATTGACTGATTCCAGGGGTGGCTCTACCACGATCAACACGCTATCTATGCTTGTTTCCACGCCTCGGCCGAAATGCTCCACCCCCGCTTCCATATCCACGATGGCCAGTTCGTCTTCCGCCAAAGCAAGTTTCTTTAGAAACTCACGACTTAACACACCCATGGGGCAGGCACAGCCCTCCAGGGACTGAAGTATCTTGCCGATGCCGACCAGCGTAAGACCATCTTTCTGAACCAGATACTGAGGTGGTAAATCCTCCAGCACGATACGGCTTTCGGCAAGAACACTTGGCTGTCCCATCTTTTGCTGCAGGCTTTTCTTGCCCCCAACGAGTTCCATGAGAGGTACGGGCGGATAGTCAAAGCCCAGCATGCCGAAAAGTCCCGAATTGGACTCGTCCGAGTCTACCACCAACACACGGTAACCCTTGGTTCGTACTTCGTTCGCCAGCAGAGCGACTATAGTACTTTTGCCACTTCCTCCTTTACCACAGACTGATATCTTCATCGTTTGTCATCCTTCCTTGATTACATTCTTACTATCTCGATCGCCTTCAAGGGGCAGGCACGGACGCAGTCGCCGCAACCCTGGCAGACAGACGGGTCTGTCATCGGTATGCCGTAAGGAAACTCCTGTCTGAGCAGCTTATGAGAACACGCCAAAGCTGCCGCACAAACGCCGCTATCACACTTCTCCGGATGGCACTTCTTATAATCTACTAATGCCATCTTACTTGGCATCAGTCTTTCTTTGCCGCCTTCCTGACCTTTTCCAGTTCCTCCTCTAGCGCTTCTAATTCCTGCCACATTGATGGCGGCACGGAGTGAGCTGGCCATCGAGCCTTGAGGTCAGCGATTTTGTCTTCAATCTCTTTTATCCTATCTGTGCTCATCTACCTTCTCTCGAATCTTTTCCTCTTCAGCTATTCTCTGGCGGATCGAGTTCTGCTGTTCTAGCTGTTCCTTGGCCATTGTGTATACCTCGTCTGGTTTTTCAGAGTTTCAGCCACTTTCGACTAACTTTTGAGTTCGGTGCCCGACTCTTTAGCTATGACATCCCCCAGTAATCGCTTCAACGAGTTACGGTCCTGAAAACCGAGCAGTTTCTCCACCGGCTGAGAGTCCTTAAAAAGCAATATGGTCGGCACAACCGTGATGCGATACCGGGCTGATGCCTCGGGACTTCCCTCTATATCCACCCTCACAAACTTCACGCTGCCTTCATACTCTTTTACCAATTCATTAGCAGAAAGACACGTAGGATAACAGGTGTGGCACCACCGTGCAGTGAAGCAGGCAAATACCGGTAGAGCACATTCCAGCACTTCTTTATCAAAATCTCGTTCGGCGACATCAATCATAGCTTCACCCTCCCTTCCACGGTCATGGAGGCCACTACGCTTTCTCCTTCTCCTCACAATCTGGACAGTAACCCTCAAGGTATAACTCAGCTTTAGTTATATTGAATCTGTGTTCACGCCTTACTGCCTCGACCAACTTCTGGAAGTGGGGGTTTTGAAATTCTATGACTTTGCCGCATCCCTGACAGACCAGGTGCTGGTGCTCCGGCGATTGCTTAATCTCATAATAGCAACGAACCTTGCCCAGCCTCATCTCATCAACCAGCCCCAGTTCCTTAAAGAGGTTAAGACTGCGGTACACAGTGGCCGGGCCGATAGATTGGTCTCTGGCACTGGCGCGACGGTAAAGCTCTTTAGCATCGATATGCCCCTCAGCGTCACGCAACAGCTCCAGAAGTAGTCTCCGCTGAGCTGTCATTGAATGACCGTGAATTTCCCTGTCTTTATTGAGATTGAGACTCATTATCAATTTCATTTTATACGACTTCGAGCCTTTTTGTCAAGAAGGGGCTAATATCTCCATCAGTGGTTCTCTGAAGCCACAAGTGTTCTTTCTGTCAAATACCGCAGCACAAAAACATGACAAAATTGCAGATTGTTCCATTAAAGGCTGAACGCATTAATAACCACATTTAGCAACAAGACCCTGGCAACCTAACTTCCTGAAGATAACCGAGTCAAGAAAGTCTTCACCCTAAGACAGAGGGCTTTATTTTTTTTATTAAGAACCAGGGGTGAGTGGGGGCAAGATAAACATGCTAAGTGAACAAATATCGCAAAAGAGGCTTTGATGGTTGCTTAAGAGTTAGGTGTACAATCTGAAATAATCCGGGCTATGGAGCTGGGAGTAAAACAGTGTAAGGGCTGCGAAGCCTGCACTGTAGCGCTGGGAAGAGGTAAAGAACCAAGGTGGCCATGGAAAAAGAGGGAGTTCTGCCTATTGTACGTTATGGTGGGCGGTAGAGGACTTGAACCTCTGACCTCTTGCGTGTGAAGCAAGCGCTCTAACCAACTGAGCTAACCGCCCGATAAACATACCTATTTTAGCCCCGAAAATCAGCTTTGTAAAGGTTGCCTCTGGCTTGGCATATGCAATTGAGCTTGTCGGTTTTGGATGCTATAATAGGGCGCCTATGATTCTAGAGATTTGGGTTAGCCATGGTCGATTTGGATGACCTTCTGATTTACCGGAAGCTTGATGCCGCGGGGATGCTCGGTCACCTGCACCAGTTCCCCGAACAGTGCCGGTTAGCCTGGGAAAAGGTCCTGAAATTTGCCCTGCCCCCGGAATACAGCCGGGTGGATAAGGTTGTTATCCTGGGGATGGGTGGTTCGGCTATTGGTGGTGACATGGTGCGCCGCCTGGCTCTGGCGGAAAGCAGGGTGCCGGTCTGGGTAATCCGGGACTACGGGCTGCCCCCATTTGTTAATGGAGATACCCTGGTCATTGCCTCGAGTTATTCGGGGAACACCGAGGAAACTTTATCTGCCTTTACCGCATCACTAAAAATCCCGGGTAAAAAGCTGGTAATCACTGCCGGCGGCAGGCTCAAACAACTGGCGGAAAAAGAGGGCATTCCCGTCTTTAGCATAGATTACCAGGCGCCCCCCCGCGCCGCCTTTCCCCACAGTTTTGTCCCTCTGGTGGGCATCTTTCAGAAGCTGGGTCTGCTCGGTGATAAGTCAGCCGAGCTAGAGCAGGCGCTGCAGGTTTTGGATAAATTTGCCGGGGAGCTGGTGGAAACCGCCCCCCTTGCCTCTAACCCTGCCAAGCAGCTGGCGGCCAGGATGTGGGGGCAGCTGGTGGTAATCTATGGTGGGGGAATAATGGCGGAGGTTGCCCGGCGCTGGAAAAACCAGCTCAACGAGAACAGTAAGGCATGGGCTTTCTTTGAGCTTTTCCCCGAGCTCAATCATAATGCCGTGGTGGGCTGTGATTTTCCCCCTGAAGTAAAGGACAGGGTGTTTGTGGTCTTGCTGCGTTCCGCCCTGTTTAGCCCCCGGAGCCGGCTTCACTATGAGGCTGCGGCTAAACTGCTGGCTAAATCGAAAATCAGCTATGAGGTGGTGGAGGCGGTGGGGGAAACGGCTCTGGCGCAGTTGATGAGCCTGGTTCTCTTCGGGGATTATGTGAGCTTTTATCTGGCGATGTTAAACGAAACTGACCCCACGCCGCTGGAGGCTGTGGATTTTGTTAAGGGCTACCTTGCCCGGATTAATCCTGACAGCAGTTGACATAAAAAGGTTAAAAGTTGGAGCTGTATAGTTATCAGAGCGGTGAACAGCCCTTTAACCTGCGTTTGAAGAAAACGACTGGGAAGTGGGCATGGCATCGGTTTGACTTTCCTTCGGCTTTCCACAATAGCCACTGGGGGAGAAGCCTCGTCAAGGGCGAGTACTTCCAGCCGCAGGGGGCAGCCCGCGCGCCGCTGGTTATCTTACTTCACGGGATGGGTGACCACAGCGTAATTCCCTGCAAGCTCCTGGCTAAATCTCTAGCCAGTAATGGTACCGCCTGCTTGATTCTATACCTCATGGTGCACTCAAGCCGTCTGCCGGAACACATGAAGCGGCAGTATCCTGTTTTCACCCTCGAGGAATGGTTCCAGATATACCAGACTTCGGTGATTGAGGTGCGCCAGGTTATCGACTGGGTGGTGAATAGGGAAGAAATAGACGGTGAGAAGATAGCGGTGCTGGGAATAAGCTTTGGCGGTTTTATCTCGGCTATAGCTATGGGGGTGGACGAACGTATTGGCGCCGGCGTGTTTATTGTATCCGCCGGCAACAGTGAGAAGATTAGCCGTATGAGTCAGCTCGGTACTATCATCAAGGATTACCGGCGCACCGAGGCGGAGTACCGGAGTATTCAAAAGTCTTATATGCAGTACCTTGCCGAAGTGGCTGAAAAAGGGGTTGAGTATGTCACCCCCGCCCGGGAGAATTTTCTGATTGACCCGATGACCTATGCCTATAACCTGCGGCAGCGCCCGTTATTGATGATTAACGCCCGCTGGGATGAGGCTGTTTCCGCCGACGCCGCCCTTGATTTCTGGAGGGCATGCGGCCGGCCGGATATAATGTGGCTTCCGGCAACCCACGCTACCATCTGGCTGTGGTATCCTATTATAATCCGGAAGATTGCCGGTTTCCTTAAAGCGAGTTTTGGTAACGAAGAGACATCCAAAATACTAAGCGGAGGAGGTGAACGGTAATGCCTAGACTGGTCATGAGGAGGGCAAAACAAAAGGTAGGCCTTGTTCCCGGCACTATTGTCTATACAGGGGAGAAGAAGATTGAAAAGGTAAGGATTAGAATCATCGACTACGATGAAACGCAGCTTGAAGAGAAGGAAGTAGAAACGGTTGAAGAGTGTTTTCCCTTTAAGGACAAGCCTACTATCAGCTGGATAAACATAGACGGGCTCCATGACGTTGAGCTGGTGGAAAAAATAGGCAAACAGTTCGGCCTGCATCCCCTTATCTTGGAGGACATTGTTCATACCGTGCAACGCCCCAAATTGGAGGACTTTGGGGACCACATATTTATTGTTTTAAAGATGCTTTACTATAATAAGGAGAAGGGTGAGTTAGAGGCGGAGCAGGTCAGCCTGATATTTGGCGAGAATTTTGTTATTTCCTTTCAGGAGCGTGCGGGCGATATTTTCGAGCCTCTGAGAGAGAGAATCAGAAAGGGCAAGGGTCGGGTGAGGAAGGCGGGGGCCGATTATCTTGCCTATGCCTTACTTGATAGCATCGTTGACAACTATTTCGTGATTCTGGAGCAGTTGGGGGAAAAGATAGAGGATACCGAGCAGGAGCTGGCTACAGACCCGGATATAGCCACATTACAGACTATCCGTGCCTTCAAGAAGGAGATGATATTTCTGCGTAAGTCTATCTGGCCGCTGCGGGAGGTGGTCAATTCGCTGGAGAGGGGTGAGTCATCGCTTATTCACGAGTCCACCGGCATATACCTGCGGGATGTTTATGACCACACCATCCAGATTATTGATACCGTAGAAAGTTACCGGGATATGCTTTCCGGCATGCTTGATGTTTATCTTTCCATCATCAGCAATAAGATGAACGAAGTGATGAAGGTGCTGACCATCTTTGCGGCTATATTTATACCGCTTACTTTTGTTGCCGGCGTTTACGGCATGAATTTCAGCTTTATGCCGGAGCTTGGGTGGCAGTGGGGTTACTTTGCCGCTCTGCTGGTGATGGCAGCTGTCGGCGCTACCATGATAGTCTATTTCAGGAGAAAACGGTGGCTTTAAGGGCCTGGCTCTCGTGACTGCTTACAGCTTTACCACTTTGGCGGAGTAGACATCGGGCAGGGCCAGTATCTGCTGGCGCTGTTTCTCGGTCAGGTCTTCGTCCAGGGCCAGTATCATCAATGCCTGTCCGCGGGGCTTGAGGCGGCTTAAGTGCATGAAGCTGATGTTTATATCGGCTTCCCCGGTTATCTTGCCGGCGGCGCCAATCAAGCCGGGGCGGTCGAGGTGGTCGCAGAAGAGGAAGTAGCCGCCGGTGGGGACGATATCAATCCAGTAGTTATCAATGCGGACGATGTGGACTTCCCCTCGCATTACCGTGCCGGCGACGGTGGTGACCCCTTCGCTGGTGGTGGCTTCAACCGTAACCAGGCTGGCGTAGTTTTCGCTCTCAGCCTCTTCCTGCTCCACCACCGCCAAGCCGCGTTTTTTAGCCACGATATCAGCGTTAACCAGATTGACCCGCTCCTCGCTTACCTGCTCCAGCAGTCCGCCCAGGGCGGCGGCTTTGAGGGCTTTAGTATCATATTCGGAAATCTCGCCGTTATATTTAATCTGGATGGCGCTCACCTGCCCCTCAACCAGCTGGCTGACCAGTTTGCCCACGGTAGCGGCTACCTTGATGAATGGCGCCAGCGCCGAGAGCATCTCCGCCGGGATGAAGGGGGCGTTAACCGCGGATTTTGCCGGGCGTCCCTTAAAGACATCGACAATCTGTTCGGCGACGTCCCGGGCGGCAAAGACCTGAGCTTCGGTGGTGGAGGCGCCCAGGTGGGGGGTAACGATGATATTATTGCTTTCGAACAGGACGCTTTTGGTGGTGGGTTCGGTGGGGAAGACGTCAATGGCGGCGCCAGCCACCCGACCTTCTTTTACCGCTTTTGCCAGAGCCTCTTCATCGATGAGGGCGCCGCGGGCGCAGTTGATGATTCTGACCGATGGCTTGACCAGAGCCAGCTCTTTTTCGCCGAGCATTCCCTTGGTTTTAGCGGTTAGCGGAGCGTGCAGGGTGATGAAATCGGCTTCTTTGAAGAGCTGTTTCATCGGCACCAGCTCTACCTGCAGGTTCTGGGCGTGCTCCTCTGAGATA
>Ga0315549_1003310_pt1 | contig 14472 bp, 14 predicted proteins | sample SalMarSW160200MG_FD_203101 | JGI IMG/M metagenome (GOLD analysis project Ga0315549, IMG submission 203101) | Salt marsh sediment microbial communities from the Plum Island Ecosystem LTER, Massachusetts, United States - Salt Marsh Sediment SW1601-200 ... | reverse complement strand
GGCCTCCGCGAATGCGTTTGGGAAAGCCGGACTATTCAGATATAATGCCAGGGATGTTGGCGCTCTCGTAACCTCAAAGGGATAGAAAGCCACGACCGTCATCTCTGTAACCATTGGCAACAGATCGCAACCGCGCAGGTGCTGCGCTATCATCCGATTACTTGTTGCCGGGACTATCGAGGCCGCTGTGAGTGACAAAACCTTCGGCACCATCGTCCAAGCCGGAGCTAAGGCCACCATAGGAACCAGTGCTACTGAGTTTATCTTATTTGTTAAAAGTGCCACAGACATGTTGTCCGGAGCCGCTCTGGCCGTTGGCAATGCCCAGGCCAGAACCGAAAAAAGCGTCACCACCAATCCTATCAGACACGCAATCATAAGCAGTTTTCTCATCGCCTCCTCCATCGTTTTAAGGTTCCAGGCCAATTTGTTAAAAAACTAATTATTTCACCTCCTTTTTCCTAAGTTTTTGACCTTAATTAAAATATAGCAGATATGAAAAACCTGTCAAGGGGAAAGGGCAATTTCAAGAAATATCCTTAAGATGTTTAATTCAAGGGACGCCCTTTTGAGGGACGCCCTCAAAAGGGCGTCCCTCTGAATACTCTGAATACTCAGAATAACCCTCCAAAAGCGTATAAAAATCCGTTATCAGAAGCGATGTAAACCGCGCCATTGGGGCCGATCACGGCCGAAGAACTAACTGTCCCATTTAACTCAGCTTGCCACTTAGTAAAACCATCAGGATTCAAGGCGTAAAAATTCTTGCTTTCGGAGCCAATATAGATCGTTCCATCCGCATCAATAATCGGCGAAGCGTAAACCTTCCCTTTCGTATTTAAGCTCCATTTAATATCTCCACTCGCTTTATCCAAAGCATAAAGACTATAATTGTCAGTACCAATATAAACCGTATTTTGACTAATCGCTGCCACCGAATGACTGATATCACCAATGTGAGCATTCCATTTCTGGGTGCCCTCTTCTGGATTAATAGCATATAAACCAGGCGCGCCAAAGCTCGCATACCCGCCAACCAAAATTACTCCCTGGTTAGTCAAGCTGGGAGCAGTACTAAAATTAAAGGCAATATTTTGGTCATCGGTCTGCCTCGACCACTTAATTTCTCCATTATTGATGTCCAAAGCATAAAGAGTCGCAAATTTTCTATTAACGGTGTAAATTACCCCTTTAATCGGGTCTATCGCCGGTGTCTTCAAATTTCCCGAATTTCCTAATTGGGTTTGCCAAATTAACTGTCCATTAGGATTTAAAGCAGATAAAAAACAATCGGTGCCAAGGTAAATATTGCCGGCCGGGCCAATTGTTGGCGGAGAACCATCATGGATTGGATATTCCCACTTCAACCGCCCTCCGTTAGATAAAGAATAGAGAGCAAAATCATCGGTCAGGTAAATTGTCCCGTCTGAAGCTATAGCCGGTGTTTGGACGACGCCGTTAGTCTGAGTATTATAAAAAATTTCAACTGAACCGGTTGGTTCGACTCGATAAAGTTTGCCACTGCCCGCACCTATATAAATTAAACCATCCGAATCAATTACCGGCGAAGTTGGATTAGAGCTACCCAAATCAACCATCCATTTAGGAGTACTGGTTGGCGTGCCGGTAGCAGTACCGCTATAGAGGCTTAAGCCAGTATGCCACGCATCATGTTGAAGCATTGGCCAAGCGGTATCTGCCAAAACAGGGAAACTATCCGACGGCTCGGCTAAACTAAATGAATTTTGAGGGTTAGGCTGGTTTTGTAAAACAAAATCCTGACTATTGTCATCGGTATCCCAACCGTTCCCTAGATAATAATGAACGCCATTGACAGCCAAAAGCTCGGCGGTTGAAGTAGCACTGGCCTTGCGTTCTAAACTGCCCCAAGAGAAACTATCAATATTGACTGGCCCTCCTTCTGCCCCTAAGCTATCTTTTCCCCAGGCAACTAAGTCAATAATTTCTCCTTTGTTATTTAATAAACGAATTTTGCCACCGCTATCAGCTAATCCCAAGTGTGTTGGATCGCCGGATGTAGTTACTGTGATCAAATCCGGTTCTATGCCATATGAATAACCGTCAGAACTGGTAGCGGAAGTTAAAAGATAATACTTACGGCTGGCCAGATCAAAATTAGGCAGGGAACTGGTCGTCAAATCGTCAACCCTAAAATATTTATAATACCAAGTACTAGTTGACATAGCCGAAGCGCGCTGTATAGACCAGCCAAACAAATTAATTGGACTATCGGTCGGATTATACAATTCAATAAATTCATCTTTAGCGCGATTAGAACCCCGCTGAACGGCTATTTCACTAATAACTAAGTCTTGGGTTATGGCTGAAGAAGTAGCTGAGACAGAATTGGAAATCTCCGAAAGATTGCCGGCTTTGTCTTTTGACTTAATTGCCCAAAAATAGGTCTGGCCGGCCGTTAAGCCGCTAACAGACAAATTTTCAGCAGTGCCGGCTAAGGCAGGTATCGGTTCATTAGCGACATCTATAGCTAAATCCCAGCTGGCGGCGATTATTCCTGAAGAAGTAGCGTATCTAATAATATACTCTGTAGAAGTGCCGATTAAACCATCATCGCCGGGGGCGGTCCAAGATAAATTAATTATCCCTGGTTGCAAACTGGCTACCGCCGATAAATCGGCAATAGCGGCCGGTGGAATTATGTCAACAATTAAAGTTAGAGAGGTTTCCTCACTCTGCTCGCCGTTATTTTTGGTTTTGGCCCTAACCGTATTAGCGCCTTCTTCGAGAACAACTACCTGCTGCCAATCGCCTTGACTGTCAACAGTGGTCAAATAATTTGTTGTTGAAGCTGTTGAAGTTGAACTAACAAAAATTAAAATCTGACTATATGGCGTAGAAGTGCCGATTAGATTAACTTCGACAACGGGCGTCGAGGCAATATAGTCGTCGGCTCGACCGAAAATATCTCCGGAATTGGGTGAAATTATTTTGGGCGGCAGTAGGGAAGGAGTAGTTGTGGCTTCTTCTGATTCGTTTTCTTCTGTTTCCGAACCCTCGGCATGTTCGGATTCTTCTGCATCGTCTCCGTCATTATTTGAATCTTCGCTATTATCTGGCGGAGAAGTTGTTCCACCGCCGCCACTGCCGCTGCCGCCGATAAAATAGGTTGAATCCGCGGGTAATTCTTCTTCGGATTCCCCTTCCGGTTCTTTGTTATCAATCGACTCTTCCTCTATTTCATTTAATCCGGCCCCCGGCTCGCCTCTGGAAAAGGTTATTTCCGGCAAAGAGTCAATTTCTGGCGTTTTTTGAGCAATCGGTTCACCTCTGACTACTTTAATCTCTGGCTCCGCTTCGACTGCCGCAGGCAAAGATACTTCCGGCTCTTTGACGCTAAAAGTCGGCTCCGGCGCTGGTTCTGACGAATATTCTTCCGAAGCCATAAACGTCTGACTGATGTCGGCTTCTTGACTTCCGCCAAAACCCTTAAAAAAGTCAGCTATTCCGACCACTAGATTGTTAAAAAAGCCGGCTACCCGATTAGCGGCTTGATTAACCTTTTCTGAGACGTATTTTATACTAATCGGCTCCAATTCCTCGGGATTATAATAGTTTGATTGGGCCCAGGCGTGGGTCGGCGGACTGCCGCCCCAGGGAATGTAAAAATCTTTATCAATTCCTAAATAATCAAAAGGATTTATGCCTAATTTCGATGATTCTTTAAGAGTAATCATTCCACTAAATACTTCAATAAAATCAAAACTCATCTCTATTAAGTCATAACTGTCATACATAGTTCTAGAACCTTTCCTGTCCCATTTTTCTAGTCCTCTCCATTTTATAAAATCACAATAACCATCCGGATTTTCATCTATACAATTGGCATGAGACCCATTACCAACATAAGTCCAAATATGATTGTTCTGGGGATAATAAATTTCTATATCAAAAATTTTTCTCTGGTGAGCCGTACCAATCGCTTTAACCACCTGTTCTGAATCCTTATCCACAAAAACAAAAACCGCTTCCCAATCGCCATAATGCTCATTTTTAACAATTTCAGGAAAATCATTCAAAACATAAAAGAGCCAATACTGATAAACCCATTGATTGCCATAATCAAGAATATGGTAAAGGACAGTCATATTTTTTATCTTTGTTTCTAAAGATAACTGGTTGTATTTGTTAACCGCTATTTCTCCATTTATCTCTATCCCGTTTTCAAAATAAAAATCCAAAGGATTAGTTGGGTAATATTGCTCCTGCGAATCAAACCACAAATTAGGCGCGTAATTAATGGCCGGTGGCGCTGACTCGGCTTTAGCCAAGGGAACCAAAATAAAAAAACCAGTTATCAGTAATCCTAAAACCAATAGGAAAATAACCGGTTTTTTAAATATTAATCCCTCCATAAATATTAGTTAAACGGTTTTCTTGTGCCTATAAACTCCCCATCCTAAAAACAATCCTAAAATTATCCCCATTAAAGAAAAAGTAATCAGATAACTAATCAAAAGAGAATTAAAAACATTACCCAAAAGATTACCGATAATCGGACCAACCAAAGAGCCCAAAGTAAAACCAATCCCGCCTCGCCAAATTAAAGGCCAAATTTTTATCTTGAGAAATAAAGCGTAGAATAGTCCAACGATAATCCCAATAAAGAAAAATAAAAGCCATAAACTTCCGATGCCAATATTCTGCTCCAAATTTATAAATTTTTTTAACGTTTCGATTTCCACTAAATATCCTAAAGGTGCCAAAAAAAGTCCTCCATAAAGATACAAATGATAAGCAAATATTCCTATCGCCACAAATCCAACACCATATCCCAATAACCCAACCCAAACTGATCTAGAGACATTCCGAACGCTCTTATCAAACCAAACCAGAGAAATACCGCCAAATAAACCCATAATGACAATGGCCATAAAATGAAAAGGGTATTCTAAATCGGGCAATTCGCTATACAAAACTAAGCCCCACAAAAAACCGCCCAAACCAAAGCCAAGAGCGCAAACCAATAAATATTTTGTTAAAGATATGTTTTGGTTCATAAAAAAATCCCTCCTTTCTTTTATTTTACCCCAAAAGGAAAAATCAGACAATATCCTTAAAGGGTCGCCCTCTCGACCATGTCGCCAGAGGGCGCGCCTCTCGACCACGTCCTCGCCAAAGGCGAAGGCGTGGAATCTCGATGCGCGCCCTCTACATATAGGCAAAATAAAAATCCCCATCGGGGTTTGATGGGGTCTTCGTTAGTTATATCTTTTAGGGGAAGCCAACTAGATTGCTTCTACCTTTTCCCTTTCTTGATTCAATCTGTCGGCTTCTTCAACGAGTTCGGCATTGACCGGGTTTCTTTTAAACTTTTCTATCTTATGATAAGTCGATACTTGCCAGCATTCCAGAGCATCAAGAAGGCGAAAGGCAATTAAACGGTGGGCGGGGTCTTTACTGTTCAGCCAATGGTCCCTGAGGAATTCCTCAGCTTTTTGGCCTTCCGGACCGCCTTCTGCTAGAATATTGCCTATTTCGTCCAGGTGAAGAAACTCGAGGTCCTTCCTTTCTGGATCTTCTAACGCCTCAACCAAGGCGTCAAAGGTCAATTTGGTCCGTCTCATTTTTGCCTCCTAAAATCAGTCATCAGGAGTTTAATCACTTAACTTTTTAAGAACTATAAAGATAAAATAACATTGTCTTATTATCATGTCAATAATTACACAGATGTGATTTGAAGAATAAGATAAGGAGTTTAAATAAAAAGCCCCATCGGGGTTTGATGGGGTCTTTGACGAGTTTGTTCTTGAAGAACGTCTTAATGAGCCGACGAAGAGATCATTTGGTCAAGGGCCTGTTCAATTTTTCCGGCCAGAACCTTATTTTCCGGGTTAAGGAAGAACTCTCTTATCTTGAGACGGGTCTCCTCATTGAGTCCCCTGACTCTGGCTAGGTGGCCCAAAGCGAATAATTTGTCCCCCTTACTGCCATTCTCTAACAACCTCCGGAAAAAGGCTTCGGCTTTCTCTTTCTTTTTGGCCAGATTATCCAGAAGACAACCGACCCGATGGATAACAAGCTCACTATCATATGGCGATTTCGGATTGTCGAACTCGTTAATCAGCCCTTCAAGGTCCATATTCCTAAGCCTTTTCGGCATCTTTGACATTGTCTGACCCTCCTTGCTTTCCGGCTACTGACAAACTTAAGTAGCCCATCTGTTCAAGCTCAGTGAAAATGTGTTGGACTAGTTCGCCAAACTGCTCCTCAAGGAAAGTTTTGTCTTCCGGATGTTTTGTCAAGGCCTTGCCCGTTTCTCGAAAAGTCCTTTCGCTCATCTTTTCCAAGCCCGATAGCCGCGAAAGAGCAAAGCGTCTGTCTTTGGGATTATCGCTGGCCAGTAAACCACTTAGATAGGCCTCGGCTATTTCTTCGTCCTCGCCACCCCCATAGAGAAAGGCCTCCAGTTTTCTACGGAGGGATTCTTCTGTCTCGCCCGCTGCCGAAGGATTCTCCAAGGCGACCAGGACTCCCTGGATAGTCCAATCCATCTCTTCTGCATATTCTTCCATGTTCGCCTCCTTAATTTTTAGTGAACTAAAATAGCTTAAAAACTAAATCGTATGCTGATTGTCTATCTTAATAAATAACCTAAAAAAGCTGATTTGTCAATGAAAGTCATTTTGAGAGACGCTCTTGGTATTGTTTTCGGTAATATTCTAAATACTGGCCGGATTTTAAGGGCTGCCACCATTGAGGATTATCCTGATACCATTGGACTGTCTTAGCCATGGCTTCTCCAAATTCATATCGAGGATGCCAGCCCATTTTCTGCAATTTAGTTGAATCCAGAGAATAGCGGCGGTCATGACCAGGCCGGTCGGCAACATGCTCAATAGAGCTTTCGTCTTTAGTCAATTGCTCTAAAATAATTTGAGTAATTTCTAAATTGGTTCTTTCGTTATGGCCGCTGATATTATAAATATCGCCTATTTGGCCGTGATGTAAGACAAAGTCAATTCCGGCGCAATTATCCATAACATAAAGCCAGTCGCGAATTTGCTGACCATCGCCATAAACAGGCACTTTCTGGCCTTCTAAAAGATTAGTCACAAAAAGGGGAATCAGTTTTTCGGGGTACTGGTAAGGGCCAAAATTATTGGAGGAGCGGGTGATTAATATTGGCAGACCAAAGGTCTGCTGATAGGCCCGGACCAACAAATCAGCTCCGGTTTTGGAAGCGGCGTAAGGGCTGTTCGGCCGCAAAGGACTTTCTTCAGTAAAAGAGCCCTCTTTAATGCTGCCATAAACTTCGTCAGTCGAAATCTGAATAAATCGCTCAATCTGATGCCTTTTAGCCGCTTCCAATAAGGTTTGGGTGCCTAGAATATCGGTTTTGATAAAACTCTGGGGGTCGAGAATTGACCGGTCAACGTGAGATTCAGCGGCAAAATTCAATATCGCCTCGGGTCGCCGCGAAACTATTTGGTCGACTATCTTTCCATCAGCAATATCCCCTTTGACAAAAGCATAATTGGGGTTATTTTCAATATCGCGCAGATTCTCCAGATTACCGCAATAAGTCAATTTATCCAGATTGATAATCTTGTAATCCGGATATTTATTGAAAATATATCTAATAAAATTGGAGCCGATAAAACCGGCCCCTCCAGTGATTAACAATTTCATAAAAAAAGGGTGTCATTTTGAGGAACGCCCCGGGAACCGACCACGCCCCTATAAATTGATGAACTCTTTTATTTTATTAGCCGGGATAGTTTTAAGCAGGCCTTTATAATCAACCAGATTCAGCCCAACCACCTCGCCTTTGACATTTATCAAGGGACCGCCGTCGGCTAAAGAATTCTCCTCGTTTAGATTAACTTCTAAGATTTGCTGATTAATACTCCGAATAATTCCTAAATTAACAAAAGGCAGAAACTTATCTTGATGATATTTCAGACCGATGATAATGATTCGCTGGCCCAACCGAAGGTCCTCCAAATCAGTTAAGGAAACAACCGGCAAATTAGTTTTTTCTATCTTTAATAGGGCTAAATTATTCTCCAAATCCTTTTTGATTAGCTGACCATTGAAAGATTGGCCATTGTGAAAAACTAAATATTGAGTAGCCCGACTGGAAAGCAAATCAGCGGCCGTGACGACTAGGCCGTCGTTGGTCACAATAAAACCAGTCCCCTGACTAAGCAAACTTTTATTCTGATAAGACTGAATAGCCACTAAACAAGGACTGATTTTATCAATGGCTTCTTCCAGAGCTTCATTTTCGGTAATGGTTATCTTTTCGGTTGGATGGATGATGGTTGTTCCATTGCCAACATGGCAGATAAAGCCAATTTTAGAAAAAGGCGGAATAGTGGCTAAATAAGGTAAAAGAAACTGATCAGCCAGAATTCCCCCCAAGCCGCCGATAACCAGAATAAGCAAAAGATTTAAGGCCTTCTTTTTTAATTTAGTCATATATTTTGTCTTGAGGTCCGGCCTGCGAGGCCGGACCTCGCAGGCCGGACCTCGTTAATTAAAAAGTCCAAGTCAGTTCTAATTTCCGGCCGGTCTCTTTAAATTGACCAATGGAAGTAACAGTTGCCGTATCCGTAGAAGTAGCGTAAGTGGTAGTATAAGTACATTCTGAACTAATATCAAGAGGGATGTCAGAAAAAGGACATTGGCCAGTTCCTTTTCTGGCCTCGTACAAGCATCTTTCAGCGCCACTTTCAGCAGCATAATAAGCAACCACCGAATTTCCTGTCTGTCTAGACATCTTTAATTGGCTAATCGCCAAAAAAGAGATACCTAAACTAATGGTCAATAATTCGCTCAGAAGTAAAACAGCTAAGAAAATAGAAATAGCTCCTTGTTGTTTGAAATCTACTATTTTCATTTGATTGATGATTCGAGGTTGATTCGATGATTCAAGGTCCGGCCTGCGAGGTCCGGCCTCGCAGGCCGGACCTCGCCATCGTCATTGAAATGACCTTGAAGATAAAGTGCTTTGTAAATCAATCTCTGTTTCTTCCTCGGCTCTGCCCTGGCTGTTTATCTGTATGACTAAAGTAACCGCTCCCCGAACCGGCTGAGTAAAACTTCTCCTGATATAAAAAGCGCCGGTGACTTCCAGATTAGATGGGCTTAAATCTTGCCAGCCACTACTATTTATCTGACGCTGGAACTTTTGACTGTTAAAGCGATACTCAACATTTTCCCCCTTAAAATTGGTAATATCTAAAGAAACTTCTGGCCCACCGCTAACTGAATTAATTGTACTCATTCTAATTTCCTTACTGACCGATTCCAAAATATAGAGAGCTGTTTCCTGGCTTTCCTGGAGAGCAAATCCCTTCCGTTGACTCTTAATCACTGAAACAGCCGTAGCCGACATGGCGATAATAACCAGACTAAAAACAGCTAGAGCAATGAGTAGTTCAATTAAAGTGAATCCTTTGTTTTTTACTTCCAGTTCCATAATCTGTCTTCAGCGATCAAAATATGTTCCTCCTCCTTAATATTCCATCTGACTTCAACAACCACTTTCACTTCGTTAGCCGACTCTTTTTCTAATTTCACCTTGCGCTTAAAAGGGGTTTCTGTCCCGGTATCATACTGATAAAGGCCATCGGCATCAATCTTTAAATAAGCACCAGAATAAGGCGTGACTAAACTGGTGCTATCATGCTGAACTCGATAATCGCCATTAGCCAAGCCATTATACCAATTAGTCCAATTAGAAACATCTTCATTTAAGCGACGGATGTCTCTAACGACTTCTATCCCTTCTTGAGCCAAACCAGAAGCAATTAATCTGTCTTTACTTAAAGAAGGCCCTTTTAAAGAAATATTAGACAAAGCCAAAATTCCAACCAAACCAATGGCCACGATAAAAATAGTGATGATCACTTCCAGTAAAGTAAAGCCCTTTTGACTACGATTAGACACTTAGAGAATAAAGGCAATCTTTTTTACGGCGTCCTGGTTCCAGGAAGACAGTAAAAATGGCTGTCCTTATTGAATCAAACCAGCCGTGGTCACGGTGATTGTCCTGGTGAAAGAAGTTCCGGCTATCTCTAAAATGATTGTTCCGGAGACACCGACTCCGGCGTCTTGATTGATATAGGTAGTTGGGCTGGGTGGCTTAAAAAAAATATCTATGGGAGCTGGCGAAGTTGATTGAAATTCAATCTGGCTGGCTAAATTGACTGTCTCAATAATGTCATCACTGCCGTCGTATTTGTTATTACTATTCTGACAATTAGCTGCTTTATCAGCATAAAAATAATAAGAAGTTGGCCGGGCGCTATGATTAATCTGTAAACCGTATCCGCAATAGCCCAGTTCAATGTCCACCCCGCTCATGGCCATATTCTGAGCTTTTCTCAAATCAGAAACTAAACGTTGACTGGTTTGAGCAAGTGCGTATCTTTTCTGGCCACTGTGGTGACTAGCTAAAACTAAAGCAGAAAGCAAACCGATAATAGAAATAACTATCAATAATTCAATTAGCGTAAAACCGGCTTGTTGGACAAGGTAATTTTTCTGAAGATTGTTTTTTGACATTATTTTTATTATACCATCAAGCCCAAAAAAGAAAAATCCACAGAAGAGTGGATTTTCTAAGGACTGTCCTTGATTCTTTACCAAGGCAAAATCTCCCGCCAGCCAGGCAAAGATATCTGAACACCAACTGATTTAGTCGTTTGGCAGGTAAAACCGTCAGAGTCAGTTACTCCCAAGCTGACTTGTTTTACTCCTCGGCTGGTGAATTGAATAACCGGATTCTCCTCTCCGGAGGTAGCCGGGTCCCCGTCCTCAAAGGTCCAGGACCAGCTTGATTTAGTTGCTCCGCCATAGACAGTTGACTGGTCAGCGAAGGCGACGTCTTCTTCAGCGCTCGGTTCCTGGGGTGACCAACTAAAGTCAATGAAAGGATAGCGGTGCTTCTCGGTCTTGAAGGAGCTACCTTCAATCCAGTCAGATTCGGCTGACTGGTCATCATAGACTTTGACCCGCCAGTAATAGGTGGTGTCGTAGACAATCTGGTCAGAACTAGGTAATTCAGCAACAATGACTGCCTGAGTAGTGGTAGCTCCATCAGGCCAGCTGCCGGTCTGAGTCCGGTCAATCTCGGGAGAACTGAAGCCATTGTTATCATCGACCTGGAACTGGAACTGACTCTCGTCATCACCATCCGGGTCAGAATAGGTCCAGGAGAAGTAGTGAACCGGGATAGAACAATAATCACCCTTGGCTACCTGGAGGTCGCTAGCCGTGGGGGGACGATTACAATGACCAGCCGTCGTGAAAGCGCTATCAGCACAAGTCCAGCCGCTCCAGGTCTCAAAATTGTCCTTGACGGCCACTTTCCAATAATAGGTTGTATTGAACTGGAGCTGGCCTAAAGGGACGGTGTACTCGGTATCAGAGGAGGAAACCTCCTCGGTATTAACTTCGGGAGAAGAATAATCTCCTTCGTGATTGCCGCTATCGTCAATTTGAACCCAGTAGGCCTCCTGTGAAGAGGGACCACCACCACAATCGGGAGTATGAGGAGGACAGGGATATTCACCTGTTGTGGCAAAGGTCCAATTAAGAGTTGGCTCGGGTGAATCTCCGTCATAGCAAGCTGGCTGACTGACATCGACTGTACAAACCTGGAATTGGGAACCAGGGTTGGTAAGCGGACTGTCGGGAGTTTGGGCAAAGACGTAGAAAGACAAAACAAAGAAACCAGTGATAATGGCTAAATTCAAAACTATTTTCCTGAAAAGGTGGTTTTTCCTGCTTAAAAAAACCATTGATAATTTGGGCTAATATTTCTCCATAAAGGGATGGAGAAAGGGTGACTATTCCTTATTATATAATATTTGGGGGGATTAGGGAGGAAGAGGTTATCCACAACCGCTATTGCAGCCCTAAAATAAGGTGGAGTAAGGAGCCTTTCAATATTAAAGTAATAATTACCCCCAAAAACATCCAGGCGACAAAAGGAAACGGTTTATAGATGCTAACCGTTTCTAGCCCGCCCTTTTTCTCTTTGGGGGCCCATTTTTTAATTGCTTCAACTTGTTCCAGAGTTAAGCCGTCCGGACGGATAACATTAATATGTTCATCATAATATTCTTTGTCTTTTTTAAGTTCTCTCAAAGTTTCTTCGGCTAAAAACATTCTCGGTTCAAGTTTCTCTATTTTTATTTCCCGGAGACTGGTCCGCTGAATGTAAAAATCAATCATTTTTCTAAAGAGACCTAAAATAATCATAAAGATAGCCATCATCTTCATTGTTTGGTAAAGGTTTTGCCAAGTGGCTTCCGGAGAAGTAATAAACCCGTAACCAAGAATGACAATTAAAATAACAACAATTATTTTGAAAACGAGGGGCTTTTGGAATAATCTGCCCATCGAGCCGCCGAAAATTATCAAAGACGAAAATATAATTACCCGTAAAGAAGAGAGGTCAAGAGAAATATATTGATTAACCGGCTTTTCCAAAAAACTGAAAATTAAAAATATAGCTACAATACCAACAAACATCTTGCCTATGTTTCCGATATTTTTCCATCTTTCCTTTTTATCGGCCGGCTTTTTTTCTTTCTCTTTCAAATCCTTTTCTTTTTCTGAGAGAGCAGCTGACTTGGGTCTGGTTAGACGCCAATGAATAAATTTAATGTAATGGAGACCAGATCTGATTAAAAGATATAAGAAAACGGGAACAAAAATATTAACCAGTAAAACGAAAGAAGGAAAATAAGGCAAATAAGTTTTCCAATAATATTTTAAAGGAATCAGAAAAGAATAAATAATAAAAAGCTTGGCATCACCAGCCGCCCAGGCTCTAAAGCGCCACATCAGAAAAGCGATAACTAAAGCGATGCCGCCGTTAACCAGACAATTTCCTAAGTAGGAAAGATGAACCGTAAAAACAGACACCGGAGAATCAGGAGAGCGTCCTAAAATATTAAAGTAATAAAATCGAGTAATTGGCGAACCAGCAAAAGACCAAATAATAAAGAAAATAATAATCAATAATCCCCATAAAAATCCCAAAAGAATCCATTTATTACTCACCTTGCCGTATTTAATATCCTGATAACTGACAACTATACTGATTAAAAAAAGTATTGGTAAAGATAGAAGGTCAAGAATCATTATAATATATTCCCTCCAATTAATTTTTTAAAATTGGTCTAAATTCTCCATCTCCGTAACGTTTAAAATATTCTTTCCAAATTCCCTCACAAAGATTAAATAATTGGCAATCCTGACATTTTTTGGTTTTTATCCGACCAATCTTCTGTCTGGAATTCTCCACGTCAAAATTTTCAAAATCAGGCGCTAAATGCTCGGTATGGAAAGTAGCTACTTCCTGTAATTCGCTGATTTGGTCGAGATAATCTCGAAAACAGCATAGCGGAACATACCTGACCGCCCAATGAGGCAGCTTATTTTTCCTGCCGATGTCTAAACACTTTTTAACGTAAGGAGCGATCTGGGAAATACGAGGAACCAATTTTTCAAAATTGTCATAGGCCCCTCCGTAATTGGGGTCAACAAAAATAAATTCAGCATTTCTAATCCCCTGTTGATGAATAAACCGGCCAATTTGGGGCAAGTATTTATAGTTGTATTTAACGATGGTGGTATTAGTCCCAATGTTTTTGAAGCCTATTTTTTTAAAATTATTCAATCCCTTCAATAATTCCTTAAAACTGTCCGGTGATTGGGTTAAATGGTCGTGAATTTTAGCTTGGTGGCCGTGGATAGAGAAAATGACGTCAGTCAAGCCGGCTTCTATCATTTTTTTGGTAAATTCTAAATAAGAATACATCCGACCATTAGTGGACATAGTAATCGTTTGGAAACCTAAGTCTTTAGCAAAACTGACCAATTCTAAAATATCCGGCCTGATAGTTGTCTCCCCGCCAATCAATTCCAAGTAAGTCGTCCCCTTTTTTCTAGCCCTAATCATCTCTTCTTTAATCTGGCCAGTAGTTTTATTGGGTAATTGCCGCTTATTGGCATCATTACAAAACTGACAGCGATTATTACATCGATAGCCGACAATAATGACTGTTTTTTTGATTTTGTTTCTTCTTCTCATTAAAGTTTAAATTCTCCTTGGCCGTAAAGATTTAAATAGGCCTGGCTGACTCCGGCACAGCGGTCCTGATAGGGACACTCTTGACATATTTTAATCCTGCTTTTTTGGGGATTTTCTTCCAAGCAGGGAAAGGCCTTATCTCGGTACTCTCTGGGGAAAACACAAGCCGGATATTCAACGAATAAAAATTTTATCCGATGGTCATATTTCTCCTGACGGTCAATTAAATAAGGAACCACCTTGGACATCGAGACAACTATCTCTTTAGAATGAATTATCTTTTTATTCAGAGGCATAACATGGCCAATATTTATCTCTTTGATACCCAAATCAGCATAAAAATCAATTGTTTTCGGCAAATCCCGATAGTTTCTCCG
>Ga0315549_1003308_pt1 | contig 14477 bp, 25 predicted proteins | sample SalMarSW160200MG_FD_203101 | JGI IMG/M metagenome (GOLD analysis project Ga0315549, IMG submission 203101) | Salt marsh sediment microbial communities from the Plum Island Ecosystem LTER, Massachusetts, United States - Salt Marsh Sediment SW1601-200 ... | reverse complement strand
GGATCATGTACTCGGAGATGAACCGGCGCTCTCTTTCTTTTCTAGCCATTAAACCTCCGACGCCCCCCCAGCTGGGGGGCGATATCGCCCCCAAAAACCTCCGACACCCTGCAACCTGTTGCCCTCTTTACAAGCCTACCATTTAAGGGATATGCTGTCAATGAATACCTAGTAATTGCCGGAAGGCTAATAGTAAAAAAGTAAAATAAACGGAGGAATAAAGTGGCCATTAAAGTAAAAGAAATTGCTGCTTCCACTACCAAGTGGAGCGAGAACGCCGGCAGGGCGGCCGGAGAGTTTGCTGCCAACGCCGAAGCCGCAGCGGAGCTGTGGGCCGGCAATACCGGTAGAGCCGCCGATACCTTTCACCAGGCAATCACCGCGCCTAACATGAAGGAGAGGTTCCGCCGGGGTGTGGCCCGGGCCGGAGCCGCCAAGTTCGCCCGGAAGATCCGGGAAGTAGGCATGGACCGGTTTGGCCCAGGTGTGGCGGCCGCCACAACGGATTACGCGACCGGAGCCGAGCCGTACTTCTCCACCATAGCGGCTATTACCCTGTCGCCTCGTAAGCCTCGCGGTGATCCGGCTAACTACAGCCGCGTCCAGGAGATCGGCAAGGCCCTCAACGCCAAACGGCTGGCCCTGCTCGGCTCCGGAGGAGGTTAATTAGATGCACTACTTTCAACAGAGATTCCTAAGAGAAAACCAGACCTTTCCGGCCTACACGGGTTTATGGACTATAGACCTGCCTAACAAGGGACTGCTGTCAGGTATCGAGCTGAGGGTCCATGGGTACAACGACCTCGGGGGCTTCACTGACCCTGACACCTGGCTGCATGACCGGATTACCAAGATAGAGGTCGTAGTCAATGGCTCACAGGTGGTAAAGAGCTACGATGCCAGGCAGCTCCTGGCACTGATGCTTTTCAAGAAAACCCCGCACTATAGCCATGACTACAAAAATATGCATGGCGGTGCTGCTGAGGAGTTCTGGTACATCAACCTGGGCCGTCACTACCACGACCCGGAGTATATGCTTGATTTAGGCCAGGTCAACGACCCTGAGCTTCGGATAGAGTATAACTTCGGCCTAGGCGACCTTTTCGGCTGGGAGTGCGGCCACGCTATGAACGAGAGCTACTTACCACAGATTAGCGTTCTCTGCCACATGCTCAGGGATACTGAACTGGTGCCGAAGGGCTACATCAAGACCTCTGAGATTTACCGCTTCGGAAATGCGGCTAACCATGAGGAGAACATGACCATAGCTCGCGGCCCGGTGTACTCTAACCTGTACCTGCAAAGCTGGTGGCGCAATATGGGCCTTGGAAACGTCATTGAACACTACGAGGTAAATATCAACTCCGATGACCTTATTCCTATAAGAACCGAGCCCCAGGAGTTACTAGCCGCACAGGTCAGAATGTACGGGATTCAGGAAATGACTCAGCAGTTCTACGGGACGGCGCCAAATGCTTACCCCTACCCGATGGAAGTCGGTAATATGGAGGGGGAGATTGGCCTTAACCTGGCTAACGCAGAGCTCTTCAATTTCGATTTGTGGGGCTGTGCACAGCCTATAGGACTCAGAAACGTTGTTACAGGCGCAGCACTGCCTGGAACAGTCCTGATGAGGCTCACTATTCGTGGGGCCTTTCCTTTTGCCATGGCAGCTATCCCGCTATTCAACCCCTGGGACCCGGATACCTGGGTTGACTCAGCAAAACTGGGCGACTTCTGGGTGAGAGTCGAGGAGACTGCCGGAGCCACAGCTGGAGTTATGAAGCTCTTGGCTGACGAGGTGGTTACCAGGTATACGACCCCAAGCTGGCCTTAAGGTAGGTTCGTAAAATAGGAAGAAGTAACAGGGGGGGCGAAAGTCCCCCCTGGGGGTAAATATGAACAGACGCATAGAGACAAGAGTAGTTGATACCGGCGGAGTTCTACTCAATACCCTGATAGATAGGGACGCCTCCGAGGTATGGTGGATTACGGTGTCTCCTGAGACTTCCAAGACGGCAGGGCTAATCCAGATATATGACGGCTTTGACACCGGCGGTAAGCTGGTATGGCAATGGGAGCCGGAGGAGGCGAAACATGCTAACTTTGTCCCCCCTATTCAGTGCGAGATGGGAGTCTTTGTCTATAACGACACTCATATAGGCTCTTATACCATCGCCTGGCGACCTAAGAAGTGGGATAGACCTTCGACACACCCACTTGACGTTATAAAGCCACCAGTGGGGTAATTTCCAGTGCTCTATAACTGGATAATAACAGTTCCTCGTACTCTAGCAGGAACTACACCCCCGATAGTAGAGCAGAAGCTCTCTCTGGCTATCGGTATTGTCACCTGGTATTCAGTTCTATTCCCCCCCGGTTGCGCCGGCCTGGTCCACTGTAAGATTTATCACCGAGAGCATCAGATTGTCCCCAGTAAGGACGACCAGGACCTCTCGGGCGACACCTTCCCTGTCGAGTGGACGGACTACTACGAGCTCTACGAACGGCCGGCCGACTTCCTAGCCAGGTGCTGGAACGAGGACGATACCTACGACCACAAGGTCTATATCCGAATTGCAGTTTTACCCCGGAGAGCGATAGTAGCTTTATCTATAGTCGACTCGATCAAGAGTGCTCTTGGTATGCTATCACCGCGGCGGATATTTTCAGGGAGGGGATAGATGCCCAGAGGACAGCCTGATTACGGGTTATACACCACAACAGAGATGCCGGCCGGTATAGCCGACCCTGGTGAGGCTGCAGCCAGGCTGGGGAGTATCAACGTCTTTGACCGCAGGGGCTGGACTCTCTGGATGGACGATTTCGAGAGCCCTACAATAAAATGGCTAACTTTCGCTGTTGGTGGTGGCGTTACTCCGGTCCTGGACTCTAGTAGAGCAGCATCAGGAACACAATGTATTAAGCTTGCGTGTGCAGCAGCAGCAGCGCCGTCCTCTGCTATATGGCGGAATTTTACCTTGGTAAGAAGGGGCAAGATAGGGGTAGAATTCTGGCTCCAGTCTACGAGTGTTATAAATAGCTATATTCAGGCTTTTCTCGATATTTACGATGGCGTCAACCAAACTCAGGCTACGATAAAATACTACCCCCAGGCAGGCACGATTTACATAACTACGCCCCTGGGGGATATTTTAGTAGCTAGTAATGTCTATATGTCACAATCAGCTTACTACTTCCTCCCGATTAAGCTCGTTGTAGATATGGATGCAGACCTTTATACCAGGCTCATGGTAGGCGAACAAGATATAGACATATCAAGCCATCTTCAAGTTCTAGTGGGTGGTACTGCCTTCAAGGTTATTCTAGTAACTATCACCCTTTTTGGAGTAGTAGGAGGCATTACAGATGCTTACGCAGATAATTTCATCTTCACTGTAAACGAGCCTTGATATAGGAGAATGACATGGCAAAAGAGCAAAAGGGGGCCTGGGGCTGGTGTGCTGCGACTAACACATGGGTAAAGCTGGCGGTAACCGCCGCCGGGCTGCTGAGAGTAAGCCCGTAGGAGCTGATATGGCAGAAGAGAATATCGCTCTATGGGGCTGGGATGCGGTTAACAATGTCTGGGTAAAGCTACAGGTAACCGCCGCCGGTCTGGTTCGAGTCGACCTGACGGCCGTCAGCCTTAACGACCTAGGGGACGTAAACGCCCCAGCTCCGGCTGATGGTGAGGTCCTTACCTGGGATGCCGGCACTGGCCTGTGGATACCCGTTGCTCCTGCTGTAATTGACCCCGAAGCTGTTCTGGACTACTGGGACGATTTTATATGTGGCACAGTAGAGAGCGGAGAGATAGGTATATTAAATTGGACTCGCTCTGCTACAACCAGGAATTGGCGAGCATCTGAAGCTAATCACCCTGGCATATTCTACTTTGGTACGAGCGCTGTGCTCAATAATGTCGCATATCTTACAGAGATTACCGCTAGTTTAAATCTCATTCTGCCTACAGATTTATGGGACTTCACTTATATAGTGCGCATCCCCGATATAACCACCGTCACCGTGTTTGTCGGTGCTATGAATAATTTAGCCGCGGCGGTCGGGAACCAGGATAGATACGGCTTTGAGTTTGTAGCTGCGACAGACGCTAACTGGACAATGGTTACTGGGAGTGGAGCAGCTTCAACGAGAACGGCAACGGATATTCCCGTTGTAGTAGCTACCTGGTATAAGCTAAGGGTAGTAAGAACGGCGACAGGCGTTGACTACTATGTTGACGACGTGCTTAAAGGCTCTATCGCACTCACCCTGCCGGATACTAGCCTGGCTTTAGGGTTTCAAATTCAGACTAATGTAGCAGCAAAAAGAAATCTGGACTGCGACTTCTTTAGAATGAAGCTGGAGGGGATAACAAGATAATGTCTAAGCTCTATGAGTGGCTATGGAGACGCATCGGCGGCCGGCCATGGACGTACATCATCAGGGACAGCGCCCACGGCCACCTGCTCTGGTGGCTGCTGGGCTTCGGGCTGCTGGGCATTATTCTAGGACATCTGTTCTGGTAAACGAAAGGAGAGATACCATGACATGGAAACCGAGGCTCATTATCGCTGGGGCCGTCTTGATAGTCAGTATCACTTTAACGGCTTGCGGCTTCAACCATTTTATAGAGGCTATCGGCTACATGGCGGCCGGCTTCCTGTTCGGGACCACGCCAACCGCCGTTGAGCAAAAGAAGTAAAGGAGGAAACTTACATGGCAGAGATAAAGTCACAAAGAGCGTATAGAGTTCTCAAGATTGACGAGATGGTAAGACCGGGTGAGGTAACCGGGATTGAGAGGTATTACCGGCACACCATCAAGACCAGGGGCGGTTCGGTTCTCACTGTCGACATCGACGAGGCAGACTTTACCCCTGAGAAAGCTGCCCCCATCCTAGAAAAGAGAGCTACCGACGCGGATAAAATCCTGCTGCTATAAAGCGTAGAAGGGGAAAATTTATGGCTTCCTTCGGAACTTCCCTGGGCAAAGGGATGGCAGAGCCATGCTCACCTTACCGGACGTTTAACATCTTCGGGGCACAGGAAAACCCGCCCGGCGGCGAAAACTGGAACTGTTTGCCCTCGATAGTAGGCGCCACCATTACCTTCGACCTATCTACCATTACTGAAGGCCACGAAGTTTGCCTGGCTCTTTGCCGGATAAGTAACTGTCAAGCAGGACTATATACCATAACTTTTAAGTGGTATAGACTGAGAGACAACAAGCTGCTATTTACCTGGCCCTTCAGCTACAGCTCTGTCCTTGGCGGATGGATATATGCCTTCTCCTATATTGGCTGGCCCTGGGAGATAACTGAGGATGGAAACTACCATGTTAACATTGATGTAACCGGTACGGAGTATTTTTCAGCCGTCGTCCCTTTTAGCATTACCGGTATTCTGGCAGGGATAGAGCCAGAGCCTCCACCTGTAGGAGCTTTACGCTGGATTAGCATAAGATTTACTGAGGCTTCTGCTCTCTTCTACTCACTATATCTTGAGGTGTTAGGCTGGGTCTGGCCCTTCTACCTTATCAGCGACTTCTTTTACTCGCTCTCCTCAATCTGCGCCGACCTCTCCTGGGACTTCTACTACTTTAACGATTGGATATTGGAAGTTGCAGACAAGATACAACATATCCTCTCCGTCGACAATATTTACTCTTACTTCAAAACATACTTCGATGCGGCCTTAGACGCCTGGGACTGGGTAGTAGACGCCTGGGATACTATCTGGAGCGAAATAGACGACTGGTGGGATACTATCCGGCCGACAGTGCAGGGCTGGATTAGCGCCACTGAAGATTGGCTCTCAGACTGGATTGATGCAGTCGAGGGAAGCCTTAACTCACTCAGAGCGGCCTGGAACGAGTGGAAGGTAGAGATACCCTCCTTCAACGAGCTGTGGGCCTGGTTCGGCAACTGGTGGGGCAGCGTTCTAGCTCATATAATAGCCTGGGGAGCCTTAACGGCTACCCAGGTAGACACCCTGATAGATAGCTGGTTCAGGCAGTACGCACCCTTCTGGGAAGGGTGGATAGATATAAAGGACCAGGTAATCGAGTTCTTTACCGACCCACTGGAATGGCTGTTGGGAAAATTTACCGACTGGTTCCTGGGCCCGGAGGAATAAAATGACAGCAGGTGAACGATTTACGACGTGGATTGACAGCGTAGCTGTATTCTGGAGTGATAGGCTCCAAAAGTGGATGGGCAGCTGGGTTAGCTGGGGTATTGAGCTTGTCTTAGATGCCGTAGGTAAAAAAGCAAGCCTCCAACTAAAGCCTATGCTAGACAAGCTAGAAGCTGAAACAGAAATCCCACCTGAGCTAAAACCACTCTTTGACGAGCTTAAGGAGCCTACCGGTGAATGGGCCGCTGCTTTAGGTCAACAGGCTAGCGGCGCGCTGATCGGGGGAGCTTTAGGCAGGGTGGTAGACTATATTCTAAGACCTCTTACGAAAGGATTAAGCTATTCGCCACTCTTCCATATCCTGGAGCCCCCTCATCTTATAGCTTTGTGGCGAAGAGGGGAAATGAGCGATGCTGCCCTGGCCGGATGGTTAGGGTGGCTGGGTATCGGCGGCGATAACGTCGATTGGCTCAAGAAGCTATCCGAAATCAGGCTAGACCCAAGCTCCACCATGACGGCATGGAGAAGAGACCCCGCTGCTTATGAGAAGTACCTTAAGGACCTGAAGGATCAGGGCTGGGATGATGATAGGATAGAAGCCCTGAAGCTCATTACCCAGGCCTACCCGGCTTTAGCTGATGTTGTCCGCTTCTACGCCAAGGAAGCGTTTGAGCCTGACATGATTGCTAAGTATGGGCTTGACGAGGAAACCCCGGCCTATGAGGGCACGCTGTTTCAGAAGCTCGGCGTGTCCAAGGAGGTATCTGACCTTTACTGGATTTCCCACTGGGAACACGCCACCTTCATGCAGATGCGAGAGATGCTGCATAGAGGACTACTAACCGGCAGCAAAGAAGCCCCGGAAGAGCCTGTCGGTTATGGTGGGTGGGCAGCCCGCGACGCCGAAGGCGAAGCCGAAATGTATGAGTGGTATCGTGTGGTAGAGATACCGCCAATCTGGAGAAACCTGCTTACCGCTTCCCTGTGGAATGTCCCCACCAGGGTTGACGTCAGGCGATGGTGGGATATGAGGACCATCTCAGAGGAAGAGATGATCGGCATTTACCATCGTCAGGGCTACCATGGCAAGGACCTGGAGAATTACATACTGTGGACAAAGGTATATGTTGCCTTTCCTGACCTCATTGCCCGGTGGACAAAAGGCTGGATCACCATTGATGAGGTAAGAAGTGAGCTTACCGCGCTCGGCATGCCGGCAGATAGACTCGAGGAGTTTATACAGATGAAGGTCAAGACAGGCGAGCCGGAGCGGGTCGCCAACGAGCGGGATCTCACCAAGACAGACATATACAAGGGAGTAAAAACCGGAGCTATCACCAGGGATGAGGGCATAGAGCTCCTTACCGAGCTGGGCTTTGATGAGGAAGAGGCCGACTTTCTCATGGAGATAAACATACCCCTGGACCAGGTTGACGTGGTAGTCAAGGAACGAGAGCTGACCAAGTCTGATATACTCAAGGGCCTCAAGACAGAGGTTATCACTCGAGATGAGGCCGGAGACAGGCTGCTGGGTCTCCGGTACTCGCCGGCCGATGCCGAGTTCTTACTCAGGATATTCGACGCCCAGGTCTCGCCGCCGGTAGAGCCGAAGCTCAGAGAGGCGTCTAAGGCTGACATATTACTCGGGGTAAAGAAGGGCTTGATCACCCCGGAGGAGGGATACAGCATGCTCCTGGACCTCGGCTTTACACCCGAGGCGGCTGACTTTATACTTATGGTGAAGGCCGAGGAGTCGCCATTCAGCCCGATAAACTTCGCGGAGTTTAAGGACCTGACAAAGAAGTACCGGCGAGCCGCCGGTATGGGGATAGTGGAAACGCCCGAGGAGATAAAGAAGGCAGCCGGAGTAGTGGTAACACTAACCGGCGAGGTAGAAGCCCTTACCCGGTCTATCGAGGAGGAGAAGCGCGGCCTGATCGACCAGGAGGCTTTACCCGAGGAGGCTACCAGGCGGCTAAAAGGTCTCCAGGTTAAGAGGAACCGGGCCGAGTCTAAGTTGTCAGCGGCTAAATCAGACTATGATAGCCTGGTAGCGGAGTGGAAACATGGCCAGAAGTAGACGGCCCCAAAAGGCTTCGCCTCTTCCCGAGGACGACGACGAGGAGGAGGAGGAGGAGGAAGAGCAGCAGGACACACTGAGAGCCACAACGGGGTGGACAAAGCCCACCCGGTAATGGTATTATACCTTTAGATTGCCCCCGAAACAGTCATAGTGGCTAGGAAAGGGTGACGGTGAGCATGGTGACAAGCCCGTCTAGCCCAAAGCCACCGGGGGCTTTTTCTTTTACCATAACTGCTATAGTGCGATGGTGCTAGCTACGGTGACCAAGTGTACTATTGACACTGGCGGTTTACTGTGGTATACTGGGTAACAAGATATCGGGGGCTCCGGTAGACCAGAAAAGGAGGGGAAGCCATGACTATCGACGAGGCTATTAAGTTTCTCCAAGCTATGATAAAAGACCGCAAAGGGGGAAGCGGCTCTTATAGTGTGGCCGCTTTGCGGATGGGCATTGAAGCCTTGAAACGGATTAGAGATAGCCGTATTGCGGTATGGAACCCTATCAATGCAAAACTGCCAGGAGAGACAAAATGATGCAAAAGACGATTAAAGTAGAGGACAGGGTCTACCAACAGCTCGACCAGCTCAGGGGTAAGAGAGAGACCTTCTCCGATGTCGTGGCCAGGCTTTTGACAACGAAGGAGGGAGTCGATACCCTGCTCGAGATCTGGCATAACCAGTATGGGGAGAGGGAGGTCAAAGCGTGAAGTGTCCATTGATGGTAACCTACCGGCTCATACCCGAGAAGGGCGAGCAGTTCGTCGTCGGCGAGTGCCTCAAAGAGCAGTGCGCATGGTTCCACCCGACGACCCAGTCCTGCGAGGTGTCCCGGATAGCCTCGAACCTGAGCACCATCGGCAACCAGCTGGAGAGCATAGACAACGCCATGGCCAGCCGGCAGCAGGGCTACAGCTAACGTCGCCCTAGTATTCTTATGTAAAGGGGGGAGTAATATGTATAAGCAAACATACAAGGTCCTCGAGTTTAAGTCTATAGAGCCGTTCTACTCACAGGAGAAGGACGGTACCAAGCCCTTTACGGTCCGCCTGCGTGATTACCATGACTCGAGGTTCAGAGCTCTAGCCCAGTTCGACCTGGGCTGGCCATGGCTGGTCAAGATAACTAACCCTGCCACCGGTGACTACTTTTACCGAAAGCTCCTCATGGTGAGATACTTCCCCGGCCCGGAGTGGCTAGGAAAGCCTGCACTCGATAACTGGGTGATAATCTACCTGGGGGCTTTTCTACCGGAGGAGTAGGGCACTTAACATAAGTTCCGTATTCTTATGTAAAGGGGGGCAAAGGACATGGAGAAGTTAATAGTAGAGTGCGAGAGTTGCGGCTATACCTTTTACCCGGACAAGGCGAAATGGGAGAGCAATCCCGAGGCCGACGAGCCGGATTGCCCAAACCCCGACTGCCTTAACTACGGCACCGGCGTCCATTCGCCCGAAGACTCAATATGGCTAGTCAGAGGGACTATAAGCCCCGAGGCTCCGGCCTAGCTTGACATAAGTTCCAATATACGACGGAGGAGATAAGCGGTGAAAGAGTATATAACAAACGGGCTCATGATGGGGCTTGCCGTGGCCTTCCTGGTCCACTTCGCCTTCATAGTGAGATACGGCCGCTTCGAGATACAGGAGCCAAGCCCGGTCGTCCTGTGGCTCGAGGTTTTATTCCTGCTCGGGATTGTCGCCTTCGGTATATATAACGCAATCAAAGTCTTGAGGAGGTTATAGATGATAACCGGCGAGTACGACAAACTGGTAGAGATAGCCAAGTTCAACGTGTGCTCGGAGCACAAGACGCCCCTCGAAGTCGCCTGGGTCAACAAGAGCTGGGTCCTGCGGTGCGGCGCCGACGGCGGCCACTTCCCCGACGCGGTCACCCGGCAGCTATCGCTCTCCGAGGAGCTCAAAGCCGGCGTGGAGTTGCCGGAGCCGATAAGGTCTAACGTAATCAAGGGAGGGAGAAAGAGAAGGATGCAGCAAGACAAAGAGACTAAATCGTTTGAGTACGGCCTGATGCCGCGGGCGGACTTGGGGACTGGCGTCCTGGTAGCCCCGGACCAGGTGGAACTCCTGGTCAAATACGCCGAGAAGGGCAAGCTCGACCCCTGGCTGGGGCATGTCGTCCTGATGTACGGCAAGCCCTACATCACCATCGACGGCTATATCTACCACGCCCGGCAGTCGGGAGCTCACTACTCGCTAATGAGCCGGCCCATGAGCGGCAACGAGCACGACGCCTACCGGCTCGGGGCTACCGACTACGGCTGGCTGGCGGAAGTCCATATCATAGATACTCAGGAGACCTACTCCGGCGTGGGGATAGTCACCCTCAAAGAGATAGAGGAGCCGTCGAAGCATGACCCTAACGTACCGGCCCACCCGGTGGTAGCCAACAACCCCCAGCTGCTATGTCAGAAGCGCGCTGAGTGGCAGGCGCTGAGGAGAGCGTTCCCGATAGGAGGTGAATAATGAAAAAGTATCATAAGAAGTGCTGGAACTGCGGGAGCAGCAACATGGTGAGCCGCGGGGATTATTCCCAGTGCCTCGACTGCGGGGCGACCTATAACGACACCCCCAGGCTGGGACAACAGGAGCTCCTGGTCCGCGACCGGTACACAGGGGGGGCTCCCCGGGAGGGCAGCGACACCTACTACACCCCCAGCGCCGCCGTCCTGCGCCAGGCTGCCAGGGCCAGGGGCGAGGCCAAATAGGTGGTGTCGGCGCCCACCCGGTTATGGGGGACTACGGACCCGATAAAGCTAGTTGCCCGGGGCCAGCTCGAGCTCCCGGGGCTTGGTATATTTGCCTCCAAAACAACAGACCAGGCATGGTCAGAGCTGGGGCGAGCCACTTCTCAAAGAAACGGACGCCGTGCTCGGCCAGATACCTGGCCAGCAGTACAATTAGTCTATCGAGCCGATAGAGATTAGAGATCTGAGCATGAGGCTGTATAAGAAACCTATTGATAACATCGATGAGGCCGAGGTCCTCGAGGCGTCGGATAGTACGCCAGAAAGTAGCCTTTTTACACCCTGGTTCCTGTGTGATAAGGGCTTCTTTCGGATATACATTACCATAATAGGCCCAAAGCCGAAGAAGCCTCAGGGTAACCTCTCGCTGAGCCGTAGTGAAGCCGAGGCTATGTTGAAGGCAATCACGGACCGCATCAAACTTCTTGAAAAGGAGCTGCGGGGACAGGACTCGGCGAGACGGTGATACACCATAAGGAGGGGAGAGGAGTTTCCCTTTACTCTTATAGATTATATGTATACTATTACTATAGTCCTTATGGTGTATCACCGAGTCTGGAAACAGGGGGAGCTGAGTGTTGAGAATGGGCTTGACAGGCGAGAGTTTATTATGTAAGCTGGGGGTGTTGGCTGTGTTTGACATGGACGGCCTCCTGAGAAAGATAGCCCCGGAGTTTTTGGTCGAGGGCTCCAGGGGCTATCTTACTTTTTATTTTGCGGAAAAGCAATAAGACAAACGTTCTAAATTCTATCGATAAGGAGGCAAGGCATGGATTATCAAGTATGGATTAAAGACGACTTCGATGCGTGGCAAAAGGTCGATTGTGGGGACAAGCAAGCCGCCATGAGGGAGATTGACCTGGCTGTCAGGGCCGGCAAAGATCCTCTCCTGACGGTAGCGATACCCTTCAAACTAAGCATTAAATTAGAGGAGGACAAGACCGGGGCGAGTACAAAGCCAAAGCCGGAGCCAAAGAAACCCGAGAAAACAGAGAAGGAGGAGCCCAAAAGTGAAACTGATCAAGGTGAAGCCCCAGCAGGTGAAGATACCGGAGCTGAGAGTCAGGGCGAGGTTTGACCAGGAAGTCTGGGCCCAGTTCCAGAACTCGATCAAAGAAGCCGGCATAGTATCTCCGGTGATAGTGTGCCAAATAAATGAGGACCTGGTACTGGTAGACGGAGAGCATCGTTTGCTGGAGGCCATCGCCCTGGAACTCCCCACGATCGACGCGGTAGTTTTCGAGGGGGACATGGTAGACGTCCTGACCAAAAACCTATTCTTGGACCATACCCGGGGTAAAACCCCGGTCTCAGAGATGGTGAAGGTGATCGGGGCTCTCTCCAAGGACTATAACCTCGACCCGGACCAGATCAAAGAAAAGACCGGTCTAACCCGGGATTATATCGAGAAGCTGGTCAAGATCTCTCTGGCAAGCCCCTCGGTCCAGCTGGCTCTTGACGAGGGTGTTATCGGCGTCGGCCACGCTTTTGAGTTATGCCGCTTGCCGTATGCCATTCAGCAGGAGGAGATTATTGCTAAACACCAGGTGTGGCGCTTCTCCGTCAAAGAGCTGCATGAGCAGATTGACCAGGTGGTGCAAGCGATGCAGGAGCTCGCTGAGGCGCCGCCGATTACCGCTGAGACGGGCCCACGGCCGACGCCGGTCTATCACTGTGAGGGGTGCAAGGACGAGGTTGAGCCGCGATACCTGCGGCCGGTGATGTTGTGCCCTAACTGCTTTGGTGAGGTATGGAGGCTTGCCAAGCTCCGTCTGCTCCCGGGAGAGAAGGTCAAAGAAGGGCCGCCCGCCCCCTAAACAGTTTGGCATCCGAACTGTTTAGTCTGTGGGGTGGGAAAACCCCGGGGGAGTGCGATATTGCCAGAAGTATTTTACCGGGCGGAAAAAAGTTTTGGCGCTGGTGGAATTTTCCGTCGGCGCCGATTCTTTTCACATTATGGAAAGCTAGTGGCCAGAGCTTTTTCTGCCCTGAGATTGCTTTCAACTGAGCTCGAAACTGGCTTAAAAGAGTGCCAAATGGGGCTCTTTGCACCAAAACAACACTAAAATAGGGCTTAAACAGGGGAGGGGAGTCCGTCTAAGAGGGGGGGCTACTCCGTTACAGGCCTGCGGATTACCTGGACATTCCAGTCCTTAAGGAAGCCGTCCCCCATCTGAGTGATGATAAAATCGTACTTAGTATACTCTTTATTGGGGAGGTGGGGTGTCATGTGGGCGGCCAGCTTCTGGGATAGTATCGAGAATGTACGTGATACTCCCTCGCCGTCAAGCTCGTCGCACCAGAAAACCAGGGACCTGATACGCTTGGGCTTGCCGGTCTCCTTGTCGGCGATCTCTCGTTCTACCCAGTAATCATCGGTGAAGTGCATCCGGGAGGGAACCCCGGGAACCAGGGCTATATAATTGATCAAGAGATTGGTGGCCGTCCGATGGATCCTTAAGGTGTCAGGCTCGAGTCCTGCATTTTCTACCATTCTTTACTCTCCAGTATAGGGGTCTGGAGTCATAAGAACCAGCTCCAGCTCCGGAGTTATCTCCTTCTTAATGAGAGCCACTGCTACCTCGTCCGATACTTTTCTATATACTGGTGGAGCCCCCGGTCTTACTCTGGCTTCACTCACCCAGCCGGCATCGCCGTCATGCCATAGTTTAATGCTACCAGGTGAAAAGCCAAAGCTAAAAGCTAATTGTATGGTATCACGTGGCATCACAGTTCCTACTTTGGCTAAGGCAGTAGCTCTTTCTCCCCATAGCGTTGTATAGGCCGGGTCCGTCTCTAACACGCCCAGCCGTTTTAGTGTGGCCAGATCCCTCTCGACTCTATGGACCTCGTCCCACTGCATCTGAAGATGCTCCTCTGGTGTAGACACTAACCAGCCCTCCTAATCTACCCCCAGTATCTCTCTCAGCCTCATCTTCTCGGCTCTCTCAGCCCGGTACTCGGCGGTAAAGTAGTGCTGGCGCTCCTTTACGTAATCATCGATCCACTCGGCATGAAACACCACTACGTCAACCTGGGCGGAGTCGGCAGCGACCTGGATCCAATCTATCATCCAGGGGACAACGAGGCGGCAAATAATCTCCTGGCCGTCATAAAAGGGAAGGTCCGGCGTCCTGGGTATCATGCCGCGATAGTAGGAGAGGTCACCGATGCCGGCTTTTATATCCCGGATCTTGGCCTCAATGATGTAGTAGCGTTCTTTGGTCCACTTTACCGCGTCGACCCGGGGCCGGGTGGGTCTGAAGAGAGCGGCCGCCCTGCCTAATCCGAGGCGGTCGACATACTCCTGGGGTATCGGCCCGAGCTCCACGTTGAGCTGATAGTTACCCTGTGGCCACTGGCGGATCATGTACTCGGAGATGAACCGGCGCTCTCTTTCTTTTCTAGCCATTAAACCTCCGACGCCCCCCCAGCTGGGGGGCGATATCGCCCCCAAAAACCTCCGACACCCTGCAACCTGTTGCCCTCT
>Ga0315549_1003307_pt1 | contig 14479 bp, 12 predicted proteins | sample SalMarSW160200MG_FD_203101 | JGI IMG/M metagenome (GOLD analysis project Ga0315549, IMG submission 203101) | Salt marsh sediment microbial communities from the Plum Island Ecosystem LTER, Massachusetts, United States - Salt Marsh Sediment SW1601-200 ... | reverse complement strand
AAGGGGATCGCCCCCAGTAATCAAAACATTGTTAATCTGTTCATGTAGCTTTATGTACTCTGCCGCATCTTCGAAACGTTCAATTATTTCCTTTGTTTGCAAGCCAACAAGCCTCTTTCTGAAGCAGTGCCTGCAGTAGGTTGCACACTTGTTTGTGGCTAAAATCAAGGCTGTTTCTTGGTATTTGTGCTGAAGCCCTGACAATTTGGTGTTTTCTGCTTCGCCGCTTGTGTCGTAGGAGCCCTGAGGGTTAAATTCCCCCATTGATGGAATCGCCATCTTTCTTATGGGATCATAAGGATCGTTCCAGTCTATCAGCGACATGTAATATGGAGTAACACGCATTGGATGCCTTTTTGTGATTTGTTTCAGTTTTTTCTCTTCTTTAGGCGACAAATCAATGAAGCCTTTGAGCTGTTCTACCGTACAAATACTATTTTCCATTTATTTTCTCCTCATCATTACTTGAATTTGAAAAACGGTTTGCAACCGAGTTAGCCTTTTTTTCGGTGATTCTGTAGAAGGTTCGTCCAATATCATACACGAACAAGAGAATCAAACCCAAGGCAGCATATGTAGTGATTTCCTGCAACAAGGGTCCAAAAGTTGATAGGTTACTAAGTAGAGGAAATATTGCAGCAGACACCAAAAGGATGGCGACTATGTAGATAGTGTCCTTGAAGACCCGCTGTCTAGACAAACCCTCTTTTATGCCAAAAAGTCTCAAAAATAGCCCCGTTACATTATCGACAATCGTTAAGGCATAAAACAATGTGCGCACTAGAAAAATTCCAGCCACAAGCAATAACCCTATCTGTAACAAAAATACGATTTCGGTGCTAACGCTGTTTAGCGTCCATAGAACAATGTAACTCATCCCTGCGAAAGCCAGAGCAATCGCCACATTAGCAATTAGTCTAGGAAGACTAAACCTAATTTCCTCACGTACAGCATTCACACTTGTTCAACCCAATTCTGCTAAATTGTTGGCACCCGTCGACGTTTTCGTATGCACTTACGGCATAATGCAGGTTTACGCATACTACAGAGGTCGATAAATGTTCAAATAAAGCAACAAAACGTACATTCTGTTGGGACTTTATAAACATACTGCACAAGCGATAACAGTATTTTCGTGGCTCAGAAAGTGTATGCTGGACGAAAAATTGCAGAGTATAGATAAGGGTTAAATTTTATGCTCTGTGCTTAACCTCTTCTAATCAGAAGTGAGAGTGTGATTTTTGGAAGCTGTTGGAGTTGTTGTTGGAATAGTTGTTAAGGGAGACAAGTTTTTGGTTGAGCGCCGCAGATTGGACGAAACGGTTGATCCGGGTATCGTGTGTTTGCCTGCGGGACATGTTAAACCCAACGAAGGCTTGGAGGATGCATTGAAGAGGGAGATGATGGAGGAGCTGGGCATCCAAGTTAATGAACTGGAGTTTGTGTGCAAGAACTTTTACGTGGCAAGCAACGGAGAGAGACAGCATGCCTACTGTTACCTTGTTACGGATTATGAGGGGGAGCCTGTCTGCAAGGCGGCTCAGGAGATTTTCTGGGAGGACAACATCGAAAACTTGAGCTTAGAGGTTGACATGAAGACGATTAAGAAAATGAGAGAAACAAATAGCTTGTTTAAAATACATAGATGACTTTAAAAGAGCCACAGGGAAGGACAGAAATGAGTTATATCGGGAATGCCGAAAGACTGACCAAGATGCTGAAGCAAACATCAGAAAGTCTGGATGCGAATGCCGCAGTTGTTGTGCTGCTGAGAGCAACCAATCAGGACTTTCAGGTCTTGTTTGTGAAGAGAGCTGAGAAATCAGGTGATCCTTGGTCAGGACAGACCGCGCTTCCCGGTGGAAAACGGGACCCTGAAGACCGGAATCTGAAGGAGACCGTGGTTAGGGAAACCTTTGAGGAAACCAGCATAAACCTTCTTGAGGGCTGCCGCTTTCTCGGAGCAATGGAGCCTGTGAGGTCAACACAAAAACCTGAAATGAAGATTCTTCCCTTCGTTGTCCTCCTGGAGAAGGGACAAGCCATAAAATTGAACGAAGAGTTAACGGAATACTTCTGGACACCACTAAAAGAACTTGCCAAACACAAAGGAACCGTCAAATTCAGCTTCGGAGAATGCCCCGCCTACAGCATAGAAAACCACATCATCTGGGGACTAACCTACAAAATCTTGCAAAATCTTCTTTCGCTATCCTCATCCATTGAGGAAGAAAAGGCAAGAGAAGACTAAATTTTCTTTTTCTGACCGTTTATTCCTGTTTGCTTAAGAGACATCAACTATTACTTTCCAAAATTTTCTATGGCACTGGAAACGCGCCTCAAACACTCCAATGCAGTCTCATATGTTGGGTATCCCTTTAATCCACATTCAGGTCCCGCGTACAGAACCCTTTCTACACCAAACCGCTCAACCATCTTAACCAGCCGACTCTTCATTAGGTCTACACTTTCAAGAAAGATTTCGGGATTAATTCGTCCATGTTTGATGTCTGTCCAAGCGTCAGCAATCCTCTCGTTTAAGTCTGATTCAGCCAGTTTTTCTGGCGAATCTGTAACAATCCTTTTTTTAATCAACGTATCGAAGTCGTTAACTGCTACACTAGCCTTCAGAAACTTGTCTCTTGACTCCAGCAGTTCTCCAGTTTTTTTCATTTGGTGGAGGGGATCATCAACATGCGAGTCAATCACATCCAAGGAGTCTACATCCCAAAAAAGCGGGTTTGCTGTGCTGTGAAGATGTATCATGGTCTGAGCGTTATTGGACTTGACTTTACGAAAAATGGTCTCCCAAGCGCTTAGAAGGTTCTCTCTTCCTCTGGAACCAAAATCGATTAACGAGTCATCCACCAATCCGAAGAGCGGCTCATCCACAGAAACCAAACTTGTTTTGCCGTGTTTGTTGCTGAAAAGGTTCTGCTCCAACAGTTGGGAGATAAGGTTTCCAAGTCTGCTGAAGGTTCCTTCGTCCTTGTAAGGAAAAAAGGAAGCAAGTGTGTATGGTCCTGTAACACAAACCCTAACTTCGAAAGGTCCCCCCATCTGCTCCTGAATCATCTGAGAGTTCATTTCTATAGCCAAAACTTCAGCAATCTGACGTCTATCTGTTTTCAAAGAGGGAATCGCAGTCTCCAAGTAACCTCCCTTAATTTTTTCTATCCCATCCATCATCAACAGAAACATCTCGTTCATGTCCCTGAATTGAGGATAATTCGGGACATCAATGCCGATTCGGATTTTGTCGAGAAAACTTTCAACCACTCGCTTCTCGAAATGTTCGGCTAACTCGTTCGTTTGGTTGAGACTGAAACGTTTTGCTCCATCCAAAAACTGTTCGATACTACCAATGTAAGGTAAGCTGCCCGAATCGCAAGTTTTTATCATTAAACTGCCTCCCTGTTTTGTCATGTTTCTCCTCTAAGCCGTTTTAAAGTGTTCCCACCCACGAGCCTCTATAGACACAGTTTTCCCACCTGTTTTTAGCAGAAGCTGCTTCTCTTCGGTGACCAGCCCCAGTTTTATGAGGCTTCCTCCCACATTTTCCACGGCTTCTTTTGCTTCTTGCCAAAGCCTTGGTTTGATAGTTACCAGAAGTTCGTATTCTTCTCCTCCATACAAGGCTAGTTCCACAGGATCGAAACCATGAATCTCCGCGAACCTTTCTGCTTCAGGGGCTATCGGAAGCTTATCAAGATGAAAACCAACATTGCTCGCCCGGGAAAGTTCGTGGAGACTCCATGCTAGTCCGTCGCTCGAGTCTATGGAGGCTGTTGCCAAATGAGATTGAGCAAGAATCATTCCCTCTTTTACCCGTGCCTTGGGCATGAGCACGGAGTCAACAAGCGCTCCACTATTCTCAGGAGCTGAAAGACTGTTCATCAGAATCTTTAGTCCAGAGGCTGCTTTTCCGAAAGAACCAGTTACCGCCACGTAGTCGCCGGGCTTTGCGCCGCTACGCTTGATAACGTGATGTTTGTGGCATACTCCCAATGCCATGCAGCTGATTACTAGGTCAGAGGCTTCGTTGGTGTCGCCTCCCAATATGTAGGCGTTGTATTCGCGGGCGCCAGCGTTTAATCCCTTGCCGATCTGCTGTATGTCCGTTTTTGTCAGGTCTGGAGGTACTCCGATGGATGCTAGGAGGGCGAGGGGCTGTGCTCCCTTTGCTGCTAGGTCGCTTATGTTCATTATTACTGCTTTGCGGGCGGCTTGCCAGAGGCTCATGGTTTTTGGGACATCTGTTTTTCCGACAAGCATGTCCATGTTTATTACTGCGAGTTTGTCGGTTCCAAGGTCTACTGCTGAGGCGTCGTCTCCGAAGGGAATTGGCATATTAGGCATTTGGTCTAGGCATTCTAGAATGAGTTCTATGATTTTTCTTTCCCCCAGCTCCTTGGCTGAACTCAACTTGGGAACCTCTGCAGGTACTATTTGCGTCCTAATGTCTTAAAAATACCTGTTAGTAAGAAAGTTAACGTTAATGACTTCGGATGTGGGTTTAATTCTGAAAAACTTTTATATCCAAAGATCAGTATGAGGAGATTTGTCGTTGAAGCAACAACCTTAAAACATTACATGAATGTGGAGGTTCTGGTGCAATGACAATTATATTCGATATGGGAGAGAAAAAAGTGAACCCAAGTAAAGTTATGTTTCTAATTGTCTTAACCATAATTTCGTTATGTGCAATTAAAACTCAGCCCGTTAACTCACAAACTGCTGGGATCATTTACATTTCAAGTGATGGAAGCGTTGCCACTTCAACAAATGTTACAGTTCCTATTCAACGTGCCGGAAACATCTACACTTTCACAGATAACATTGATAATTACTATCTTGTAGTTCAATGTAATAACATTGTAGTTGATGGCGCAGGCTACTATCTTGCAGGACAAGGAGAAAGAGGAATAGACCTGTCGTCCAGAAACAACGTAACAATCAAGAACCTACAAATAGCATCTAACATTTACGGTATCTATCTTTTGGGCGCTTCACAAAACACCATATCTGGAAACACCTTAGCATCCAACAGTTATGGTGTCTACCTTACCGAAGCTTCACAAAACACTATATCTGGAAACATCTTAGCATCCAACAGTTATGGTGTCTACCTTATCGAGGGTTCACAGAACACTATTATTGGAAACAACGTAACAAACAACGCCATCGGCATCAACATCATGTCATCTTCAAAGAATATACTTAGAGATAACAAAATGAACAATGATTACAATCTCGCGGTTTATGGTACTGAGCCTTCACACTTCGATAATGACATTGATGATTCAAACAGAGTCAACGGCAAAAAAGTCTACTATCTGATTAGCGAAAGTAATCTGGTCATAAATTCGCTCACTTTTCCAGATGTAGGTTATCTCGCCCTCGTGAACTGCCAAAACATAACAGTCCATCATTTGGAACTCACCGGCAATGGGCATGGCATACTATTAGCTTACACAACAGATTCGACAATATATAAGAATCAAATAACGGACAATTACTTTGGCATAGGACTCTTTGCGTCTTCCAGCAACTACATTACTACAAATAACATAACAGATAACTATAGAGGAATCCAGTTCAGTAACGCTTCAAACCTTAACAGCGTATCTACAAATGTTATAACTAACAGCACAGACGGTATCGTTCTCTTCAACTCTTTCCAAAACACTATTACTCTAAACAACATAACAAACAACAACGTTGGAATCAGCTTAAAGGATTCTTCATACAACATAATTAGAAGCAACTATTTCATCAACAACGAGAGACAGATTTACGATATTAGTATGGAGGACGCTTCTGTAGCTCCCTCAATTAACAGTTGGAGTATTGGCTATCCTGCAGGGGGTAATTATTGGAGTGATTATACGGGTGTTGATGTGAAGAGCGGCGAGAATCAAACCCAGACGGGTAGTGACGGATTAGGAGATACGCCTTACATTATTGACCAAAACAACCAAGATAATTTTCCGCTTATGCCCTATGGAAGCCCCCTTGCTATCTCCATTGTTTCACCTGAAAACAAGACATACACAGTAAACTCTGTTTCCTTAAGCTTCACCGTGAGTGAAACAACCTCATGGATCAAATACAGCCTAGACGGACAAGCAAACGTCACAACCACTGGAGACAAAACTTTACCTGACCTGTCTGATGGCGTGCATAGTATAACGGTTTATGCACAGGATACAGATGAACAAACTGGAACTTCAACAGTCTACTTTACCATAGCCAAGGGATCAGAGGCTCCGCAATCAGACTTTTCCCCAATAACACTGATTGCAGCAGTAATAGCAGTAGCCGTCATAATTGGAGTGATTCTTTTCTTCTTCCTGAGGGCAGAGAAAAAATGAGTCCCATACAGGGAATATCAACTTCTTAACTTCATAGGCGTGTAGGCGCTGTAATCACATACATAAACATCGAATGTTCTACAATCATTATTTATTTCAAGAATAGAACAGAGATTATGGATACTGTTGTAAAGGGCTGTTTGCTCCCGAATATCTTAAAAATGTGTTATGGACTCAATTCACTGGAAGCGCCTCGGTGGCTCAGACCGGTAGAGCGGCAGCCTCGTAAGCTGTTGGTCGCGGGCTCAAATCCCGCCCGAGGCTCCATTCTTGCGGTGGATATCTATGTTATGTTCGATAAAATGGCAGATTTTGAGGTTGTTTGAGGATAGAAAACTTTTCAGGGCACGAAGAGTATATATGGTTTCGTAAGGAATCGTTTATTTTAGTGATTTGGAGGAAATGTGCAATGGTTGAGAATAAACTCATAGCGCTCAGTTTGATTTGTGTTGTTCTATCTATTGGAGTTATTGAAGCTGTAATGATGGTTAACCAGAAAGACTATGAACTGCAAATGCAAACAGATCAAATTTCTGGAATTGAAAATGAAAAGCTTATTCTAGAAACGCAAACTGCAACTTTACAAGCCAACGTTTCAGGTCTCCAGTCAGAAGTGGGTTCATTAAACAATAATAAGGTTGCTCTGGAATCACAGGTTACAACCCTGCAATCTGAAGCAACAACATTAGAAAACGAAAACAATGCATTAGAATCCCAAGTTACAACTCTCCAATCTGAAGCGACCGCACTAAATAACGATAAAGCTGCCTTGGAATCCCAAGTTACAATTCTCCAATCTGAAGTTTCATGGCTCCAAACCCAAGTAACGTCATTAGAAGGCGACAAAAATTCTTTAGAAGAAAACGTTTCAACCCTGCAAGCCAACATTGCAAGCCTCCAATCCCAAGTGGAATCATTAGAATACAACAAAACTTCTTTAGAAATACAAGTTGCAAGCCTCGCTACTGAGGTGGCTAACTTGGAAGCGGAAGTGATCCAAAGCTACTATTTAGGTTATGATGAAGGCTACGCTCAAGGCGTAGAGGATGGGGCTGGAAGCGACTGGTACATAAGGGACCCAACGTATGACGAGGCAATTGCTTTCATAAATTCAGATGAAACAGACGAAAACGTGTATACTCCAGATTATGTTTGTTACGATTTCACAGCCGACTTCAACACCAACGCCTTCCAACTGGGCTACAGATGCGGTTTCGTATACATCGAATTTACCGACAGCGCCCATGCAATAGCCTGTTTCAACACTACTGATGGGGGACTGATTTACATAGAACCGCAAAACGATAAAATTGTTGACATAGCAGTCGGTCAACCATATTTAGGGCACAGTATAATACGTATTGGCATAATTTGGTGATTCAGGAACCAAAGCAGCTCTAAACTTCTCTTTGTTGCTAGTCTGGAAACTGACGGGTTCAGGTTGTTAATGATTTTTTGAGGGGGTCTTCGGGTTTGTCTTTTATTGTGCTGTGGACTATGAAGGTTTCTGTTTCTCTAACACCTTCTAAACTGTGAAGCTTCTTAACGAATTCAGTCAACTTCTCGTTGTTCTCCACCAGCACCTTTATGAGGCTGTCATATTTTCCGAAGATCCGATGGAACTCAGCTACCTGCTGGAAACCTTTGATTGTCTTCTCATTCTTATTTCGGAGTTCGCTCCTTGGGTCCTCCCGCATGAAAACGTAAGCTTGGATGGTTAAACCGAACTTTTCAGGGTTTAATCTCGGAGCAAATGAGGTTATAAGCCCCGAAGTGCGCAACTGTTCAAGCTTCTTCGCAACAGTTTGTCTTGTAACACCGATGTTTCTGGCGATGTGAAGAGTGGGTCGCCGTCCATCATCAAGTAGTTGAAGAATTATTTTCTTTTCCAGATCGTCCTTAGAGCTTAACATTTTGTTAACAAAACATTTAAAAACCTCCCTGCTTTAAAAGAGTTTTGCTAGGCTAAAATTAACTAAAAGTTAATTAATAGGCTAATTCACGTCAAAAGAAACCAAACTTGGTGAATGTAATGTCAAACTTTGATCTGGAAGAGTTCGCGAGAACCGCTGAGAGAATCAGAAAGAAAGCCATAGAGGAAAACAGGTGGATAGACAACCCATCCGAAGAAAAGATGAGGCAGCTTGTGGAAGAACAACCCGGAATAAAGAAGACAGTATACGAAAACTTTGTGGCTGAAAGTGAACCCACCTCCAGAGCAGCCATGTTTACAGAGAACAGCGTTGACACCCCCTTCGGCAAAGAAGAACGTAAACTTTTGGCACAATGCGAAAAAGCCCTAGCCAAAGAAACACTAATTTCCATTGACAGAATCGTAGGCAACAAAGATAGTGAAACAACAGTTAGATTAATCGTTCCTAAAAACTTCGCTCACACTGCCTACGGAGGAGGAAAACTTTTCTTAACCCCAAAAGGAGAAGTTAAAGAACCAACATATCAGATTCTGTTCTTCACTGACGAAGCTTTCGAAGCAAACAAAACGAAGCCCTTACCCCAAAAAGACATCACAATAAGATTAGCGATGCTAGACGATGGAAGGATGATCAAATTAGCCAGAAACAGCAACTACATAGGTGAATACAAGAAAGGTGTCTTCGCCGCAGAGGACTGGAACGCCAAAACCAGAAGAGGAGGAATCTTCTTGCACGCGGGATGCAGAGAGGATTATCTCCAGTCAGTGCATGGAGAACACAGGAACACTAGAACACTGCTCTTGGCATTGAGTGCCAACGGGAAAACAAGCACAACTTGCAGAATATTGGCGAGAAAAGGAAAAGAAAAATCATGGCTCATCCAAGATGACGGCGGAGCTCTCATGCCAGACGGTTCTTTTCACGGCTTTGAAGCCGGAGGAGTGTTCGTGAAAACTGAGGGAGTTAATCCTGGAGACCAGCAGGAAATTTACTATGGTTTACTGAAACCGGAGACGCTGTGTGAGAACGTGCATATAAACGGGGACAGATACCCGGACTTCTATATGGTGGATAGAACAACAAACGGGCGAGCGGTTATACCGAGAAGAGATTTTATGCATGCCAGCTCCCACATCGATGTGGAGAAGGTTGATAACCTGATTCTCATCACCAGAGGACCAATGATTCCAGCTATAGCGAAGTTGACGTTGCATCAGACGGTAGCTTTGATGATTTTGGGGCAGGCAATGGAGTCTTCGGCAGGCGATCCAACAAAGGCGGGGAAGATAAGAAGTGAGTTCTTTTATGATCCTTTTATGTGTGGCGACAGGGCAGCCCACGTCAACCGATTCTATGAAATCGTGAAAGGTTTACCTCACATGAACTTTTATCTTTTGAACACTGGAGGAGTAGGGGAAGGAATACGGTACAAGGAGATAACCTTGGAGCATACTATGGCTATTCTTGATTCGCTGCTGAGAGGTGGACTTGAAGACTGGGAAGACTCGCCCACTGGCTTCAAGATACCCAAAGCGATAAGGATGGTAGACGACATTTACCTGCATCCAGAAAAGCTATACACCACAACCGAATTTGAAGAAAAACAGAAAAAAATCAACAAATTCAGGCGTAAAGCCATCAGAGAAATCGGAGATAATATACCACCAGAAATAAAAAAAATTTTCAAGAAGTAAAACTAATTCAACGAACATCAACAAAGAAACTTGGAATTTCCAGTTTTTCTCCAATTTTCGCTTTTTCGGAAACGGAAAATCTATAGGCTAGTCCATATAAGAAAGATTTTACTTAACGAAACCCGTTAAGACTACCGTGCCTCGGTGGCTCAGCCCGGTAGAGCGGCAGCCTTGTAATCTGTTGGTCGCGGGATCAAATCCCGCCCGAGGCTCCATACACACACAAAAACTTTCCAGACAACAATCATAATAGTATAGACGGTTTTAAACGCTTAGTTCCCGAAAGAAAATGTGCGTTTTAATCGCACAATTCAATGAACACCATAGCGTCATACAGGAATTGATAGACAACTACGTTGACGAGTGGCTATGCACAAGTAAAAAAGCCGAACAATATATATTTCTAGCCTTAAGATTAGCTAGGCGGCAACAAGAAAATAACTAATAAAAACTACTTTTAGCAAGTTACTAATCCACTAATGTACAAATTGGGTTTGCATTTAGGATTTTTTCTTCAAATTCGTTTCTGGACAATTTGCCACCATTCAATATGTGTATAACAGCTTTAAACAATTCACGGGTTGGCAAGACACATATTTTGAATTCTCGGGCAAATTGAATTTCATTTGGTTCAAACTTAATTCTTTTTTTAGAACTCAAAGTTTCTTTACGCCTAAACTGATTTGTTACGAAAATGCCCTTCACTCTTTTCTCTTCCTGTACCCAATATTGGTTTACCCATTTTGAACATTGGTTCATATCGTTAAGTGATGTCTTTTTTTCTCTGCCTTTTACTTCTATTACTCCATGAACATAATGATTACTTGTTTTAAAATCAATAACCAAATCTTCTAGTTCCCTAGACCTTCCTTCACGAATTTCGTGAAATCCTAATAACGAAAATGCATCCTTAACAGCCTGTTCTAGTGGTTTGTCAAAAGTCCAAAGCAGTTTTTTGTGTTTTTCTAGTTCAGCTTTTTCTCTCTTCAAATTCTGTATTCTTTTTGTAATCTCTTCAACTTTTTCGTTCTCTTCAGAGATTTGTTTCTTCAGTTGATCTGTTTTTGGCATTTGTAATTTTGAGACCCATTCCGGCTCTTGTTCCTTAAGCGATATATCTATTAAAGAATTAACCAGCACTTGAACTGCTTCACTAGAATTAATTTTTGTAGGCGGGGGTAAGAAAAATATGGGACCTGTTTGCTCTAAAATGGTGTTCCCACTGTTTAATATGCTATATTTACATGCAAAACCTATTGTTTGGCAAGAAACATTTAACACTTCAAGAATGTTTTCCTGAAGGAGATGATCTATTTCATCAGAGAAATAGTAATTTTCTCGATTCCATGCCTCAGGATGTAAACAGTTCAAAAGAAAACTCGTGTCTATTTGATTGATGAAAAAGGTACAATTCTCAACATACTTACAATACTCAACTATTTCGTTAGGGATGTCCCTAGCGTCTAATAGATTAATCTTATCAAAATCACAAGGCTTTATCACAACTTGCTCTGGAAAAACAGGAAGCACATCACTTAAATGGTTAATAGGTTCTGGTGCAAGAATCACATAAATTGATTTGCCAGCCATAATCATGTATCTTAGGTAATTGCCAAGTTCCGACTTTGGAATTGGGACACCCGACGGAAGTGTGTTTAGGTCAATTATCAGTTTATCACTATTACTTAAGTTTGGAATGTCTCTTTGCCAAGCTATGTTTTTATCTGCATTAGATGCTTTTCCGCCTAAAACCCAAATTTTCTCATTTTCAGACAAAGTTAATCATCCAATATTAGTGCCAAGATACCATATAAATTTGCTAACCAGTTATTATTGTTTGATTCGTAAATGCCTAAAAAACCCAATTTATTTCTTAACAACGTTCAAGTCGAAAAAATGGTTGGTCATGCGCCAATTTAGCCGTTCTTAATGTCTGTTGAAAACAACATGTTGTCAACCCTCACAAAAACCCCCAAAATTAGCCCAAAAACAATCTCCCAATGCTTGTGTTCAAAACACACAAAAATTGGGAGGCAAAGAAAAGATGTGTTTAGAACGTCTCCCGCATATTAGGAGACTAATAACAGTGTATTGTTGAAAACAGTACTTTTTCCAGTTTTTCTTCACGAAAACTCTTTTACGCTATCGCATCAACGAAGAACTCAAGTGAAGGCGCTTGACAGAAAATAACGACTATGATTCAATATTCGCTGCGTTAAAGAATCCGATACGCCGAGAAATTCTGCTTTTTCTTGAACAAAAAGGCGAGGCATCCTTCACGGACATCCAGAATGCTGTAGGCATAAACGACACTGGCTTGCTCAGTTACCATCTAAAGGAGCTAAATCTTCTGGTTGAACAATCTAGCCGAGGAAAATACCGTCTTTCAGAGATTGGACAAACAAGCATGGTGCTCTTCCGAAAAGTGGAAAGAGAACAAGAGCGGACAAGCAAAACAGTTCACCGAGAAATTGAACGCTACGTCGGCAAAGTGTTCTTTATTTTCCCAATAATCGCCATCGCTTGGATGATTCCACTCAGCGTTGACATACTCATATCAGTCGAGAACATCTATGCTAGCAGCCTCTCATTGTGGCAACTGGCTGGTTTACACATTGTCGGCTTTTCTGGCATGACACTGGGTTTAGTGCTGTTTGTCTTTTATGACCGCCACTACTATTCAAAGAACCTGAAAACCAACCTTATTCATACAACAGTTTTTGCTGTTGGCACATCTTTGGTGGTGCTATTAACATTCAGTAGCACTTACAACTTTACCCAAGCAACCCTTGCAATGGCGGGAACAGCAAGCAACAGTGGAACCCAATGGATAATGGTTATCCTGCGAACTGTCTTCTTCCTTGCAACCGCCCCGCTTGTAACGTACAGCATCAATAAACTAGCGAAAAGACTCTAAACTCGCTTGCTGTAACCTGTTTTAGTTAGGTTTATCTTCCATTCTCTCCTAATTACTATTAACTAGGCGTTGGCTTCGGTGCGCGATATCATTATTCCGATAGGCGGAACTCGCCCTCCAGAACCAAACAACCAATGTAGCTTATGCAAACGGACAGTGCCCCCCTCACAGCTTACACGCTGTCCACGCTGCAAACAACTATTCTGCAGAAGCTGCATAACCGAAGACCTGCGTGAAGGCGAATATCTGATCTGCCTCAACTGCGCCAGAAGATACGTCTCACCCAAAGTGTCATCATTCAAGGGCAAATACACTCCCCTTACTCTCTACTTGTCAAGAAAAGCCAAATGGACCCGATGGATCAAACTCCAATTCTCACAAATAGAAGGACTGATCGGAAAAGACCTTCCAGAATCCGCCCACCAAAACCCTGAATGGTGGAAAAACAAGAATTCAGTTCACGCCAAAGCTTGGCAGAGCATAGGCTGGAACACAAAGGAAGTAAACCTGAAAGAAAAAACCGTGATTTTCACCCGCCCCGAAGTGCTGACACCCAAAAAAGAACATACACCCAAGAAAACCTCTCCCCTAATCAAGCTTCCAGACTACAAACCAAGAAAGAAGAAGACCCCATCCTTGACCCGCATAGCCATAGCCCAAGCTAGACTCAAAAACATCTCCCGCAGAAAAGCCTCAATCAGAAAATACCGCGGAAAATTCCGCCCAAAATCCGCGTACGAAAAACGCCTCTGGAAACCAGACGAAAAACCCTAAACGTACCCAACACGACGAAGAGTCTAAACTCTACCCAATATGTCCTTTTTTAACCGAAACAAATAAAGAAGAACCATTTACTATTTGCTCAGAGTAATAACAGAATGTGATTATATGGGCAAAATCAGGGTTGGCGTAGTTGGAGTAGGAAACTGTTTCGCTGGTCTAGCTCAAGGAATCGAAATCTACAAGCGAAACAAAACCCAGAAACTAGGATTAATGCACGAAAAAATCGGCGGCTACGGCACAGAAGACGTAGAATTTGTTTCTGCCTTCGACGTGGGAGAAAACAAAGTAGGCAAGCCACTAAACGAAGCCATATTCTCAGACCCAAACTACGTAGATTGGGTTGACGCCGTCTCAAACTGCACCAACAGAAAAGTGAAAGAAAGCCCAATCCTTGACGGCGTAGGAATCTACGTAGCAAGCATGATCAAACCAATCAAACAAACAAAAACGGAAAAAGAACTCGAGAAAGAAGCAATAGAAGAGATAGAAAAAACAAAGCCCCAAATATTGATTAACTATCTGCCTGTGGGAAGCCAGAAAGCCGTAGAATTCTGGGCAAACATCGCCCTGAAAACAGGCTGCGCCTTCATAAACTGCATGCCCGTCTTCATTGCATCAAACAAAGAATGGCTCAAAAAGTTTGAAAATGCAGGTCTTCCAATTGTAGGAGACGACGTCAAAGGCGTAATCGGAGCAACAATAACCCACAGAACCCTCGCCAAACTTTGCGTAGACCGAGGAGCAACAATAGACCGAACCTACCAAATCAACGTCGGC
>Ga0315549_1003306_pt1 | contig 14479 bp, 13 predicted proteins | sample SalMarSW160200MG_FD_203101 | JGI IMG/M metagenome (GOLD analysis project Ga0315549, IMG submission 203101) | Salt marsh sediment microbial communities from the Plum Island Ecosystem LTER, Massachusetts, United States - Salt Marsh Sediment SW1601-200 ... | reverse complement strand
GCCACCAACGAAATCAACAGGATGATCGCCCTCATTATGATCCTTGCAGTCATGGTCTAGAAACAGAAGTTAAGCACATTAAGAACACAGTAGCTGCTGATTTCAGAAAAAGTACTGTTTTCAACAACGAAGTATTATTAGTCTCCTAATATGATCTGGGAAAGTGGGTTTGTCTTTTGGGAAAGCAATAAATTTTGTCAAATTATTTGAGGGAAATCTATATGTATAACCGCCCCTTAACGATTAAAGGACAAAACGGGAGGAACGAAAAATGGTTAAAATAAATCCTGCAGACATCGAACGCATCGAGTGGGTAAAATCATTCAAGTCGGGCGAAAAGTGGTTCCTGAAGCTCCGCAAACAATACGGGTTAAAGATGGGCACTCAGAAGAACTATGCGTTCGGGCTTAAGCGATTCTGCGAATATATCAGCAAGAACCCAGACGAAATAATCGCGGATTATAAGGATGCCCTCGCAGAAAACGTTGAAGCGGGCGTAAGCGATTGGAACGACAACCTTGACCTGTTCGTTCCGTGGGCAATCGACAAATATGGACTTAGCCGAAGCCGCGCAAGAGACCATTTTACGGCGGTCAAATCATTCTTCGAGCATAATTCCTCAATCGGGTTATCCGCGAAGACCCCGAACGTTCGCACAATGTCTCTTACGCCGACACCAATCGATGCAATCCGCGAAAAAATCCTATCGCACGCCGACATCAATACGCGGTTCATCGTAATTTTCCTGAAGGACAGCGGGATGAGTCAGGACGATGCTCTACGGTTAAATATCGGGGACATCAATGACCTCGGCAACGGATTCGGCTATATTAAAACGTATAGGGCAAAGGAGGGCGTAGATTATGAGACATGGGTTGGACCTAACACGATAGACGCGCTGAAGCAATATCTAGATTATCGTAAACGCAATGGTGGTGACATAAGCGAATCGGCGCCACTATTCGTAAAAAAGACAAAAATCGATGAGCGCTTAACGTCACCTTTAATCGGCTACATGCTGCGCGATTTAGGTAAAAGAGCGGGTGAACCGTTATCCACGCATCGATTGCGCAAAACCTTTGAGACCTTTTTGGCTCTCGGCAGAGTCCACCCGATTATCCTAAAATATTGGATGGGGCACACAGTCAAAGGCGGCAAAGGGGACATCGAAGGCAGATACATTATTCCGCCTAAAAATAAACAGCTTGAGGCTTACAGGGAAGGCTACAAGTATATCGACATAGCTGGACAGCAATTAAGCGAGGATGAGCGGCGTATCCAAGCCACCTTCGATAACCTACGGCTCACAGGTTTTTCCGAAGAAGATATTGAGCGTTATCAGGGGGAAAGGGGCAAAACGTGGCGCACAGCGAAGGAATTGATTACAGCCATCAGGCAAAGAGCGAGGCGACCGAAGCCAGCGAAAAACGCGGATTGCCCCGATGGTAAGCACTGCTCCACCTTTAAGGAGATAGGCGAAGAGGAATTGTTAGCGCATCTTCAGGATGGTTGGAAGGTCGCGCATAACCTGCAGAACGGGAACGTAATAATCCAGCGGGATTAATGGCGCTTCCCGATTATTTTTTTTGTCTTAGGTAGTCTCGGTTGCAACGTGCAAGATAGGTGTTTTCGTTGTTTTCGGGTTATCCGAATAATCTAATTTGTGGGATATTGCAAAATCGAGAATTGCAATATAATCATTCGCTGATTTCGATTTAGTTTGTGTATTTACGCATTAATCCTCGTTGCAACTTGCAATCCAGACTACCATAGCCAAGATTTTTTCGTCTATTCGATATAGCCCACGGGTAAGTTCAATCTTACCTTCTGGGGCTATCGACCTATCCAGAAAATAATTTTTTGTCTGACGTTATCGGGCATTTATGGGGACAATGGTATAAAGCGGTTCCACAAAACACAACCTAAAACGAAATCAGAACGTGAATTGCGTGTCTTGTGCACCACGCTTTTACTAAGTAAAAAAAAGAACTAGGTGAGTAAAAATAGGTCGTTAAAACGTTGGTGCACATGGACAGCTAAAAACAATCTGATTCGAAAAAGCAAACCATTTTAGGAGACTATAGCTGAAGGTTTTTTTGCACCTATCGAAATACGTCCATCCGAAGTTCAAACTTCGCCAGGGGCTATATCGTAACCTTTCCAGATTTTTTTGCCTTAGGTCTTCTCGGTTGCAAGTTGCAACGTAGATAAAAATAAAGAAAACGAACCAGAAACAAAAACAGAATGAGGTGATATTGCAATTTTTGTTTTTGCAATATAATCGGAAAGCTTAGCTGAATGAACGTTTGAAAAATGGTTTTCGGACATATTGCAATTTGCAATCCAGACTACCATAGCTGAAGATTTTTTGTGCCTATTCGATATATGTTCTACCGAAGTTCAAACTTCGCCAAGGGCTATATCGTGACCTCCAAATTAATTTCGGTGCTACGGTGCGTTCGTTGGATACCTTTTGTCCCCTTTGTCCCTTTTATCACCATTACTAAGTCAACCCGATTGCAACGATGAATACGATAACAAATCTGCCTTCTGACTAGCAATGCTCTCTGTCGTTTTTCGCACTCGTGGATGCTCTTTTTGTGCGTTTTTCGGACTCTTCGCTGCCCGAAGCGTGACAAAACGCACGGATACCTAGCAATTTGTGCGCTTTTCGGACTGACCCCTTGGGAACAGATCGGCTCGGCGGTGCAGGACGGTCGATGGGCAGCTCGGCAGCACGGCAGCACGGCAAGCAGCACGCGTAGTCGCCGCAGGACTCTCCAGCCGCCTGACCCCAAGCCAACCCCTAGTTTCGATACTACAGTGCAACTGTGTTCTATTAGGTGCGAAAAACGCTGCATGCAACCCGCTTTCTGCAACTCTTCGCTGCTCGAAGATATTGAAAGCGCACTCGCTCTATGTTGGATGGTGCGAAAAATCTTGAAAAATTCGCAAACCCCTAGCGATGCTAGGTGTTTGTAGGACTCACGAATCATACCTTTAGAGATTCCCGCTTTCATACTTTCACCTTTACATACTTTCTGACCGCTCATCGTTTTCTCAACTTTTAATAACATCTTCGAAAGCCTCCAATATGCGTTCATTATTAAGGCCATATTCTCTGGCTAATACAGAAAGAACAATGGAGAGGTTCAATTGTTTGCATAGAATCTTACACGCAGCTGGATGGTTCATGCGCCGTTTTTAGAAGGATACAAGTTCTAGGTTGCGCGGTCCATATCGCAAATCCAGACCTATATACAAACAAGAGTGAGGTAAGTGAAAGCTAACTTTAAACTGTCTATTTTTTTAGTACGTTTCTTTCTTCTCCTTTGTTTGTATAGGCCTGTGGCTGCGATACTAACCGTTCACCCTGTTTTCTCCCCCTTGAATAGGTCATCGAATGACGTTAATCTCTCGACAACCTCGGTTCGCACCTTACCCCAAGCTTTCACTTGTCCTCCATGACCAAGCAGTTCTCCTTTGCATTGAACACCAATTGTCGTTTACTCGTAGGAGATAAGTTCCTTTTCCTCGAGTCTCTTATAGAGTTTAGCAACCGCTTTGTAAACGTCTTCTTCTTTCGTGGCTCCTGTGCAAACAAGTTTTCCGGTGGCGAAGAGAAGAATAACAACTTTTGGTTCATCCATTCTGTAGATGAGACCCGGAAACTGTTCGGGTTCATACATGGTTCTGTCGAGAGAGTGAGCGCAATCTTCAAGTTCTATTCTCCGCGAAAGATTCGCTGATGCAACCATGTTCACTACTTTGATTTCAGGTTTGCCAGGGATGATTATTCCGCTCTTCTTCAGTTCCTTTACAACCTTCTTAATTGCTCTTTTCACCTCTTTTTCAGACTTGGCTCCGGTGCAAACCATCTTCCCCGTTCTGAAGATTAGGATGGCTGTCTTGGGCTTTTTTATCCTGAAAACTAAGCCCGGAAATGTTTCCGGACGATACTCAACAGTGGGATTCCCCTTAACAATTGCATTAAGGTCAAACTTCTGATTCAAAGTGGCAGATGCCACGACATTTTCGATCGTGATAGAAGCTTCAACAGTAGGCATTTCATATACGCCTTATATGCATCTTGAATTTGGCGGAGTTATTTAAATGGTTCTAGGAGTAAATCGGAAAGGTGACATAACCCAGAAAATCTAAATGGTGTGAACCAAAGTTATTAAAAAATCGGCTAAAGTTAATAAAAAGGAGGGAAATTTTCGGAACGGATTCCTTACCGCTTTATAAGTTCCAAAGAACATGGATTATTATAACTGGAAGGATACAAAAAAATGAGTAATCGCATAACGCCTAAAGACCTAGAGGATGGAGAAGACCTAGACTTCACAGAATCAAAAGAAGGCTGGAACGTCTACAAACTCGAAGATGGAACAACCATCAAAGTCAAGCTAATTCTCCGATCAGTCAAACGCCTAAAAAAATGGAACCCAGATGGAACACCGCTCTATCTTATTCAATCAGCAAACGTAGTTAGAGTCTTGAATGTGCCAAAAGAACTGCGGGCAAAGCCGAAGGTTCAAACATTCAAACCAGTATAGGAAAAATGAAAACTAAAGACAATCTCAAAGAAAGCCACAATCATGTTTTTCACTTCAATGCTAGAGATAGTGTGGTATGAACTACCGCAACAACTGTTTGAGTCTCTACTAAGCTTCTATTGGTGGTAAAAAAAGAGGGAAATTGAGGTTATTTGAGGAGTTTCAACGCTTCGTCATATGAAACCGCAACCATGGTTTGAGTCTCGCAGAATTCAGTCCATGGCATGGTCCATTTCATGGCTTCCTTTTCGTCAGGTGCTTCAAAGGTTATGACGAAGTCGTATTGACCTAGAGTGCAGAACACACTGTGATACTTTATGCCTGGTGGAGGGTTTTTGCAGGTCTTTTGTGTGGCTTCTATGAAAGCTTGGGTTACATTACCTTTCATTTTCAGAAGAGCAACAAAGAACATAGCGATCTCCAATATCTATAGTAAACCCATATGATTTATAGTTTTAAGTATTCGAGAAGAACAATTCCAGTCCTCTTTTTATATTATTAGGTATGAGCGCGCATTCCATTGGAAACATTCGGGTTTCAGAGATACCTCAGATTATTATGGACAAATATTCCTAAAAACAAAAAAGAGAGAGGATTGAAAGTATGTGTTCATTTTTTATGTAACTTCCGCCAATATTGTTTTTGGGGGGTTGTATGCCTTTAGCTTTCGTGATGATTAATTCTGTGCCGGATCAATCGGAATGGGTTCATGAGAGAATTGGAGAGATTAAAGGAGTCGAAGAGGCTTACAGGCTTTATGGAGTCTACGATATTGTCGCGGTGGTTAAAGCCAAGACAACCGAGGAACTCAAAGGAATAATTTTGCACATCCGGACAGTGAAACATGTCGTGGCTACACTGACCCTAATGGCTGTAAGCTAAAAAGCTAAACAAAAAAGGGCAAAGGATCGATTATGTAATAACCGAAAGAGGCAGAATAGCCCTCAAACATTTCAGGGAAATGACGAAGGCTCTTCAAACAAAAGAAGACAAAGAGCTTTTATCGTTATTGAAAAAGTGGAGAGAAATTGCATCTGAATATGTGCCAGCCTATCGACCACTGGAATCCGCCTTTAAGAATTTGGAACTCATATAGATCAAGAGAAGCAATAGCTTAAACTATTCTTTGAAAATCAATTGAAGCGTTCGCAAAATGTCGTCTCGGTAAGCACGGCTGGTTAGTTGCTCTTTTATTCCCCTGAGGATGTTTGAAAGTTTCCATACTTCTATGTTGTAAACGGTTTTGGCTTGCTCTATTACCTCATTGTTTTGAATATCCCACACAACCAAGACTTTCTTGTAGGCAGAGCTGCCGAAAATCTCCTTGACACTGTTAACTACGATCTGAGGTTTGAACTTGATCTCATTAAGAGTGTCCATGCCCCTCCTATGCTTGCGACCATTCTTTGTCTGGGTGTCCTTCATTCTCAGGCGGAAGCCTCGCCCTATGGTTACCCGCACCTCTATGTGGTATTTTTCGTTTGTTCGGGGGTTATACGCCAGCAGGTCGACTTCTTTTCCTCCTCCTAACATAACATTGGTCATGGTGAAGCATTTCTTCACGAGTTGCATGTAGCGCTCTACGATGTGGACTTCGGGTTCCAAAAATTTTACCTTATAGGCAATCTGACCAACTTGCATATAATTCATTCTGTTGAACCTTACCCAATTTATCGTGTTATGATATTATCAGTCGAATATGGTTCATGATGAACAAGGGTTTGAGCGTGAAGATATCCGCATTACTGCAGGCACCATGTATTAGAATCCTTCTTTTCCTATATGAAAAAGGTGAAGTGAGATACACGGAATTAACGAATTTGATAGTTAGCAGGGGAACGCTTTCCCTTAACCTAAAAGAATTAGACGCGGAAGAACTGATACGGAGGAGAGTTGTGACAACTAAACCCATACAAGCATATTATTCATTAACAGACAAAGGCATGGAAATCGCTAAACATTTTGACAAGATTAAAAAGAAGCTATAAAGCGTATGCCTCCATGTCCTCGCTGCATCCGTAGGCCTTATCACACATCGCAAGCCAAGACAACATCACAGTAACAGTCTCTGCACGGCCACGTTGGCGTTAAGGCTATGAGTTCTTTAGGTCGCGGATTTTCCTATCTGTAAAAAATATCTACTCAAAAGCATTGATTCAGAGACTGAAGATTTGTTGGCATTGAAGACGTTGGCTTTGTGTTGGGCATTCAGAAAACGGGCATTCTCTGTAAGCGGAAAATTCCGCCAACTGCTCACCGACTTGATAAAGACTAAGCATAACTCAAACCACAAAGCACAACAAACCACACTAAAAGGAGAAATCATCCAAGAATTCATTTACTATGTATTGGGTTTTGTTCCTGCCGATGTTGTTCGCTTAAAGAAAGACGTTTGGTTTAGTCAGTTAAGTAATGAACAGATAAAATCGGTAGAAAAGTTTCTCGAATCCAAAAAATGTGCTTGGGATTGAATGATAAAATTTAATCATAATATCTTGGTCAATATTGTATTTGAATCGAGTTTCTATCAGAACTTTGATTCGTACCATAAAATGAAGTTAGTAGCCCCAAAGAGGGCATTACATGCTTCTCTAATAGACACGGGTAAGCGGCTCCTATGAACTGCAGCAATTCTTGCTTTATTTGTCTTTTTTATTGCACCAGCAATCTCTGGGGGAAACTCAATCTTCTCTTTCACCTTTCGAAATAGGTCTCCAAGTGGAATGTCTGGAGCAGGTTCCTTGAACTCTTCTTCATATAATTCAGCAAGTATACTTTCAACAGTTATTGCCGAAAGGACTATTGAGGTTCTCCATTCATTTGACAAAGTATATCGAATAGCACCATTGAGAAAGCTTTTCAAATCTTCTGAAACTGTAATTGTGGAAACGTCATTTAACCAAAGCTTAACAACCCATGCATAAGGTCTAAAAACATGTTTAGTTGAGAAATGTTGTTTGTCTTTTTTAACTTCTAGATTATCATTTAAACGAGGAATGTTTGAAAGCATATTCTTGAATTCAGTTAATGCAGCCTCTTTTATTGTAATTACATCGAATAATATTTCATCTGAACTTATAGGTTTTTTTCTATCAAAATTATATCATTGAGATTAGGAAGCATGTGAGATTTGAATATGTTTTTTGTTTTTGGAAATCTGGCTCCATGTGTTCCAAACTTTTGCGTAAAGACATTTTTTGTTTCTTCTGTGATATCCGGAGACATAGCACAGAATGATAGAAATGTTTCCTGTAGAATCTCAAAATATTCCTTATCGATTGGTTTCTTCTTAGTAAATTTATCCTTTGCATCTTTAAGTCGTTCCAGACTATTTTCGAAAAGTTGCTTCTGAATACTCGATGTGCTTGTTTTCCCTCTAGTTGCTTTATAATTTTCATATAATTCATTGAAATAATCTGAAAATTTGGAGAAATCAATTATGAATAAATAACGGTGAATGCCAACTTCCATTGGATTCTTCAAATAATTTATAATTGTTTCCAATCTTTTTCCCCCGAATTAGTCATTCCCTAAATCTATCTGTCGTGTTATATTTACAATTGTTGTTATTAGAGTTTTTGTGAAATTTTGCAATATTCATTAAAAAGAGGCTTTCTTAATGTGCTTAATACGAACACAAAAAATTGCGAACCACTCGCATCTTTTCCGATTGAATCGGTAGTTACTTTAGAGCATCCAGAGGTTTAATGTTCAATTGCCTGTAGGCGCGCGCCGATCCGTACCTAGCTAAACCGCAAGCCCTTACCCTAGTTTTCATCCTTCGCTAAGTTCTCGTAACTATATCCCATTGTCATTCATTGACGTTGTCCAATTGTAGGTTTTTTTACGAGTGCCGAGGTTGCCGAGCGAATTAGCGAGGCTGTTTAGGCTGAGCGAACCATGTTCCAGCGTAGCTTGATACCTGTGTTCTCCTGATTACCTGTCAGCTAGGAACAATGTGTGAGCGAAGCCGTGACACCGAGGCAACTCTAGTAAAAAAACCGCACGTATCCGCCGAAAACAATCCTGAGCGAGCTTCGAGGCTGCCAACCTGAACGCCCGTGAATAGAACTCGACTATAATACGCAGTAATGTGGGAGTGTTTGGAGGAAAATCTTCCCATATCCTGCAAAAAACTAGGGTTAATTTTAAATATTCATAAGTGAGTGATTTTATGTGATAATTCATGTTGAAAGACACTTCATATATTATTTTTTCTAAAGGAATTGATCAGAATACAGTTCAAGTTCTTATGGCTCAGATTATGAATAAAATTAAACAGGGCATAAAGACCATAGTACTTCTGATTTCATCACCTGGAGGGCATGTTAGCCCAGGAATAACCTTATACAATTTTCTAAAAGGGTTGCCTGTGGAGGTCATAACTCATAATTTTGGTCAGGCTGATTCAATGGCAGTTTCCGTGTTTTGTGCTGGAGCAAAAAGATATTGCACGCCTGATTCACGCTTCCTAATACATGGCATAGGCTTTAGTCCACCAGCAGGAAGTAGATTTGATGAAAGGTCTTTAGCAGAAAGACTAGAAGGATTGAAAAATGAAAGGGAGATCTTATCAAAGATAATTTCTCAAAATTCAAATAAATCTTTAGGAGAAATAGAGAAAGACATGTTTAAGGGGGTTGTATGGACTCCCGAACAGGCTGTGAAACTTGGTCTTGTTCATGAAATAAAGCGAGAGCTATTTCCTGCAGGTTCAGACGTGATTCAAATATAGTTTGAAATTCTATAACCGCAAATATTTTATTTGTTGTTGTTATGTGTGAGAGTTTTTTAGTTTATAGTTTATAGTATTTGGTTTTTGGTTTTGTGAGAAGAGGTAGGTAGGGGTAGGTAGGAGGTAGGTGCAGGAGTAGGCAGGCAGGTATGCAGGAGAGAGAGAAAGGTTAAATTTTAACCCCCAAACCCAAAACTTGCGCGATAGGCATATGTGACTTGGTTGAGGGCGGGTGGGTGGGAGCAAGGCGAAAAGCCGATGGAAGAGCCGCATCAATTTCGTCTTGACAGGCAACCGTGGAAACGTAATTATCCCATTATAACGTTGCAAAAGCCTTGGGTCAACCTGAATTTAACGTGCCTTTAGCCTAGATGTACAACAGAAAACAGAGTGAACCACGTACTATATAGTATAACTGATTCACTCAAATTCCCATAGTACACATCAATGCTTCAGCCCGCTAAGATGTAAAGGTAATCCCAGAGTATGTTAAGTCTTTCACAGCACTAGCATCTTAGACCAGCCTAATATCCAAGAAACCCCAAAAGAGTATGCACCACCAGACCAGCCAACAGACAGACTAGCTAGGGAATGGAAAAAATTTCAAGATTTTCCGCATCGCTGAGAGTATGGGCAAGTCGCACCGTCTGGGAACGGAAACAGTGGGCGATCAGGTTAAGAATTGATACGCTGATGTATGAGTTATTTCTATAGTTAAGATTATGAATACAAAAGACTTAAGAAAATGGTTATAATTATTTGACTACACTGTCCAGTTTGATTTTTCTTATTAGGGGGTAGCCATAATTCCAAGAACTGCCGAACTCTCCAAAAAATCTGTTCCTGACCTGATTTTTGACAAGTTTGCTGGGTATGTTGGAACTGACAGATTATTCGATGGAATTTCTGACGATTTGATTACGATAGTCCGCAAGAAGCCCAGTAAATCTGAGATTGAGAAGTTGTTGAGGAAAAAACAGGATGAAGATACTAAGTCTGAAAGTTAGCAATATCAGGGGAATAAAATATATTAACCTTGAACCTGAAGGACAGAACGTGGTAGTTTTTGGTCCCAATGGAACTGGAAAGAGCGCTATTGTCGATGCAATTGATTTCTTGCTTACAGGTAAAATTTCTAGACTAACAGGTGAAGGAGCAAAACATTTAGCATTAACGGCGCACGGTTGTCATATTGATTGCCGAGAAAATCTGGAAAACACTGCAGTCGTTGCCAAGATTGAGGTTGATGGCGAAGAGGTCTTTCTTGAACGAAGTATAAAAAAGCCTTCTTCTTTGAAGGTTAAACCTAAGAAGCATAAAACTTTGATCGAGTCTTACTTGAAGATTGCTACGCTTGGGCAGCATGTTTTGTCTAGAAAACAACTTCTAATGTATATTACTGCTGAAGCTGGGCAGAGAGCTAAGAAAATAATGAGTTTATTGAACTTAACGGCCATAGAGAACCTTAGAGGAATTTTTGTATCTGTCAAAAATAAAGCAAAGGATGAACTTCAACGTACTGAAAGCGATTTTAACATCATTAAAAGCGAAATTACTAATCTCCTCTCGTTAGTCAACTTTTCTGAAAAAGCCGCTCTCGATAAAGTGAACGCGTTAAGAGAGATTTTGAATGGCTCTAAAATAGTTGAATTATCTCCGGAAAAGATTAAAGAAAATCTCAAACCGTGGCCATTTGAAGCAAGGGCAGAGCTATTAACGACAGGACAAATAACTAATACAGCTAAAGAACTGAGAGATTTAATACAATCAAAAGATGACATTGCAAGTCAGGTATCTGAATTAATAACTCTTTTGGAAGAAATAATGAAAGAAGAGAAGTTGAAGCAGTGGTTATTGTATAAGAAGTTGTTTGAAGCTGGCATAAGTCTAGTTGACGAAACCAATGTATGTCCATTATGTGGAAGAGAATGGATAGAAGGGAATTTTAGAGAATATTTGGAAGCTAAGAGAAAAGAGGTAGAAATAGCCGAAGACAAACAAGAAAAAATCTATCAGCTGTCGACTGAAATCAAGAAAAAAGTTGATTTATTAAAAAACGATATCACCCTTTTCGTAAAAGCTCACAAACAATTTGAATTAGACACCATTAACACAGAAGAATTGGAAAATTACTTGACTTTACTTGACACTTGGTCTGAATCTCTGGTCAAACCTTTTGAAACTCTTGAGAACCAAAAATGGCCTACTTCCAGACTAGAAGAAATTTTTGAAGCATCATTTTTGCAAATTGAGATAATTGTTCCTGTGGAAGAGGCTATTGAGAAATTAGGAGAGAAGTTCTCTGATCAGCAAGTTGCATGGGATACTCTCACTAAGATGGAAGAGAAATGGAAAAGGTACCAAGATACACTGAAGAAGAAAAAAGCTGATGAAACATTCAAGAAAAGAGCCGAAAGTTCATTACATTATTTTGAGAGATCAAGAGATTCCATTTTAGAAAATATCTATGACGTTATTAAAAGCGATTTTGAAGATTACTATAAAGAGATACATGGAAAAGATGAGGAAAGCTTCGTTTCAAAAATTTCGCACACAGAAGCCGAACTGAATTTTGAAGTTGATTTTTACAAGCGCGGCTTGTTTCCTCCACATGCATTACACAGTGAAGGCCATCAAGACAGTATGGGCTTATGCTTGTTTTTTGCACTGAACAATTATCTCGTTAAAGATACCATAAAAGTCGTTGTTCTAGATGATGTGGTTATGTCCATCGACCAAACCCATCGTAGAGGCGTCTGCAGGTTACTTAAGACATTTTTTTCGGATAAACAGTTTATAATAACCACTCATGACAATGCTTGGGCAAAACAGCTCCGAGCTGAAGGAATTATTCCGCAGAAGAACATGATTCATTTTGTGAATTGGAACATCGATACGGGTCCAATATTTGAGATGGACAAAGATTTATGGGATAGAATAAAGGAGGACCTAGACAACGACCGTATTCCCTCCGCAGCACACAAACTTCGCAGAAATGCTGAATACTTTTTCGAAAACATGTGCGATTTTCTTAAAGCACCCCTTGAATATGAGGGTAGCCATCGTTGGGAACTAGGTAGTTATGCTCCCGCTGCAATTTCAACCTATAAACGGTACCTAAAGAAAGCTAAGTCTAATTTTCAGAAAATGAAACAAGCGGAGAAGTTCACAGAGTTGAGCGAGTTCGAGAAAAGAGTCAATGAAATAATTGACAAATCGCAAATTGAGCAATGGATTATCAATGAAAACGTTCACTATAATCGCTGGGAAGAATTTAGTAGAAATGATTTTGAGCCAGTAGTTGAAGCTTTCAAAGATTTGTTCGGTTTGTTTACTTGTAGTTCCTGTGGTGCCTCAATAGAGATAAACAAATCTAAGACTAAAGTGAGTTGTTCTTGTGGAAAGATATTTTGGAATGTTCAGAAATAATGTGATATCGACGCATACTCATATACTTAGGTTTCTATATTAAAGCAAAAGAAAAGTCGGGAAGGACTTAACTCTTCTGGATTATGACCCTCCCGTTTTTGAGGTTATGGACGACGCTCCAGCCGTTCTGAAGGTTATGTAATAGTTCGCTTTCCTCTATCTCCTTGAAGGTTGGGCAATTTTTTCCGTTCGGGCAATCCGCGTTTTCCGCTGGCTTCGATCTTCCCGCTCTTTCATTAAGTCGGATTCCATGTTTTTCCATGGTCTTACGCACCTCTTCAGGTATCTGTTTTCTGATTTCCTCAATTTTTCGCATTCGCTCCTCCATCGTTGCTGCGCCCGTAATATCAATTTTCGGATACCCCCCAATGTACAGATTTCTTTGCTCTGGCGATGGTGGAATAATATATTTTGCTTCGATGTCGCCGCTAAGCTTGTGTCCCATCCAATATTTGAGCGTTACCGGATGAATTTTGGCGAGGCTAAGATACGTTTCGAAGAATTTGCGTAGCCTATGCGGGCTAAGGGCAACGCCGACCTTTTTGCCTAATCTCATAAGGTCTATGGTTAAGGTTGTGGGGCTCATCCTCTTGCCACGTTTCGTGGCGATCAGATGAGTTTTATCGGTGATTATTTCGCCCATATTTCGCCTAATCCTCAAATAAACCTTGAGGACATCGGTCGCGTTAGGTCCAATAAACGTTTCGTAATTGACGCTCTCTTTTCGCCTTTTCGCGTAAATGTGGATAAATCGTTCGCCGCGCTCAAATTGCGCCCGAATGTCCCCGTAAGTAACCTCGATCGCATCCTCTCTGCTCATGCCCGAATCCTTCAAAAACCTTATGAAAAATCGCCTACGTTCGTCAGACGCCATATCCACTATCCGCAAATCCTCTATCGTCACGGGTCTTATCGTATTAAACGATGTTTTGGGCGTCCTAACCATAAGCGGAAAATAATTGTAACGATAAAACGACCTTGCGGCGCTGTGGTAAATATCGCTGGTTATGCCTTTTGTGCGTTCAATGTGAAGACAGAAGGTTTTTAGGTTTTCTTCGGCTTTACGCTGGATTTTCCTATCCTCGCTCTTCGATTGACCCTCACGTTCGGTGATCAATTCGTCAGGATTTTTCCCGATCCAATCGCAGAAGACCTTTAGGCAACGAGCGTATTGCTCCTCCGTTTGGATAGACCTCGAATGGTCAGCCGCTACACCATCTAACCATCTACGCCCCGATTCGAATCCTCGCGCCCACGTTATTTGATTCCTGTATTTTCCCATTTTTCGTCGCCAAAATAAACGTAGGCATCCCGCTTTAAAAGGGTTAGGTTAACAAAAAATAAAAGCTAATTAAGTTTTCCTTTATTTGCATCGCTTCTTTTTTAATAGACTGAAGATAAACTAAATGCGCGCGCAGTCAGCTTCGGCAGTTACCTGATTAACTATTCAGTGCAGTTGCACCATTTTTTTACGATAAGTTTTTACGCAAACTTTCTTGCTTTTTACTGGGGTTTAACTTTGGCTCGGCTTAAAGGATTTGAAAAACTTACGAATGTGGATGATGCTCTTTCATCTTTTTTGGGGCAACTTAAGCCAGAAAGGTTGGATTCTGAACGAATCCCAATTCACGCGGCACTAGGACGCGTCACAGCAGAAGACACCCGAGCCGAGTATAATTTGCCGCCTTTTGACCGCTCAGCCGTAGACGGTTACGCCCTGAAAGCAAAAGACACTTTCGGAGTTTCCGCATTTAAC
>Ga0315549_1003303_pt1 | contig 14491 bp, 16 predicted proteins | sample SalMarSW160200MG_FD_203101 | JGI IMG/M metagenome (GOLD analysis project Ga0315549, IMG submission 203101) | Salt marsh sediment microbial communities from the Plum Island Ecosystem LTER, Massachusetts, United States - Salt Marsh Sediment SW1601-200 ... | reverse complement strand
CTTACCCGGATTTTTTAAGTTCAAAAATAAGAAATGAAATTTTTCAGGACAAGAATCCTTTTACTTCAGAAGTTTTTTCAAGAGTTGGTTCACCTCAGGAAAGAAAAGCAGTTATTGAGGGTGGGCCCTGCATTGTAATTGCGACTTCAGGAATGCTTGTTGGCGGAGCTTCTTTGGAATATTTAAAATATTTTGCAGATAATCCAAATAATTTAATGATTTTGAGTTGTTATCAAGGACCGGGTTCAGTTGGAAGAAAAATTCAGGAAGGTGAAAAAAGAGTTAAAATAGAATCTTCTGACGGAATTCAGGAAGTAGAAATAAAAATGAAAGTAGAATTAATGAATGGTTTGTCACCTCATTCAGGAAGAAATGAACTTATAGCCTTTTTTAATAATATGCGTCCAAAACCAAAAAGAATTATTGTGAATCACGGAGAAGTTTCAAAATCACTTGATTTAGCATCAGCACTTTACAAACTTAACAGGGTTGAAACAACAGTTCCAAGAACTTTAGAGACGCTGAGATTGAGATAATCTTAAAAACTTCTTTTCCTAATTGTCTTCATGAAACACAACATAAAAATAACAATTATAATTCTTGCAATGTTTCTTATAACTCAGTTTATCGGACTTTATGTTGTAAGTCATTATTCTAATCCGGACAATCCTCTTCCTTATGGAATGGAAAGTCCGCACACAGAAAGAGAATCTGACTATTATAATTCATTTTTACCGTCGATAGTTATTGCTTTTGTTTTTGCAATTGTATTATTTATTTTAATAACAAAATTTAGACTTGCAGTTATAATGCGGTTGTGGTTTTTCTTAGTTGTGATGATTGCTCTTGGAATTTCCCTGAATTCATTTTTTCCAAACATAAATCACTTTCCCTTAATCGCTCTGATTTTTGTTTTTCCTCTGGCAATTTTAAAAACTTTCAAACAAAATCTTTTAGTCCATAATCTAACAGAGTTATTTATTTATCCCGGAATTGCAGCTGTTTTTGTTCCGCTTTTGAATATTTGGACAATGATTATTCTTTTGATTTTGATTTCAATTTATGATATGTGGGCTGTCTGGCGTTCAGGACTTATGATAAAAATGGCTAAGTTCCAGATGAATGAACTAAAAGTTTTCGGCGGATTTTTAATCCCTTATATTTCAAAAAAAGTAAAAATGAAATTAAAGAAACTTCCTAAATCAAAATTAAAAAAGACAAAAGTTCGGGCACAAGTCGCAATTCTCGGCGGAGGTGATGTAATTTTTCCAATAATCACAGCAGGCGTCATGTTGAAAACTTTTGGAATTTTTGGAGCACTTTTCACAATCGCTGGAGCATTATTAGGATTAAGTTATTTACTATTTTTAGGAAAAAGAAACAAAATATATCCTGCAATGCCATTCATAACAGCAGGAATTTTCTTGGGAATCTTGGTTAGTTTTTTGGTTTTATGATTTAGAGTATTTCTTATTAGGTTGTCATCACTAACCAAATACAACATAATAGAAAACTTTATAAACTCCTAAATAATGGTGACAATATGAAAAAAATATATAAATTAAAAAATATTAAAAGCGAAAGTACTAGTCCAAACTTTATTATAAATTTAAATATATCAGGCATGGCTCCTAAAGAAATAAAAAATTCTGTTTATTCTGCAATTAAAGATTTGGCTTATTTTGGAGAAAATTATTGTAATCCTTTTACTCGGGAAAATAATTTAATTTTCAAAAAATTGGAGGCACAAAATTAAAATGCTCGTAAAAACAGAATTAATCAACAAGATAAAAGATTACTTTTATTTGAATGTTTATGAAACAAAAGTTTGGTTAGCTTTGCTTGGAAAAGGACTTGCAACAGCTGGTGAAATTGCTGAAATCTCAGGTGTTCCAAGAAGCAGAACTTATGATGTTCTTGAAAGTTTAGAGAAAAAAGGTTTTGCAATTGTAAAAATCGGAAAGCCAGTTAAATATCTCGGTGTAAAACCAAAAATGATTCTTGAAAAATTAAAAAATAATGTAAGAAAAGAAGCAGAAGACAGAGTTATTGCTCTTTCAGGAATTAAAGAAACAGATGAATTCACACAACTTGAAGAACTTTACACAGGCGGAATTGTTCCAATAAAAAGAGAAGACATTTCTGCAGCATTAAAAGGAAAATCAAACATTTCAAATTACCTTAAAGAAATAATTGCAGAAGCAAAAAAAGAAGTAATAATCTGCACAAATGTTGAGGACTTTGTCTCAAAATTAAAACTCTTCAAACAGACAGTTGAAATTTTAAAGAAATCAAGAATAAAAATTAAAATTGCACTTTCAGGAAATACTGATTTAATTAAAAAAGTAGAAAAAGAATTGAACACAAAAATAAAACCCATAAGCATTGAATCTAAATTCTTTATAATTGACAAAGAACAAATTTTGTTTTACTTGTCAAAAACAAATGACAAAGAATCAATTGCAATCTGGCTTAATTCAGATTTTTTCGCTCAGGCATTTGCAGGTTTGTTTGAAAAAGCTTTGGAGGCTGTAGATGGAGGGAAGTGAAATGAAAAACAATTTAACAGAATATGTGTTGATAGACAATTTTCGTGCAGTTGCAGGTCCTAAAAATGAATTGCTTGAATTAAGCGAAGACGGAATTCATTATTTTCCAAGGAAATCATTTTTTAAAAGATATGTAAGAGCATCGGTTCCAGATAAAAATTCTTGGGAAAATGTTTCTGATCTTCCAAAAGTCGGCGAATACTTAGTAACCACAATATTCTTTGGTTTTTCTCCACAAGTTACTATTTATCCAATAAAAGAAATAAATCAAAATTACAAAAAAAAGAGGCAAAAAAGAGGCAAATAAAAATGAGTAAATTATTGAAAATTTTGGCTATTGCAGGAATTCTTACAGGAACAGGATTGGTTGCTGACGCATATATTCAAAAAGACGGAAAAATGGATGAAAAAGACAAAATTGAATATGTCGGAGGTTTGACACTTTTAGGAGTATCACTTTACGGACTTTCAAAATCTGGTTCAAAAAAAACACTTACAAGATAAAATAATCTAACTATTATTTCCCACCCCAATAATCCTTAAATAAAAAGACAGCAAAGAAAAATCATGGGAAAAAATTTAAACAATTTAATTCTTGGAATTGCTTTTTGGTTTTTATTAACTTCTCCGATTTCTGAAAATAAATTATTAAAAGATTATCAAAAATTAAGAAAAGATTTATACACTAAAGAATTCTTTGAATGTATTTCTGAAGCAAATAAAATAAAATATGTTCCAGACTGGAAATCACATGGCAGAGATTATTGGCAGACACCTGAAGAAACTGATTCTTTGGGAACAGGCGATTGTGAAGATTGGGCAAAAAATTTGCAATATCTTGCTTCACAAAAAGGAATTAAACTTGGATTGTGGTATGGAAACAAAAATGTTAATAGTGACTCTGCTCATGTATGTGCAAAATATTCAAGAGGAACACAAGAAGCAATAATAGATAGATTTGCAAATCCAGATACTACTAAAATTTTAATAAGAGATAGTTTGGGTATGGGGGAGTATATCCGTTTTGACATCATGAATGAAACTAGACAATCTGCAAGAGAGTACAAAAAAAGAACAGGAAAGAGATTTTTCAATTAACAAATTTCAACCCACCAACATTCATTTCCTTAATTTTCTTTTTATTTTTCAATTTCCATTTATTAAAAAATTCTCGTCCAGAAAAATTAATTTTCTCGTGAGCAAACATTTTTCCTTTTTTTTCAAAAATATTTTTATGTTCTTTTTTAAACTTTGAAACATTTTTCAAATCATCTTTAAACGGCCCATTAAAAATTATTTCTTTTTGTGATTTTACAACAAAAAATACCCGCGCAGATTTTTTCCCGTTGTAATTAAATCCGGAATTTTTTACATCAAAAAATCTGCTTAATTCTTTGGAAAAATGTTTGTAAAATTTCAATAATTTGCTTCCCGCTATATCCCCTTCTTGTTTATTTGTTGAAATTTCAATTAAAAGAAATTCATTTTTATTTTTTAAAGCATCTTTTTTAGTTTTTTGCAAATCAACTTTTTGTTTTTCAAAACTTTTTATTGAAGGGTATTTTAGAAAATTCCTGCATGCTTTTTGAAATCTTTCAAATGTTTCTTTAGAAAGCGCAGCCAGAACATTTCTTTGTTTATAAGTCGGGTCAACTAAAATCACAGGCGACTCAAGTTTGGAACTATTCATATCAATTAAAATGTTTTTCTTGATTTTGTAATCCTTTTCAATATCAATTAAAATTTTCTCATTATTTTTTACAGGTTTTGAAAGTTCTTTAATCATTTTTAAAAAACTTTTATAGTAATAAACCAGCAATTCCAGAGAATAACCTGAAAATCCTTGAATATACGACTCAGCACCATAACAATTGTTTGCATGACAAAATGCTTTTGCAATTTTTATATCTTCTAAAATCTTATCACTCTTAACTTTTTTATTTATGTAACGAACATGTGAATATGATAAATCAGTTATATTTTCTGACTTATCCGGAGAACGAACTTTTTTTACAGGAATAAGTTCAATAAATAAATTATCTTTTATTTTGATTCTAAAATAATCCCGCGAGCCATGAACAACCAGAACATTCTTAAAATCTTTTAATAATTTTTCAGTAATCTTTGACAAATTTTCTTTTTCATATTCTCTTCCAAATCTTAAAAAAACATCAATATCATATTTGTCTTTTTTAATCAAGGTTTTTTTTGCATAACTTCCGCCGATAAAAATTTCAGGAGAATCTTTTAATTTTTCAATCTTTTTATTTAATTTATTCAAAAAAATATTCAAAGAACCCTCTATAAATTTCTTTTCCTCATCCAAGGGTTCAGCTCTTTCCAAAACTTCTTTTAATATAGAATTAATTTTCATCTTTTTTGTTTCTGTCCAAACTTGCAGATAAATCTATGACATATTTTCCTTCTTCTAATTTGTAAATCACAGGGCGTTTTTTATTAAAAAGATTCACAACATCAATTTCATATTTTCCCTCGCCTAAAACTCTTATTGATTCCAAGTCAAGAATAACCGGCACATCCTCGTCAGTGATTCCTGCAATTTCACGGATGTCTTTTTCAACATTTTTCTGCTCTTTTTCAGGAATTTCCAAAATCGGCTCTTCTTTCAATTTTTGCAATTGTTCTTCACGAATATAAAAAAAGAATTTTCCATGACATTCAGCACAGCCTTCTATTAATTCTTTATTTCCTGAATCAATAATTCTGGAACATTTAACACACTGGTACGGCATGACAACAAAAAACAAAAGAACTATTTAAATTTATTCAAAATTATTTGTTCAAAAATAATTCAATTTTTTTTGGATTACGTTTTATTTCTTTTACAATTGTTGCAGGTCCTATTATTGTTATTGCCCCCAAATCTCCTTTAACAAGAAAATTAACCAAACCTTTTCGGAATCTGTCCATAAATCCTTCGTCGCCATTTCCTGAAATAACTGCAAGTTCAATTCCCTTAAAATTTTTTACATGCTCAACCATTGCCATTGTATCTCCAATCAACCGCACTTCTTCTTCTGGTTTTAATCTTCCCTGAAGAAACAAAATATTATTCCCAAGAACTATATTCAAAATTTTCCTAATTCTTTCATCACCATTAAGATTTCTTATTTCTGAATAAGGAAGAAACTGTATTGAAAAACCTTTTATCTTTCCCAGCCCTCTTTTCTTTTTTTTCACCATCTTTTTATTAACCAAAATTGCTTTTTAATTTTTACTAAATCTTTTTTGAAATTTTAAATAATGATTCATAAAACTCTTCAAGGTTTGTCCCGTTCTTTGCACTTATTCCAACAACATCATATTCTGGAAAAGCCGACTCAATTTTTTTTGCATTTGCTTTTTTCAAATCAATTTTATTTGCTACAATTAAAACCGGAATCTTTCTCGCAACCAAGTTCCCGATAATTGTTATATTAACCTGGTTATATGGATTTTCTGTTGCATCCAGCACAACAATTACCAAATCCATATCATCAAGCCATTTTATACTTTCAACAATCCCCTGTGTGGCTCTTTTAGCACGCTCTTTTGCATCCTTTTTTTTCATTTTGTATTTTAAGAAATCTTCATAATCAATTTTTGTTGCAATTCCGGGAGTATCAACCATTTTGAACATTAATTTTCTGCCTTTGTATTCAATTTCAACTTTTTCTTTAAACTGAACATTTCTTGTCTCATGCGGAACTTTGCTCACTGTTCCGATTTCTTCTCCTGTCCAGTCCTTGCAAACCCTGTTTGCTAAACTTGTCTTCCCTGCATTTGGCGGTCCATAGAATCCCATTTTTATTTCATTGTTTCCTCCAAATATCTTTGAGAAAATTCCTCTGAAAAAATTCTTAAATATTTTAATCGCCATATTTTTATTTGTAAGGTTTACTTTATTAATTTTTATGTGATTTAGGATTTACTTTCTTTGAATTCACTTTTTGTTTTGAAAACGAAGGCGCCCACAAACCAGTTCTTTTTCCTGCATATTTTTTCACTACATAACGAATCTGTTCGTTCTTCCATTTTGCTTTTTTAAGATTTTTTTCAATATCCTCTTTTTTCATTCCTCTCTTTTTTGCATTATTTATATAAACAATTAAATTATACAAATGATTCCTGTCTTTGAAAAGATAATCTTCATATTTTCTGTCATACCAAGTTTTTAGAAGGAAATATGATACAATAAATAAAATAATTAAAAGAATCATTACTAATCCAAATAAAACCCATTTTGAAATTTTCCTTTCATCTTCAATATCAAGAATATTTTCAAGTGATTCTCCAAGAGGAACCTGATTCAGGTGCGTTGAAAAAAACAAAGGAATATCATCAAAACTCACTTCTTCTGTTGCTGCAAAAATAATTTTCTCGTCAATTTTGCTTAAATCAATATAAGTGTAGCCGCTTTTTGAAACTTCTCCATAATTTTCTTTAAACTCTAACCCATTAAGATTTTCTATAATCAAAAATGTTTCATTTGAAGGTCTTTGAAAACTAATCTCAAAATAATTTAAAATATTTTCTTCATAACTTCCATAATTTGCAGTGAATTTTCTAAAAGTTATTTTTGGTCTCAAATTTTCCTGATTCCAGAAAATAATAGCATCTTTATATTCATCTGTTTTTGCAGAATCATAAGAACCTCCTCCGATTTCCCCTACAAACTCCAAATCTATATTGCTTTTTTCAGAGATAAATGAAACAAGTTCTGCACTTTCAGATTCAGAAATTGATTTCGGAACTTTCAGATTTTGCAAACTTTCTAAAATAAAGTCATATTCTGAAGTTGATTCTGAAGAATTATACAAAGTTTCCAGTTCATCAATTTCTTCTTCCATTTCTGAAAGATTTAATTTAGAAGAAAGTAACAATTTCAAAAAAGTATTATAATTCTCAAAGCTCGCACTAAGATTTGCAATGTCATCTCTTTTTTCATCTATTGCATCAGGAATTGTTTGTTCAGAACCGCTTATTGTTATTTGCCCGGATAAAACTGTGACATTGCTTATATTTATTTGGTAATTTAAAGTCACAGGACTTAATGGAACATAAAAACTTGCATTGGAAAAATAAATTTTCTGAACACTTGAATTTACAATTCCTGTTGTTTGGTTGTATGTATAAGTGTAATTTGAATTTAAATTAAATAATTCCTGAAGAGAAATTGAATTTCCAAAAGAATCTCTTGCTGTTGAATTAATTGATTCATTATTAAAACCTACTTCAGCCCAGCCAACAATGTTTGCTCCTAAACTATAACTTCCCTGAAGATAGTCACTTCCTGTTTCTATTTCTGCTGTAACAAAACCTCCGGCACAAAAAATACACAAACCCAAAATCACAGCAAATATTTTCACCTTCATTTTAATTATTAGTAAATTGTTTTTTATAAATCTTTTCAGAACTATTTTTTTCTAGAACTTTTTTTTCTTTTCTTAGTTTTAATATTTTTTTTAGCTTTCTCTTCAATTCGTGATTTTATTATTAAATAAATTAAGACAATTAATACAACTGCAAGAACAAATTGAACTGCTCCAAAGAAATTAACTTTTATTTGCGCAGGACATGGAAGTGTATCAACAATATCATCGCACCAAGCTGGTTTTTCCATTTCTCCAGTCCAGACAGCTGTTAGATTTCTTTCAAGAATACCATCATCGCATCCATTTGTATCTTGTCCATTATCGACCCAGCTACATCCTCCAGTTGTTATTAAAGATTCTTGGTCGCAATCAGGGTCAGAATAAGCACAATAAGGATTGCAAACTGCATTAGCATCTGAATTACAACAAGCATTATCTATTGAACTAAATGTTAAACCTGAAGCACAAGCACTTGTTTGTGCACTTTGACTTGCATAACCTTCATCTGTTGCAAAACAATTCAAACTACAAGTATCATCTGAACATAAACTTGTTCCTTCTGGACATCCATCTTCAGAAGTTAAATTAGTTTCATAACTACAAGTAGCAGAACAACCATCATTTGGTTCATTGTTTCCGTCATCACATTCTTCTCCATATTCTCTGTAGCCGTTTCCACAATCACTTACTCCGCAATCTGGATCTGAAAATGCACAATAAGGATTGCAACTTCCATCACTTTCTGGATTGCAGCAGAAACTATCTTCTATTGAACAAACAGTTCCCACAACACATGAGTCCCTTAATCCATCTGCATCAATACAAGTGCAACCTTCTCCTATATCAAAAATTCCGTTGTAAATACAGGAAGAATAATCTAAATCTGTCTCACGGCATTCTATACTGCATGTTCCATCAGAACATAAAGTTGTTCCAATTGGACAATCACCTTCAACCTCTTCAAAAATACAAGAAGCAGAACATCCATCTCCTGAGACAATATTTCCATCATCACATTCTTCTCCATAATCAGGCACACCATTTCCGCAAGTTCCGCACTGAGTTGTCATATCCCATAAAGCCCCGCAAACACCTGCTGCAGAATTCCATGCACAACCACAATCAACTATTTCCATACATCTTGTTTCTTCATTGAAATTTAATCCACATGAAACACCAGAAGCACTACTAGGTCCTACAACACAAGGGTCATCCCCACATTGTTCTTGATTATAATCTGCACAGGAAGTAATAGTGTTTATAGAACAATAATCATTTTCAATAACCTGCAATTCATTAGAACTTTCCATACTTAATCCATCTGAAGAAATTATTGCATTAAAATAATATTCAGGAGGATTTGTTTGCCCGCCGTCAGTATCATCTGTAAATTGTGCATTCCAAACAGCTGTTACACTGCTTCCACTAATTGTTTGAGATGAAGGGTCAGGGGAGAAATCATCATCAGGATTTAATGCTCCATCTTTTTCTTTTATATCAAAAGAAATAACTTTTCCATTACAATTAGAAACTCCAACATTTAAATTCACATTTGTTCCTTCTACTACTTGGGTGTTTCCCCACGACGCTGAATTTATTGCACAATTTGAAGGAACACATTCGCCTGTGTCTGGGTCACATTCTTCTCCATCAGGACAAGTCACACCAGCACAAAGTCCTGTATCAACACATTGTCCTCCTGAACAGGTTTGGGATGAAGTGCAATCATACCTTATGTCCTCTCTAACACCACAACTATCATACCAATAAACATCACCTGTTCCAGAATCACATGCACTATAAGAATGACTATCACAAATTACTTCAGAACTAACTGTGACAGTTATCTCATCACTTTTTATTGTAGTGTCAGTAGTTGATTCTTCAAATTCAAAAAATATATCTGAATCTCCTTCTCCTAATGTCTGCAAATCAACCTGACTTATTAACCAGCTTCCTGAAACTTCCCCTGAATTAGCAATCGCAGTTATATCTCTAATTAACTCTTTTGAAGCGATTCCTGTTTTCTTATAAATTGAAATAGTTTTTGCTGTTCCTTGTACTAAGCAAAAGTCCTCAAAGATTTTCAAAGTCAAAATATCATCTTCTGCAATTTCTCCTCCTGTAAATGCACCCTGAACACCTTCTTTTATCCAACCTGTCACAGGATCAAGAGAATAACAACAACTCCGTCCATTTGCAATTGGCTGATAACAATTATAACCTGATTCAACCTGGCAACCATCATAAGAACATCCGTCGTAATTATTTGTATTACCATCGTCACATTCTTCGCCGTTATCAATAGAATTATCTCCACACTCTGGCAACGTATCACTTTTACAACAAATTTTATATGGATAGGAATTAGTTCCAAATGCTTGTGCAATATGAGCATTTGTTAGAGCACTCAAAGAAACAGTCGCAATAGGATAATTTGAAGGACATGAAGAACCAGTGACCATTGTACAGGATAAATCTCCAAAGCAAACACGATAATCAGGATTGTTATAACTTGTTCCAGATTTAATCTCAGCATGAGCATTTGTTGTAGCACTTAAACCAATAATTTTATTGTTTCCAGTACAATTATGAGTTCCGGTAAAATCACAACAAACATAAGATCCATAACTACCCTGATTCCATAGAGCCCCGTGAGCATTAGTAGAAGCAGATAATTTCATAACTGTATTATCCGGCGCACAAGAAGTTTTTATAGAACATGATGCAGAACTTGCAAAATTCACAGATAATAAAAATACACTAATAAATACCAGACTAAAAACAACCAATCCTCTTTTTTCCATCTTGAATTAATTAAGTAATTTGGTTTTATAAATCTTATTGCGTTTCACATATAATCTTCAATAACTTCCCAAAACTTATTTTTCATATTTTGTCTTAAATCATTTTTCATATCCTTTTTATCTAAGAGATAAATCAATTGTAGCCCTCGGACTATTAATTCTTCTTTTATTTCCTTTTCTAAGGAAGGATATTTGAAATCCAAACTGTCTTTATATAATTCAATTATTTTTTCTTTTCTGGTCGGATGATGTAAAATTAATGATGCCACATCTTTTGCAGGAGAACCTATTCCTGAGAATTCAAAATCAAAATAATAATTAGTTTTTTTAAGAGTTAAAAAGTTCTTGGCAAATAAATCCCCACAAATAAGAGTTTTTGTTTTTGATGAGTTTATACTGTTTAGAATTTTGGATAAAGTTTTATTGTTTTTACCAAATGAATTTATATTTACCAAAAGATAATTTGCATTTTTAATGATATCATGCTTCATAAGAATTTTATTCTTTTCTATTTGATTGTTATTTATAAAATAAGAATGGATTTTTGCCCAATCTTTTGTAGCTAAGAGAATATCTTTTTCTTTTTCAGAATTTATGAAATATGTTGCTAATTCAAGATTTCCTTCATAGAAAATTTTTGGAGTTTTAACAATGGGGATTTCATTAAATAAATCATAAATAAATAATTCTCTTTTGAATAAAATCGGTTTCTCAAATTTTTTTAAAACTACTTTATTTTTCTCCACTGAATAAAGTAAAGAATTATTACGAGAAATTCCAGAAAGATTGTCTAAAAACTCTGCATTAGGAAATTTTTTAATAAATCCCATTTTAACTTTTTTTTGCCAAAAAAACAATTATTTTATGTTTATACATCTTTCCATCTTCATGTTGGTGCGGTTTTGAGAAACATAATTCATTTTTAATAACTTCCCAACCCGAATATAATTCTTCCAATTCTGTTTCATTTACATAAAAATCAAAAGGGTTTCTTTCTGCATACCTCTCTTCTTTAGACATGCATATTAAAAGATTATGTCCTTCATCCGAAGTGTTTTTTTTAATTTTTTGTATAAGTTTTAGCGCATCTTCATTCTTTAAAAAATGTAAAACCATTGAAGCAATAATTAAATCGTATTTTTCATTAAATAAAAAATCTCTTATATCTGATTGTAAAAAATTAATGTTTCCAGAAAAAGATTCTTTTTTTTCTTTATCCACTCCAAAAATCCTTGCCCCTTTTTTAAAAAACATTGAAGAAATTTTCCCCTCTCCACAACCTAAATCCAGAATAGATTTTGGATTTAAATCGTTTAGGCATTCAGAAAGAACTTCTTTTAGAAATTTCATTTTTTGTGCTCCTTTAAATCCTTTTCTTTAACAAATTCTTTGAAACACATTGGATCTTTTGCCATATAATTTCCTGTTATTGCATAAGCAATAGCACGACATCCACGACAATAAGATACTTTTTCACAATTTGTATTCTTTTTCATTTGATTTAAATCTCTCAAATTTCTCATAACTTCTTTTTCAGTAATTAAACTAATTAAACCTTCGTTTATGTTTCCTATTTTTATTGGAAGTCTTCTACAGGGATAAACTGTTCCATCAGAGAGAACAGTAATTCCAGTATATCCTGCTCCACATCCTCCAATAAAAATTCCTTTTTCTCTGGATTCTTTTTTTAATGGATCATCACAATGCATTAAATTCCAAAGAACTTCTGTTTCTAACAGTTTTATTTTACCTCCATAAATTTGGGATAATTCTCTAAATCTTTTAAATAGGTTGTATGTTTCTTTTGCATCAAGAAATTCAGGGTCATTTATTCCCAATTTTGAATCTGGAACATAAGACTGAAATCCAAAAAATTTTGCCCCAGCATCAATAGAATTTTTAATAACATCTTCCAAATCATTTTTGTTTGATTTCAGTGCAGTCATTGATACTGTAACTGAAATATTATTTTCTGTACAATTTTTAATTCCTTCTATGGCTTTTCTATATGCAAAATGTTTTCCTCTAACAATGTTGTGCCTTTCTTCATTTCCATCTAAAGATATTTGCAATTTTTTTACCCCTCTTTTTGAAATTTCCTTTGATTTACTTTTTGTAATTAAAGTACCATTTGTTAATAACCTCGTTGGAATTTTATATGATTGAGTATAATTAAGAATTTCCATAAGATCTTTTCTCATTAAGGGTTCTCCCCCAGAAATGTGAAATCTAGGAGTCCTCTCCCAACGTTTAGAGGTAAAATATAAATCATCAATCATGGATTTTACTTTTTTAAAATCCATTAAATTATTATCTTGTAAATGCTTTTGATTTCCCTCACGGTTATGATAACAATGAGAGCACCTAAGATTACAATCATTTGTGGAATCCCACTGAATAAATAATTGACCTTGTCCCATTTTTATAATAGAAACCCCTTTGATTAATAATTTTTGAAATTAATCATTTCCACCACAACTTATACAATTAATGCACCCAGTCACGCAACTATATTTCTCTAATCGAGAGGAACCTTTAACTTTTGAAAGATAGTCCCTTTCAGCAGAACTATAGAATACTTCATTTCCTTCAGAAGATTTATTTTCTAGGTTTTCCATAAAAACTGATAGAATTCAACCTTTAAAAATATTATTACATTCGATTTTTCCCCTTGTTACCCATTACATAGTAACAACAAAAACAAAACATTTAAATAGTTCTGGGACATAGGATAATTATGAAAAAAGGACTGAAAAATTTATTGTATGCTTTGCCAATAGCCGTCGCTGGATTGATGCCTATGAAAAATGTTGGTGCTCAGGAACATGTTGTAGTGCCGTTTATTCAGCCGAATCATTCTGACTTAAATTGGTATGGTTCTGGTGATGTAAATAATGACAACACTATAAATTGGGATGATGCTTCAAAAATGGAATCTATAATTAATGGAAGTTATGTTCCAAATTTAAATTCAAATGACGTCGGAGAATATAGAACTTTAGACAGAGCAGATATTAATGGCAACGGAACTGTTGATTATAATGATAAAGAAATTTTAGAAGACAAATTAAATGGATTAAGAAATTATCTTCCTGGAGAATGGGATAAGTTGGGGAGTAAAAGTGAGAGGGAAGAATGGTTACAAAAAATGTTGGAAATTGATAAGACAGATACCTTAGATTATATTGGTGGAGAGAGGGTATGCACTGATTTTGCAAGTCAAACCGCTTTAAATTTCCACGGGCATCCTGAATTAGGATACAATAAAGAAAAAGGATTGAAAGATAATGGAAGATTTAACATTCCTATGATGTATGTTAGTTTGGCTTTAGGAGGAGGTTTAGGTCATGCAATCAATACGACAATTACAGGAGATAATCTAAAAGATTTTTGGGATGGATATTATTCTGAACCTCAAAATGATCAACACGTTGTTCCAGGAATGTGGGATATGCCAAATGATTGCGAAGTTGTAATAAATTATAGTTATACAGCTTGGAGTGAATCTCAACAGCAATATGTTCTAGCAGGTCAGTTTCCAATAATGAAATTTGAATTAACAAATGGAAATTCAGAAATAAAATGGGATGCGGAATTGGAAAATATTTATAATAACCCAGATATAAAAATAATTCAGCAAAGAGAAAACAACTCTCCAGAAATTTCCAGAAGTTCTCCTCTTGAAAATGAAGTTTATAATGAAAATCCAAAATTGGAGTACAATATTTATGATGAAAATTTCAAGTCAGCAAAATATTCT
>Ga0315549_1003296_pt1 | contig 14510 bp, 18 predicted proteins | sample SalMarSW160200MG_FD_203101 | JGI IMG/M metagenome (GOLD analysis project Ga0315549, IMG submission 203101) | Salt marsh sediment microbial communities from the Plum Island Ecosystem LTER, Massachusetts, United States - Salt Marsh Sediment SW1601-200 ... | reverse complement strand
AATAGTATGAAAGAGCATCATTTTCATTTACCTTTCATATTTATCACCTTATTATACCAAATTTGTGAACAGCAGGATATCCTATCCGGATGAAAGTGAATATCTTATGAGGAAACTTTTCTCTGGCTTTTATAGTAGCATCTAATTCATCGTCGCCAATTACATAATTGCCAGAATCCACCTCAATAGCTATAACCTTTCCCTTATATTTTTTCTCTAATTTAGGCCTTAATGGTTTATACATGGCCTTACCTCTTTCAGTGAGTTCATTACCGTCATGCTGATTCGAGGCTTAATCTACAGTCTCCTTGAGGCATTTTACAAATAAATTGATCTCTACTTTAAATCTTTTCCAAACATCTTCCCGGATTTTAGTGAGGAGAATCTTTAATTTATCCCATTCAAGTTCCATGCCATAGATATTGCGAAATAAGTGTCTAAATCCCAAATATTCTTTCAGTTTTTCCATCAACTCCTGAGAAATAACTGTATTTCTTTTCTTCTGGGGTGTAGCCATACTTTTAAGAAGTTCAATATGCCAATTCTCTCCCTTAGGCAAACTTTTGTCCATTCTAATACCAATCTCACGGAAAATTTTCTCTATGCCTGTGTAAAAGTCATGAAGGATTGAACCTGCAGCACGCTTATAGAATATTTTACTTTCTTCATCTGCCTGCTCGACTTTATTAATAAAAAGATTGATCTGGGAGCAAAGTTCATCCAAAGAAGATGTTTCTTGCTGTATACTTTTTATAAGATATTTAATATTACGGCTATTATTCTTTCTCATATAAGATTTTGACATTACTATTCTCTAAAATTCGTTTTTTTATCCCCGCTTTGCAGAAATCTAGATGAAGGATATCTAAATGTATTCCATCCACAACTCTGTACTCAGCTAATGTCTTCAAGTAACTTTCTAACTTCATCCCCTCAACTGCTAAGTCGATGTCGGAACCCTCTAAAAACGAGCCTTCAGCTAAGGACCCAAATAGATATATCCTCTTTACTCCGTACTTCTCACCAAGCATAATGGAGAATTTGCGTACCTTCTCTTCTATCTCTTTTTCACCTTCTATAAAATTCTTCATAAAATCACTACCCCCCTTCTGTTAGTTCATTGAGTTTGTTGGGTTCAATCCTTTACCTCTCTAATGCTCTCTTTCTTCCCACTGCGCCTTTCAGTGCTTCCTCAACTGCTCTCGATATAATCTTTCCTTCATAAAGTTTTGCTACCTTTTTGAGGAGTTCAGAAGAGATGTTTAATGTAGCCCTCATAATTTATCACCTCTTTTTTTTAGAAACTTGGTCATAGAAAAGCCTCAGGTGATGCCAAGATGAATTAGAAGCGCCTGCTTTATTTCTTCTAGCCTTTCGGAAGATAAAGCACCCACCAAATTAACTAATCTTTTGTTGTCCACGGTACGAATTTGATTGCACTTCACTTTTGAATTCTTAGGTAGATGCGTTTCTTCCTTCGAAAGGAAGACTTCAAAGGGATAGATTTTTTCTGTCTTTGAGGTAATGGGAAGAACAGTAACAGTATCAGCGAATTGATTGTTCCGATTATTAGAGATTACCAACGCTGGCCTTGTCTTTCCTATTTCGTGACCCACCACTGGATCTAATGAGACAAACCAAATCTGGCCTCTTTTTGGAAAATCCATCCTATTTCCACCGCTCTAAAGTAACCTTTTCCCATTCCTTCTCAATCCTCTTATCTTCCTCTTTTGTTGCCTTATATCCTTCTATTAAAAGCTCATCCAACTTTTCCCTCTTTGTCCTTTCCAACTTTTCTTTTAAGGCTTGGGTAATAAAACGGCTCTTATTAGGAACGTTCTTTATCTCCTCAATTATCTCCTCAGGCAAGGTAATATTTAACCTCTTCATACCTGCCACCTCCTGTATTAATCATAAACCAAATAATGTGCATTGTCAATGCACCGAATTAAATCATCTATAATCACTTTAACATTCTTCAATGCCTCTTCGTAGGTTGCACCGTCGGCCATACAACCTGGCAACTCTGGAACTTCTGCTATATAGGCATTGTTTTCTTCACTCCAATAAATAATTACCTCATACTTATGCATACTATACCTCCCTATGAAGCTTATACTTTAATATTATCCATTAACTATTTCCGTTCCCATCTCGCGACAGAAAACCAACTCCGAGGTCTCAAATCAGAAAACATCAGAAAGCTTGATAGTTAAATCGGGAAAGATGGTGGACTTCAAGGTGTCCATCTTCCCATAGACCCCGGAGGACTCAAATCCTGTCTTGCCCAGAGTCATTGCTTTGACGGTTTTCTCTTCTGGATCTACAATCCAGTACTCCTGAACGCTATGTCGGGCATAAAGTGTCTTCTTATAAGTGCGATCTCTTTCAGCAGTAGCTGGGGAAAGAATTTCTATTACTAAATCAGGTCCACCTCGGATCTCCTCCTCAGTGATAATCTTAGAACGAACTTTGGAAACAAAGAGAATGTCTGGCTGGACGACATCCTCACCCAGATGAACATCAAGAGGAGCGTAATAGACTTCTCCTAATTTGTTTTTCTCAACAAAATCTTGTAACAGAAACTCAATTTTTCTCGAAATACGCTGGTGATATTCATTTGGCGATGGAACCATGATTAGTTCTCCTTCTATAAGTTCGTAGCGCTTGGTTTCAGACTCTGGCAGGCTTTTATAATCCTTATAGGTGAACTTAATCTTAGTGTTTAATTTGGTCATTGCTTACACCTCCTTTTCCAGCTCATACCTGATGGCTCACAGGTTAATTGTCCCAGAATTTTTTATCTTCTTCATAGAATATATTTTTGGCTTTATCATACAGGCCTCTTCAAGATGAATGTTTGCCTTCTTATAAATGGTGTTTATACCATAGCTCCAGCTCTTCATCTCTAAATCACTCTTTTTAAATGTCCTTTTTGTATCGCAGTGCAGCTTCTTTAAATTTTTGCTCGCATTCCCTCACTGTTTTACCCTCATAAATGATATTTTCATTTATTCGTTCGATCTTGCCTATCAATTTATCAGATTCAACATCAGCCACAAGAGAGCCATGAAACCCCTCATAATAGAAAACCTTTTTCCTATCTTTCCTTTGTTCTATAAGATCTGCAATTCTTTTATTTTTTTCTTCATCCCATTCTTTCATAGTTTTCTCCATAGGAATAGCACTCTTTTTTTCTTCCTCAATATCTATTTTCTTTAATTTTTTAATCAGTCCAGAACCTTTGGCTTGATCAAGAGATACCATTCTCACCCTAAACTCATAACCTCTATCCTGTAACCACTTTTCTATAGCCTTACCAACCACCTCATCAGAAAATGGCTCATCAACTACAATCACCCAATCCGGTTGAGAATCTTTCGTCTCGTCATCAATTTCTAATTGTTTCTTACTTATGACTGTCCATGTCCAATTCAAGTGACAACGTTCATTAACCTCATCCTGATAAACATCAACGGACCATGCTCCTTCGCCTGGACTCATTTGCTCCGCGTAGTAAATATCAAGAATCTCCTGACTTTCATCCTGAAGTTCATCTAATACGTCCCTCATCTTCTTATAGGTCATAAACCTTTCAATTGATTCTACAGGATTCAAAGCACCTTTAAGATGTTTTAAATTCCAAATAAGCCAAATACGTTTAGCAATGGAATCTTCTGCTTTCTCATAAAGTCTTTCACCATACCACTCATGGAGGTCATCCAAGAACCTTCTGTAAGAATCTTTCTCCTTTCTTTCTTCAACATATCTTTGATAAAGGTCATGGTACCATAAGATGAGTTTTTCCGAATTCAAGTCATTCGAAAGCTTCTTTGCTTCTTCCAAGCTTTCTGCTGTTCCAACAAGAATACCTCTGTTTACAACAATATAAATATTATCGCCGGTGCTCTTCAAACAATTATCGCAGAACAGTTCATCTCTTATAATCCTTATATCTTCTGAATGAGCGATGCAATCCTTCACATAATAATTTTCCAATATATTCTCAAATTCCTTAGTCTGAATAGACTTGATTTTCCTACCACATATTGGACATGTATATTCTTTATCAAGATAAATTGTATCAAACATTCCCATATGTTATACTCCTATCTAAATCTTTTCAGTACACATCTATACTAAATATGTAATCCCTCCTCTCTAATCTTTTAATCCTCTTAGTCCTCTAACCTCAACTTTTATGGCTGCCAACTAATTACATGTTGTTTATCTATGGGTAATGCTCGGCTGATATCAAATTTAACTGTGGCGAGTTCGTCTGGTGATAGATACTCGCTGACATCCAGTATCTCGATACCTATGACGTTACCATCCTTATCATAATCCACAATAAATCCTTCCCTCCTCACTTTCATGAAATGAGACAGAGTTTCAAAAAATTAGTATTCATATAATTTACTCCCTCAACTTTTCCTTAACCCCAAATGAATCCCTTGAGAAGTTTTAGTCCGAAGGAAATCAGGTCTGAGTGATAATCGAACTTAACCTTCCTTTCCATAAGTTCTTTTACTTTTGGCTTTTTTCGAATAAACTTAAAGATCATATCTATCTGTTGGTCGCTGAGTTTACTCATAATTTTTCTGGCCCAGAGTCCAGCCCTGAGTTCACCTCCCAATTTCGACTTCCACAGATTTTCATATTTAACCAACTGCTTGAGGCTCAAATCTCCCTTACGGAAAGATTGCTTAAGAACCTCGACAGCTATTTCAGAACACAAAAGGCCATAGTAAATACCACCCCCGGTAGTGGTCTTTACCTGCCCCGCCGCTTCACCCACTGCTAAGACACGATCACCGACACTTTCCTGGACTGGGCCATGGGCTATGCTTTTCTGTAAAATTTTCGGATTCGGCTCATTAATCCTGTCTTTAAACCTACGGTTAAGGAAATTATTAAGATAAAAAACCCCTCTTTTTCCGGTTAAAAGGCCTATTCGTGCCCTTCGATGATTAAGAGGCACGGCCCAGGCAAAAGATCCTGGGGAAACTTCGCTACCCACATAGATCTCGGTACAGAAAAGATCTTTTACCTCTGTCTCCACCTGAACTCCCTGAAGAAAAGCCGGAGGCCCCCTTAGTCCCAGGCTTTTATGAAGCTGGTACTTGATCCCTGTGGCCAGCACGAGGACCCTCGTCTGGACAGTTTGAGAAGAATCCTCATTCCCAACTTCTACCTCAGCCAAATTCTCATTTATTTTGATCCGGCGGACTTGCCTGCCCAAATGAACCTCCACTCCCTTTTCCCTGGCCCATTCTAAGATTTTGCTATCGAATATGTGTCTATCCACCACGTAGGCAAAAGTGTCAGATGGGGTGTAATCAAAGGTAAGAAAAGAGGGTGAGAAAAAAATAATAGACTTTATCCCGCAGAGTATAGCGGTTCGCGGAAGATTAAACCGCTTGAAAGCTTCAGTACCTATCACTCCGGTACAGATGACATCCTTACCAGCTTCATCATCTTCCTCAAAGAGACATACTTCAAACCCCTGCTCAGCAAGTTGACACGCCGTATAGCCACCAATGGGTCCACCTCCCACGACTACAACATCATACATTCTTGTCTATCCCGTAAAACCAATCTTATGCTCGACAACTCTATCTATCGTTTTTAAAAGCTACGGAGAGCAGATTCAGTCTCCAGGCGGCCACCAGTAGCAGACCCACAATTAAGACAACACCGGCCACGGAAGTAAGGGTAGGACTTCGATGCAGAAAGATAGCACATAGACTTAAAACACTACATATGGCATAAATTACCAAAACGGCCTGTCGATGAGTGAGTCCTAATTTAAGCAAGCGATAATGAAAATGATCTCTATCTGGCTCGATAGGACTTCTTTTTAAACGCAATCTTCGCCACACCGAAAATAGGCTATCAAAAATGGGAACACCCAGAATTAGAATTGGAATCATTAAAGAAAGGACGGCTGCCGATTTTAGGCTCCCCATGATGGCTACATTAGCCAGAACAAAGCCTAAAAAATTACTTCCCGTGTCTCCCATAAACACCTTAGCTGGATAAAAGTTATACTTTAAAAAACCTAAGGTGGACCCCAAAAGAGCAATTATTATTACGACACTTACTAATTCTCCTCCACGCCAGCCAATTATGAGTAGAGAAACGCAAGCAATGGAGGTAATCCCAGCTGCCAAACCGTCTAAACCATCTGCCCAATTGAGAGCATTGGTTAGACCTACCACCCAGACAAGAGTGATAGGTACGCTTAATATTCCAAAATCGATCTTTCCTATGGTAGGAAGAATCAAGTACGTTATCTTAATACCAAAGATAGCGGATGTCACCAGAGCGGCCACTACCTGCAATCCAACTTTCACCGGAGCAGTTGTACCGTACGTATCATCAATTAATCCTAAAATTAAAATAACGGTAGCTCCGCTAAGTAGACCAACCAGATTGCGAAGAAAAGAGGAGTTAAGATTTCCAAGGAAGAGAAAGGAGGCACAGACCAAACTTATGATAAAACCAACATATATAGCCACTCCCCCCAGACAGGTGATAACTCTCTTGTGCGATTTGCGCGGGTTAGATTTATCTACAATACCAAATTTTAAGGCAAGCTTTCTCACTAGAGGGGTTAAGGACATAGAGGAAATAAGGGCAATAGCAAACACACTCAGGAGTCTGGGCCACATTTACAATCTCGCTCGACGCAGGATAATCAATGTTACAGTATAGCAACCTTTGCTAAAAAAGTCAAAATGCAATCATTCTCTTCTCAATTAGCTTACTAAATTGGCACTTATTCATAAATCAAGAGTGACTTTTAAATAATCTGTCCAATTTCCGTTAAAAATTTTTCTCCGATGGTGTCCCAGGTATACTCTTTTTCTATCAAAGCCCTGGCTTTCTTTCCCACAGATTCTCTCTTTTCTCTGTCTTCTAATAGACTTAATATCTTCTCCGTCATCTCCTCCGCCTCGTCGGCAACTAAGAAATGTTCGCCATCTTTTCCCTTAATTCCTTCTGCTCCAAGGGAGGTGGTCACTACTGGTTTTCTTAATGCCATAGCCTCCAGGATCTTGTTTTGTATCCCGGCACCAAATCGCATAGGTGCCACAACTACCTTCGATGCCTCAAAAACTGGGTAGGGGTTTTTCATAAAACCGGTGACTACAATTCCTTCAATTTTCCCCAAGTCTAAGACTGCCTTTGTTGGGTGGGCCCCTATTATTACAAATCTTAGCCTGTGATTACTCCTTCTTAACATTGGAAATACTTTCCTAGCAAAGTATGTAACTGCGTCTTCGTTGGGAGCATAGTTCATCTTTCCTAGAAAAGCGATCTGATCTTTCTCTCTGACTTGAGAAGCTCTTTTAACAACCTCATCTTTAACCGCCCCTGGAATAGCGCTGATTCTCTCGGGTTTGGCTCCGTGTTCAATGAGGTAATTTCTGTCCACATCTGATATAATGAACGACCTATCAAAGCAGTTAATGGTCTTTATTTCGTACGGCAAAACTCTCCTATTTTCAATCCTATAAATAAGCCTCCATAAACCGTTCGCTTTCTTTACCGCTTTAAGGTAATTCATTGAGATGGCATCGACTAGATCGACCACTTTGAGACGGTCAATATGCTCTATGTATTTTGCTGTGCGAATGTGATGCGCAAATATCAAGTCATAACTTCTGAAATTTTTATCTATCCAGTTTTGAACCTCAAGAAAGTAATAATAATGAACTTGTAGAGGCTCATTTAAAAAAATCCCTTTAAAAGCGTTCCATTTGAATCTCAAATGGGGATAGGAAAAAAGAATGACTTTGTGGAATATCTCTTTTAATTTCTCGACATACCCCTTTCTCACTTTCCCTTCGCTTATACAGACCAAGTCAACCTTATATTGGCTGGAAAGGATTTTGCCAGTGTTATAAATTCTTATTCTATCTCCCCCAATCAAGGGATAGGGAATCCGGGAGGATAATATTAAAATTTTCTTCATATTAAGCCCTAGACTGAGAACCAAACAGTCCTCTTTCTGCCAGATAACAAATGATATGCAAAATGGTAATATGACTTTCCTGAATTCTCGGGGTCTCATCAGAAGACACACTTACCACAAGATCCACTAGCTTAGCCAGTTCCCCTCCACCACTTCCCGTAAAACCCACTGTTTTTACTCCTTTTTCTTTGGCTACCTTTACTGCCTCTATTACATTGGCCGAATTTCCACGATATTTCGGCCTTTTGTATTATAATAGTGCTACCAACTAAATCTTTTTAGAGGTGGCACTTTGTACCTATTGCCTCAACCACGTAAAAAAGCGAGCAAAATCTACAAATATTATAGCATTGCCGAATCCTATCGGGAGGCCGGTAAGTCTCGCATCAGAATCATCTGGCGCTTAAGATAAGGATCAAATTCCCTCTGTTAAGGATCTGGATTTAGCCATATTCAAGGGGGATGATCCTCGCCAAATCATAGAAAATATCAAAGAGCACGGCTTTGAAAAGTTCGATAATGAGCTTTATTTCAAAGAAATAGAGATCGAAGACAGACGATACGTAATTGGCTTTAATCCCCTCCTCTTTAAAGATGAGCGAGAGACTCGTCAAAAGAGATTGAATGATCTTTTAGATTTCCTCAAGGAGAAAAATCAAGCTTTAGAAAAAGCAAAGAAGAATCCTAAAAAAGACTCACTTCGCCGCCTTATGGATAAAAAGCTAAAGGGTGTTGGCCGTCTTCAAGAGCTCAGATCGTATTTATGAGGAGTTATCCAGTTGCATCCTGGCAGAATTTAAAGTTTCTCCCAAAGGTAAGCCAGTGAAAAAGATCGATAGCTTAACTGAGGAGCAGAACAACATTCTCAGGAGTCTAAAATATGAGCATCTAGCTACTCGTAAGTATGTCAAAAATCTTATAAAAAGTTAAACCAAAACATGAAATGAACCTTGTCTCCTGGCTTAAAATCTTTCATTCCAATAACTCTCAAATAGGCAAAAATCCTCTTCCTTAGCTCCTCTCGTCTATCCCGAGAAAATGGATAAATCACTAATAGCCCCACCCATCTTAAGGCTAATCCACCACAAATAATGAGGCGCAGCATAAAAACCGCCTTTTTTCCCCTGTGCTTGTTAAAGAAATACTGCATGCTTTTGTGTCGCTCAATGAAAGTATGGGGACTGAACTTACTACTGCTCTCACCATAATGGATGATTTCGAAAAGGGGGAAATAAAATATCTTCCAACCCTTCTGACGCAGTCGATAGCACCAGTCGGCATCCTCATAGTACATAAAGAACGCCTCATCTAATAGACCGACTTCTTCTATGGCTTTTCTCCGGATCAGAAAAAAGGCTCCGGTGATCCAATCGACCTCTCTTATTCGGTTGGTATCCCAGTAGATCCTGAGATATCCTCCCAAAGTCGAGCCTAACATTTTTCCCCATCTCTGTCCGATTTTGGCTCTCATCCTTGCCCGAGGAATAAGTCTCTTTAATTGGATCACTCGAAACAACTCTGTAAACAGGGTGGGGAAATTATCATTGGAGGGCTGAATTGTTCCATTAGGATTTAGAACTTTGCATCCCAGGGCACCTGCTTCGCAGTGATCCTCCATAAAAGCGATCATCTTTTGAAGAGAGTTGTTTTGAAAGAGGGTATCGGGATTCAAGAGCAGAAGATATTTCCCCCTGCTTTGCCTGACGGCCTGATTATTGGCTCGGGCAAATCCAAGATTTTTTTCGTTCTCAATGAGTTTGACCTGGGGAAATTCTGTGCTCAACATCTTTATACTGCCATCGGTGGAATGATTGTCTACTACTACAGCTTCAAATCGAACACCAGTGGTGCTCTGATAAACTGAATTTAAGCATCCTCTGAGTAACTTTCTCATATTATGATTGACAAGAGCAATAGTAAGATCGACATTATCCAAGGTTTTCTGGTCCTGTAACCTTTTTTTCCTCTATACCGGCTATAGAGTAAACTAAAGCTATGGTCATGAATAAAAATGGTGAGTAAAGTATGCTGGCGGATAGGGCCATAATACACGATGAAACGAAGATTCCTAGGCATCCCAAAACTACTCCCTGATGAAAGCTGTTCCCTGATCTTAAGTAAATCTTCACCGCATCCCTGAGGTATCTGAAAGCAACCACTAAAAATATAGCCAGACCTAAAATACCTGTCCTAATAAGAAAATCAAAATAATTGTTGTGGACATAGTGCTTCATCCCCCATTCTATCCCTTCAGGGACATTGGTAGCTGTGTAGTATTCTCCTCCCAGTCCTTTTCCCAGAAGAGGATACGGAACTAAAACCTGAGAAATTATAGATTTAATTTCCAGTATTCTAACACTGATTGAAACTGGGTCCCCTGAAAAAGGATCAATAAGAGAGTGGAAACGAACCGCAGTCCCCTTGATTATATCCATATCGGGATTAATAGCTGTGAGACCAAAGTTAAGCAATACCACACCTACCAACAAAAGAATGAATAAAGCACTGAATTTTGTCAATCCTCTGAGGGAAAACTTTTTACTCTTACCAAGATATAAAAGAAGAACGAAAGCCACCGTAGGAGGAATAGCAATATAGCCTGTTCTCAAGAAAGTTAAGGCAAAACTAAAGAAAAAGGCGCAGAACAAGAAAACCAAGGCAATCTTAACCTTGGTCCTTCTCTCATGCAAAATCATAGACAACGCCAGCACCAAGGCAAAAACGGATAAGAATTGGGAAGCTTCTCTGACCCTGGCCATGATAACATCAGCAATACGATAGGCCGACCTAAAAAACAAAGCAGAATCAACAGCTGCAAAGGCCAAAGCTACCATCAGAAATCCCCAAATCAGGAATTTGACCTGCCTTTCCCTCTTAACAATGAGGGTTACAAGCACAAAAGCAATAAATATTTCCAGAAACTTGTAGAGATCCCCTATCAGGTACTTTAGATCATTACCTTGGAAATAAAAGCCGTAAATGAAAGAGATCAAAACAACACCTAACCAAAGGAGAATCAGGTAATCCAAGGAGGTAGAAATTCTCGTGAGCCTCTTCTTCACCCCTAAATCTAATACGAGGACCACCCCCACAAGAGCTAAAAAAATCCCCCGCGCCAGACCCTGCACGAGCAAATTTTCGAAAACATACGTACTTCCAAAATAAACTACCATCACGCCAAGCAGAAGAGTCTCAGGTTGGGCGAGAAACAGCCACCCCAGAAAAATGGCCGTAAAAAGCAAAAAGACTCCTGCGATAGACAAAAAACCTAGAAGGTAGGCAATAGTGACAGTCAAACCAACAGCCACTCCAATCAGACCTATTAGAAGGCTGTCCCGAGGTAGAAGTCCCGGAGCAAGGTCTCTCCCTAATCGACTCATTTCTGTTTTCCCCTTCTTAATAGAAAAATCAAACTAACCCTTCTGGTCAAAAGAAAAAGCTTTTTCCATCCATTTTCTTTGTATCTGCCGAAGCAAAGGATTGGCTTGTATGAGCTTCCTTTCTTGGAAACACCTCATGACACCCCTGATCAACATAATTATACGATGTCCGGTTTTGTAGGAATAATAAATAGCTTCTATCAACTGGAAAAAAAAGAATGGTAAAAAAATTAAGATCAGACCCAGAGAATAGTATTTTGTTACTAAATACAGTTGATTTCTCTTGGCATAATATCTTGATTTGGAGCCCAGGCCCCCGGATAATCGCCTTTTATGGTAAACAATCGATCTTGGGGCTAATACTATTCTGTATTTGGCTAACCTGATCCGCCATGATAAGTCTACGTCTTCAAATAGACAAAAGAACAACTCATCGAACAAACCCACCTTTAAGAGAACCTCTCGCCGGAGAAGAACAGCGGCGGCACAGGCACCAAAAATATCATGAACTGTGGCTTGTAGAGAGTGGTCAGGCTGACCAATTTTGAAATCTTTGGGGCCTCTTAAAGGAAACCAAACCTGGCCCAGGGAATCTATGAGTTCAGAATTTTCCTTTTTCAGAATCTTAGATTGAACAGCGCCGATCTGGCTATCACTTTCTGCAACTTTAACCAATTCCCTTAGGAAGTTGGAATCTACAACTGTATCCTGATTAAGTAACAATACATATTTCGCCCCCGACCTCAAGGCACACTGCATCCCTACATTGTTTCCCCCAGCAAAGCCCAGGTTTTTCTCGTTTTCTATCAAAGTGACGTCCGGAAATTCACTTCTAATCACTCTTGCTGAGCCATCGGTTGACCCATTATCAACCACCAAAATCTGATAATTAGTGTAATTGACTTTCTTTAAAGACTCTATGCACTCCATTGTATCCCTGTAGCTATTCCAGTTTAGTATGACGATGCTAACTGCGGGCTCCGATTCTCCGGTCCCGATCTGTCTGCTTACCTCATTCATGGAAACATACCCTTATTCCGTCCCTGCAAAGTCGTAACGCACTTTCTTGCCTACCGGTCTAGACGCGAGTCGTAATCTGCTTCTTGAGCTCAATTATTTCCTCAAAGGTTATTCCTTTCAACAGTAAAATAAAAACGAAGTAGGCAATGATCCCCACAGATACGGAGAAGAACAAATTTTTATCTCTGAAATAGTATATTATAAGACCCATAAGACTAGCTGCCAATAAAGGCTTTGCCAGATATCCTACTATTTTTATTCTACTTATTACTCGGAAGTATAATAGCATGTATAAGGAAAATACCAATTCGCTAATAACCGTGGCAGCAGCCGCTCCCCTTATGTCAAAGTAAGGGATAAGAAGAGCGTTCAAGATAATATTAGTAAGAGCTCCTATAGTCACTCCGTATAAATACCTCTTTTCCTTGTCACAAGCTAGAAATGATTGTTCATAGGTGCACCTTACGCAGATTATTACTACACTCCAGATCAATATCTGGAAAGCAATCACTCCATTAAGGTACCGTGGCCCGTAAAGGAAATTCATAATTGGTCGGGCCAGTATTGTTCCCCCTATTCCTAATGGCAAGGCCACTGTACTTAGTAGTCTGGTAGACGAGGATATGAGAATCTTCAACTTAGCTACCGACTCCTTGTAGTACCTGGACATCAAGGGGAAAATCACGTTGATAAACACAGGAATAAGAGCCCAGACAAAGAAAATTATCTTGTAGGCAGCATTGTACCAGCCTACAACCTTATCTCCTTTCATAAATCCCAGCATCACCACATCAAAGTGATAGTAAATCTGAATCATAACAAAGGCAGCTCCCATGGGCAGGGCTTGCCGTAACAGATTTTTCCAAAAGGGAAAATCAAATCGAAAACTGATAGTTCCAAATCGTCGGACATAGATATAAAGGAGAAAACCACTCGCCAGTAAACTCCCTGCCAGCCAGAAGAAGGGGACTACTAAGAGCTGCTGGGAGCTTCTCACCACGACAAAAACCAGTGCCCCATATAAAAGCTTGTCCAGGATCCGGGCTATTCCGATAAATTGCATTTTTTCTAAACCCTGGAAAAGCCAGTCGAGTAAAAGAGCTGAAGGAAATAGAGATAACCCATAAAGCATAATTAGGTACTTTACCTCGGCTGACTGGGGGATGAGAATTACGGTCACCCCTAGAAGGAAAAAGAAAAGAACTGCCAGGCTCAATCTCAGAGTAAGAATATGGCTGGTATATCTTTCCATTTCCTTTTTCTGCCTGGCCACACTTCGCACCCCAACCACGGTTAATCCCAGATTGACACCCAGTGAAAAATAAAGGACCAGTGCCTGAGCGAAACCGATTTTCCCAAAACTTGCCACTCCTAAGGTTCGAGCCAAATAAACAACAACAGCAAAGGAAACCATTTGAGACAATATTTGTGCCCCTGATAGGGACAAAAGATTCTTGGTAACTCTCCTTATTGTTTCGCTCATAAATTCCTCTTCTCTCAGCTTCCCGGATTTTTCCAGAAAAATCAGAATTTATGGGAGCATCTCCTAAGTTCTGCTAGCTCTCTTCGGTGCTAAAACTATCCTGAGAAGGGAAAATAGAAGTAGAGCATACACTAAAAAGTAGAAGATGAAGAAAGCTTTATCCTGGAGAACTCTTCTTACAAAGGCGAAATTCAGATAAAGTGGTTTTCTAATTAGCTTTATATCGTCGAACCAAACGCTCCCTATCCCCAGTCGTTTGGCCAGCTTTATCCTGATTTTCTTGGCGCCCCGGGGAGCGAAAAACCAGTTCTCCTTTGGCTGCCATGAAAAAGTGGCATCGACAATGCCATGGTCCTTTTTAATAAACTGGCCATTTTTATCCAAGCACTCCACGGCTAGAAAAGTATTACCCTTCTCTTTTTCCCATAAGACTACGTCCGATCTAAGGTAGACTCTTAAAACATAATTTCGCCAGGGTTTGATGAGAACTTCCTGGGAAAGCCAGCTCCAGGATTTGGTGGCCTTCAGACAAATCTTGCCTCCGTGGGGATTTTCCCTCTCCAGGGACCATCCTTCCCCCGCTGACCAAAATAGGAGATTTTGCGAACTGTCCAGTTGCTCAAAGCCTGGATTAAGAACCATATCC
>Ga0315549_1003295_pt1 | contig 14518 bp, 10 predicted proteins | sample SalMarSW160200MG_FD_203101 | JGI IMG/M metagenome (GOLD analysis project Ga0315549, IMG submission 203101) | Salt marsh sediment microbial communities from the Plum Island Ecosystem LTER, Massachusetts, United States - Salt Marsh Sediment SW1601-200 ... | reverse complement strand
TTACCGCAAGGGATGTGGGTCGAGCGGAACCCTGGTCAACAGACTTCGACCTTTACCTGTCACCTGTTGATGGTTCCGAACCGCTGATGTGTTTGACCGAGGAAAACCAGGCCTGGGATACGAATCTGGTTTTCTCACCCGACGGCAGGACCTTGGCTTACTTAGCTATGGCCAGGCCAGGCTATGAATCTGACCGTTTCCGAATTGTCCTGCGTCCCTGGCCAAACGGCCACTCACCAATTAACCAATTAACCACCCACCAATCAAAGCAGCGGATTCTGACGGAAAACTGGGACCGCAGCCCATCCTTGTTCTGTTTCTCGGCGGATGGAAAAACAATCTATGCCACAGCGACTAATGTGGGCCAAAAATCTCTATTCGCCATCAATGTAAAAACCGGTGCCATTCGAACCATTGTAAAACAAGGCAGCGTCAGTTCACCTAACATCGCAGCGGACAGGATTATCTTTGGCCTGAACAACCTGCAATCTCCTGTAGAATTGTATTCGGTTAAACCTGATGGTGACGATATGCGCAAAATCACCAATATCAATGCCGAAAGAATTGCCGCTGCCCGCATGGGTGAATATGAGCAGTTTACATTCGCCGGATGGAACGATGAAATGGTCTATTGCTATATAGTCAAGCCCGTGGATTTTGACCCTGCCAAGAATTACCCTGTGGCCTTTCTCATCCACGGAGGCCCTCAGGGCTCCTTCGGCAACAGCTTTCATTACCGCTGGAACCCACAGGCCTACGCAGGAGCAGGCTATGCTGTGGTTATGGTGGATTTCCACGGCTCTACCGGATATGGGCAGGCCTTCACCGATTCCATCCGGGGCGACTGGGGCGGCAAACCTCTAAAAGACCTGCAGAAAGGTCTGGCCGCCGCCTTAAAACGTTACCCCTGGATGGACCGCGACAGGGTCGGCGCCCTTGGTGCTTCTTTTGGCGGCTATATGATTAACTGGATAGCTGGCAATTGGCCCGACCGTTTCCGCTGCCTGGTGAACCACGACGGCAATATTGATGAACGCATGGCCTATTTCGACACCGAAGAACTCTGGTTCCCCGAGTGGGACCACCTCGGCACTCCCTGGGATAATCCCGCCGGCTATGAAAAGCACAATCCGGTAAACTTTGTTAAAAACTGGAAGACTCCAATGCTGGTTATCCACGGTGCACTGGACTTTCGGGTGGCCGATACTCACGGGCTCGGCACATTTAACACCCTCCAGCGCCTCGGAATTCCCAGCAAGCTGCTTTACTTCCCCGACGAAAATCACTGGGTGCTAAAGCCCGCCAACTCCATCCTCTGGCACGAAACAGTGATAAGCTGGCTGGACTGTTGGCTGAAGTAGCCTGCCATACGGGAATCCCAAAGATGATTATTGATGTTATAATACCAATTTCATTTATTAGTTGCCGATTGCATGAACTTGTCATTCCTGCGAAAGCAGGAATCCAGGCCTTCCCAGCCGGTATTTTGCGCAATCGTATGGGCATTTTTTTAATTAGTTCCTGTTGTGGAAACAGTATTTGTCATTCCCGCGACAGCGGGAATCCAGTTTTTCGCTTTGGGCCCCTGCTTTCGCAGGGGTGACATCGTCGATTTTCGTTTTCCGCAACAGCTACTAATTATTCTGTTACAAATGAAATTGTGCGCAAAATGGTCACAAAATAGTGATGTGAGCATATAAAACCCCCTTTACCCCCAAACCGGGTTGAAGGGGCTGATAAAACAAAACTATACTATGGAGTCCATTTAAAAAGTTGTGGCATAAAGCCTCCTGAGATAATCAGGTGATAGTAAGCGTCGGACTCAAAACGCGTATATTCCCATTTACGGGGTGTTCTCATATACCATTCTTTTATAGTGTTGGAATATTATGTTCAAAAACTTTATTGGTGCCGCTTCAGTTTGTTATTGGAGGGGCACCCCGGAGACAATATTAACTTTGATAGCATATAGATGATTCGAAGTTGATAAACCAAGGGGCGCTTCAAACGACATGCCAAATCGGTTTTTATTTGGCGTGGCGTTTGATCGACCCGGCAGCAGAAGCAAAGCTTTTCGTTTTCAGAACAAGCAATCTCCCTGCCTCGAAGGAGGGTGGGGAGAGAGATTGCGGTCGTGCGATTTAGATGGATGCTTAACAACAGAAGGCGGTTTCGGTAAGGCGTCAGCCTTTTATCTACCCTCTTTGGTTCCGGCTCGCCCGGGTTAGGATCTGGGCTCTGAGTGGTCTGGCAAAGTGCAGTGGATCAAAGTCCTTGCTGATGCACATCAGTTACATTATAATCACTACGCAATAAACAATTTACTACAGTATATGATCCTTTTGAAGCTTACTGTTTCTGCATGCAGTACCATCTCGTTCTTGTGGTTTTAGTGGGTTTGAAGTGAGTACGAAAGAATTGAATGAAGTTATTGCGTATTGGTTCGATTGTATCAAAAATGAAGATATTTTAGAGAAAGATATTTCAATAAGAGTCAGAAGCAAGGCAGTACTTTATTGGTAAAATGTTGCCAACTATACATTACACGACCTACTTGTTCTTGTGTGACGTTTTTGAGAGAGTAAAAAGTGCCCGAATTTGATAGAGAGAAATTCAACGAATGCTGGAGATCTACCGAGGTAATCCGGGAATACCAACGTATGCTTTTTACCTTCGGAGCTATGGAATTGCCTTACGTGCTCGTTGCTGAACACAGCCGACTCAGGGATAGGACCATCGTAATGAAAGGCCTTGTTCTCCTTCAGAGACCCCACATACTGTTGCCCCCATATTATGGGGGCCCGGAGTTCAAAGAAGGTTTTGAACATGCAAATGCAATTCCCCCCGAAGCATTGTACCTTCTAAGGGATATGCAAGTGCCTTATTCTCAGATAAGCAACAAGCCAATTGCCGAAGAACAGATAGAATACGGTAGTGTGCAGAGTGTTTTGGACAAGTTTGACAAGGAGATGGAAAACCAAGAGGACACAGAGACTGGGCTTATAAAAGGTGTCCTTGATGGAGCAGATATCTCTTTGATGAGGTATTCGTTGGGATTGGCGATCAAATCAGCTCCAGGAAATGTGAAGGAATTTTTTGAGCACTTGAGGAGGCAAAGGGGAGAGCCGATAAGGCCTGATGAAAGGATTACGGACGAGGATATAAGGAGGCTGTTTGGATAAAGAAAAGGATTAGATAGGAGATTAGTGATGGCACGTTTTCAATTGAAATGAGCTATGGGGGTGCGAAATCGTGATGCTCACTCTGTCTTTATCAACTGTGGCGGGCGAAACGCTGTACAATGGTATTATACTGCCAGATTCATGGCCCCCAGAGATAAAGCAGTTGACGCGGGAGCCAATGTGTGTGCCATATCTGGAGAACCCACCTGATATTATCCCTATCGACGTGGGTCGGCAGTTGTTTGTGGACGATTTCCTGATTGAGCATACGACGTTGAAACGAAGCTACCACAGACCAGAATATCACCCAGAAAATCCCATCTTAAGGCCGGACAAAGCCTGGGAGCGCGAGGACACTGCACGCGTAGGGTACAAAAACTCATATCTGGGTAGAATCCGGGAGTAGCCAGTGATTGTGAATGCTTTCAACTCGGATGAGCCGAGAGTAATTTGATCAGATGACAACAAAACCACCCTGTGTCGGTTCTCAGTTCCAAATCATACTATCTCCCAGGCGAGCACAAACCATTCCCACGACCTTGCTTGCAAGTTGGAGACATGATTTCTTGGAGCAACGTTACTCAGGCCGCTCTTCGAATGTATGATTTCAGTAACCCACCCAAGAATTCGTGACACCGTATATCACCCACATGCACCGAGTTAGTACCAACATCCTGTGCTTTGTCAACCATCAGGTGACCGAGCTGTTCCGGTATGCAATTCCCAATCCCCTGATGTGGCCTGTGCTGGTTGAAGAAATCCTTGTATTCATCGAGCACCTACTGCAGCCTGTTCAAGCCCAAGATGACCAGATGGTTGAGGCATTCCTCGCGAAGACTTCGAATCCAACGTTCGGCAAACGCATTGGCGTTGGTAGCTTGATACGGAGTTTTGACAGGCTTGAGTCCTGCGCTTTTCAGCAAGCCATCAAAACCTTCAGAATAGCAAGCATCATTGTCATGAAGGAAAAAGCGAGCCTTGATTCCTCTGTCTTGGCATTCCCAGAGAACATGACGGGCTTGTTGTTTCAGCCATCGACCATTCGGTGAGAATGTCGCTCGGGCAAGCAAGATCCGACGTGTATGCAGATGCAGAACGAAGAATACGAACGCCCGCTGCAAACCTTTGAAAGTCCATATCTCCTTCGTGAGCAGATCTGCGTAGAAAAAGACCTCTGCATGTCGAGAAAAGAACTCTCGCCAAGTCAAACCTTTGCGATCAGGCGATGAAGGCAAACCGTTTCTCCTCAGGACGTTGGCTACGGTGGTTTTAGAAATCTCAAAGCCTAACTTCTTCAGTTCCCCTTGGATCTTCTTATAACCTCAGACATTCTCTCTTGCAATTTGACAGATCAACTCCTCGACATTCCCAGGTGTTCTGAGCCTACCAGGCTTTCTCTTCCTTCTTTGGGAGTAATCCCACTTTGCCTTTTCAAGTCTTCGCTGCCAGGCAAGGATTGTAGTGGGCTTGACGATGTTGACAACTGTTTCCATGAGCTTCCTACCCATTGCCAGAGCAGCATCCACAAGCGATCTTCGCTCATCGTCAGTAAATCGAATCCGGCCTGGGAGTCTCGACTTAAGGATCTTGTTTTCCAAACGGAGATATTCGTTTTGTAGGGTCAACTCCCGGCACAGTAACCGAGCAACAGTGGCAATTACTGGCAAGCTAAGCCATTTGGCCGGTTGATTAGAAGGCGTTTCTATGGGCATCAATATCCTCCAAACACAACTTGAATATCAAAGGCTCAGAGGGTAACATAAACGAGTGATTTAGCAAAGGTTAATTCAGCTTTCCGATTCGCGTATGAATAAATGTACCCTACGCGATAATTAAATGATACACTGGAACCTTTGAGACAAGGAGTTGAACAATGAAACGGGAAAAAAGAGTTTTGATATGTGTGTTCATAGTGGGATTTATTTTGATAGGAACGAGTTACGGAAAATCCAAAGGACCGGCATATCTCGATACGGATCAGCCCATGGATGTGCGGGTAGAAGACCTTCTTTCCCGCATGACACTGGAAGAAAAGGTGGGACAACTGAATATGCCGTGTGTATATGTGGGTGGATTGGGAAAAACGGTTGAAGAAAAAATGGCGGCAGTCAAAGCATTTGCTGAAGGAACCTATCTGGATTATCTCGGGCCTGGGGGCGGATTCTTCACATTGCCCAACACTATCCTTTTCAAAGGCCCGGAGCAGCAGGCAAAGTTCCTGAACGAACTCCAGAAGATCGCCATTAAAAAGACCCGGCTGGGCATCCCTCTGCTACAAACCGAAGAAGGCACGCATGGGCTGATGTGCACGGGTGGAACCATTTTTCCGGAAGGGCCGGCGCTGGGCAGCACGTGGAATCTCGAACTTCTGTCTGAGATATACGCCGTAGTAGCAGAGGAGGCTCGGGCCATAGGGATTCATCAAATATTTACACTTGTGGTGGAACCTATCCGGGACCCTCGTTTGGGGCGAAATCAGGAGGCGCAAAGTGAAGATGCATTCCAATGTGCGCGAATTGCGGAGGTAATTGTTCGGGCCGTTCAGGGAGATGAACTGTGCGCGCCGGACAAGACCGTTGCCGGATTGTGCCATTACCCCGGTCAGAGCGAGCCGGTGAGCGGTCTGGAACGTGGTGCGATGGAAATTTCCGAACGTAAACTTCGGGAAGTGTTTCTACCTCCCTGGGAGGCAGGCATCAAAAAATGCGGCGGCCTGGGGGTGATGGCTACCTATCCGGCCATCGACGGCATTCCGGCTCATGCATCTAAAGATATCATGACGGGTATTTTACGGGAAGAGTTCGGATTTCAAGGGATTGTTCTTTCCGAAGGGGGCGGGATTGGAACGCTTGTGTATGAAGGCCTGGCGCCTACACAAAAAGAAGCCGGACAGCTCGCTTTAGCAGCGGGTGTGGATGTGGGGATTTCCTATGAATCCGGATACATGGAAGATATGATCCGGAGTGTTAAAGAAGGAAAGGTTTCAATGGCCGTCATTGACCGCTCGGTCCGCCGCGTCTTGAGGATGAAAATACGGCTGGGATTGTTTGAGAATCCATACGTTGATCCGAAACGTGCTGCAAAAATTGTCCACAATCCGGATCATCAGGCACTGGCCCTACAGGCAGCGCGGGAGGGAGTGGTGCTTTTAAAAAACGAGGGCAATTTACTGCCCCTTAGGAAAGATATTAAATCCATAGCAGTTATTGGGCCTAATGCCGACCATGCAAAAAATCAGCTTGGTGATTACACGGCGCTGAGAGTTTCACAGGAGATTACGACCATACTGGATGGTATCAGGGCAACAGTTCCTAAAGGAACAAGGGTCACTTATGTCAAAGGCTGTGACGTCATAGGTGATAAAGTGGATGAAATTGAAAAAGCAAAACGAGTGGCTAAAAATGCGGAATATGCGGTAGTTGTAGTCGGTGAAAATGAATGGCGGCAGCACAACGATGAAGGCGTCCGTGTCGCCACCAGCGGGGAGGGATTTGATGTGGCCAATCTTGATCTGACCGGCATGCAGCAGGACCTTGTCAAAGCGGTTGCGGCAACGGGAACACCAACTGTTGTGATCCTTGTGAATGGACGTCCCCTTTCCACCCGATGGATCGCAGACAACATTCCTGCAATAATTGAATCCTGGGTGTCGGGTGAAAAAGGCGGCCAAGCTATTGCTGAAATTCTGTTCGGGGATGTGAATCCCTCAGGCAAGCTCACAGTGACCATTCCGCGGCACTCCGGACAATTGCCTGTCTATTATAATGCGAAGAAATCCAAACAGTACTGGCTTGAAAAGGGATGGGGCAAACCCTACGCAGACATGGATTACAAGCCGCTTTATCCCTTTGGCCATGGATTAAGTTACACCACGTTCGAATACAGCAACCTTCGTTTTGACAAAACCGTCTCAGGTATTGCAGGCACAATTCAGGTGAGTGTGGACATTCAGAATACAGGAAAACGCGCCGGCCAGGAAGTTGTACAGCTCTACATCCAGGATGTCATTGCAACGGTTTCCACTTCCGAGATGGAGCTGCGGGGGTTTGAAAAAATCCGGCTCAATCCCGGGGAAAAGAAAGAAGTGACTTTCACCATTGGTCCAGAACACCTGGCTCTCTACAACCGCCATCTGGAAAGAGTGGTTGAACCCGGGGAATTCAAGGTGAAAGTTGGTGCTTCCTCCGACGACATCCGGCTTGAAGATTCGATTTGGGTAAAATGAATGGCCAAAATTCTGCTTTCAATTTTTAGGGGATTTGTATAGCTGCCATGAAATTAACGGCTTTTGAAACCGGGATTTTCATTGTTTACTTAGTCACCGTGATTGCGATCGGCTTTATTTCAGGCCGAAAAGGTAAGGAAAGCACTTCTGATTTTTTTCTTGCTGGCCGTGGATTACCATGGTTTGTAATCGGATTTTCCCTGATTGCTTCCAGTATCAGTTCCGAGCAGTTTATCGGTGAAGTTGGCTGGGGCTACAAATACGGCATGGCGGTTGCCAACTGGGAATGGCTGGTATGGCCGGCACAGGGGCTTCTTCTTTTTTTCTTTTTGCCTGTGTATTTGAAAAATAGAATTTTTACTATTCCCGAATATCTAACCCGCCGTTTCGGACGCATTGCGGGCTCCACATTTGCCCTCGTATGTATGGTCCAGTATTTGGTGATAAATCTTCCTCTGGTGCTGTATTCCGGAGGTTTTGCAATTAACAGAGTGTTCGGGCTGAATCTCTATCTGGCTATCTGGATTCTAGTAATTGCTGCTGGTTCGTACACCATTTTTGGCGGATTGTCTGCCGTTGCCTGGGTGGACTTGTTTAATGGCGTGGTGTTGATTGGGGGTGGCCTTCTGGTTTTTATTCTTGGTTTGTTTGCAGTTGACGGCGGATTTTCAGCCATTGTTGGCACAGGTGAGCGTGCTCACTTAATCTTACCGGCCGATCATCCGGAGTTGCCGTGGACAGGGATGATTGCCGTGGCTTTTGTGTTGAGCGGGTATTACTACTCGACCAATCAGTTTATCACCCAGCGGTGTCTTGCAGCAAAAAATGTATGGCACGGCAAAATGGGTGTGATTCTGGCCGCATTTCTGGCCATCCCCCTGGGTCTGAGTGTTACCTGGCCGGGGATGATTGCCTATGCGATGAATCCCAATCTGGCGCATCCGGATGATGCATATCCCTATCTAATCAAAACACTCATCCCTGTTGGTTTGAGGGGCTTTATGTTTGCGGTGCTGATTGGCGCGATCATGTCAACCATCGACTCTCTAATCAATTCAACATCATCTCTGTTGACGCTGGATATTTACAAAGGATTGATAAGAAAAAAAGCCTCGGATGAACAGCTTGTTAAATTTGCACAAATATCAGGAATCGGCCTGCTTGTTTTTGGTGCTGTGTGGTCGCCTATGGTCGGGAGATTCGGCTCCATCTTTTCCTATGCGCAGGATTGCTGGGCCTTAATGCTGGCACCGGTGATGGCTGTTTTTGTGATGGCCATTTTCTGGAAGCGAACTACCAGAGTAGCTGCCATTACCACATTATTTTTGGCCATTCCCATGTTGTTGATTGTTTTCCTGAGAGAATTGACAGGTTTGCTGTCTTCATTCAATATTTTCAACTTATCGGCCATTATTTTTATATGTTCTATAGGTGTAATTGCTCTTATCAACCGCTTTACATCAGCACCGGCTGAGGCGGAAATCGAGTCAACACTGTGGCACCTACGCATGCTTCATCCTACGAAAGAGGAATTGGCGCTGGGGTACCCGTGGTGGAAAAGAATTGGATTCTGGTTTACACTTGTTGTCTTGTGTTTCATGGTAATCTATACGGTTTTTTGGTAAACGTTTCATTGAGTTTATAAATCGAGAGGTGAGTGACGCCAAGTCCCGAAAGTTACTGGATTGGAAATCATTGTCACGCAGCAGCAGAGGTTATCTCGCTAAGCATATTAAAATTAAGGAAAATAATAATGAATAGAAGGGAAATGCTTTTTTCCGGAGGTTGTATAGTCGCATCGACGCTGAGAGTCCCGGCATGGGCAACCGAATATGCAATATCTGAGAATACAAGACTGGGCATTGATGACTTTTCCTATAACATTCGCAGCCGCGCAGAACAAGCCGGATACACACCCAAGGTAACGCATGACCCTCTAACCTTTCTCAAGTACTGCCATTCAATCGGGGCTGGCGGCCTCCAGTGCGTCATCGGGAGTCGAGACGAAGCGTATGCAAAAGAGCTACGCGCCTACGTAGAAGACAATGATTTGTTCATAGAAGATTCGGCATGGCTGGGTGGCAAGGTGGACCTGGAGCGCTTTGAAATGGGCGTCCGCAGCGTCAAGGCGGCAGGCGCCAGAGCAGTTCGCGGTTTCTGTGGCGGTCGACGTTACGAGCAATTCGACAAACGTGAGCAGTTTGACGAATTCGCCGGTCGCTCGTGGAAAACGATAGAGTCGATTGCGCCAATCGTCGAAAAACACCGAATTCCCTTGGCGATTGAGAACCACAAGGACTGGCTCATCCCTCATATGCTGGAGATGCTCAAGCGCATAGACAGCGAGTATGTTGGCGTGTGCATTGATACCGGCAACAGTTTTTCTCTTCTGGAAGACCCGATGGATACAGTGAAAGCCTATGCCCCTTGGGCGCACTCGGTTCATCTTAAGGACATGGCAGTCTGCGAATACGAGGACGGATTCTTGTTGGCTGATGTGGTTTTTGGCGAAGGTACACTCGACTTGCCCAGGATAGTCGAGATAATACGAAAGGCCAAACCCGGGATAAAGTTCAGCGTGGAAATGTCTACGCGCAACCCTCTCAAGGTGCCTTGTCTTAGCGAGAAATACTGGGCCACCATGGGCGATGTCCCCGGCGTGAATCTGGCCCGCACGCTGCGATATGTGCGTGCCCACGCAAGTGATAAAGATACCTTGCCGAATATCGATAATCTGTCGGTTAATGAGCAAGTAAAGCTGGAAGACCAAAACGTCAGAAAGTGTCTGCGCTATGCAGCAGAGCACCTGAATCTGTGACGGTACATATCTGTTACACTTACGCGGTAAGTAAACTGGTGCTGCCGATTTCGGTCACACTGTTTCAGGTACTACAAACGGCGGGCGGTAATTCCGGCTCAAAAACATATTCGCGTAATAACTGTCTTTGCCAACGAATTTCTCGCTCTCTGTGTCAAACGTCAGCATTGGGCCGACGGCTACGGGATTCTTAGCCAGATCGATTTCATTCGCTTGCAGATGCTGCAAAAGGCGGTCAAAAGACTCCGCCAGCAGGTCATTGCCTTCAACTATTCTATTGACTTGCTCGACAGGTTCTCTTTGGGCGAGTCGATAGGAAATATCGGCAGCATGAATCATACCTGCCGTGATATGCCCCTCGGGCACGTCGGCTTTCAGGTCGCTGACCCGGCGGCTGCGCATAGAATTGAGGAAGTTCGTCATGTGTCCGGCGCCGCCATCGCCTGCGAACTGCTTGAGCTTCTTGCCGTTGTTGTCGTAGGTCCAGCCTCCGCCGCGACCGCCGGCAAAGTAGCCATGCTCGCATTGAATCACCATACCGAAGTTGACGCCCCGATAGCGGTCCATCCCTCGCGAGGTAATCCCTTGATATGTATCGACCTTTTCAGTCTTGGCGCGAGGCAGGGCACGGATTTCATAAATGATGGGAAAGTCATCGTAGTCAAACAAAGATATGACAGTGTTGGGCGTTTGGCCGTCATCATCGTAGCCGAACCGCCCACCGAGGCTCACAACGCGCGGCGCCATTGTGGCTACGCCGGTTGTCCAGCGGCAGTCGTCCAACACGTGGCCGCCAAGATTGCCCATCTCGCCGGTACCGGTGGGCCAGCACCAGTGCCAGTCATAATGCAGGTTCTTGCGCATCAGCGGCACCAACGGAGCCGGCCCCTGGAACAAATTGTAGTCGCACGTTGCCGGGATCGGCTGGGGGCCGCTGACCTTGCCAATACTCAGGCGGGCATTGTAGGTGATGGCGTGGACATGCTGAACTTTGCCCAGGCCACCCTGTTTGATGTGCTCGGCGAGGGGCAGCAATCCTACGTCCGAGCGGTCCTGTGAGCCGACTCCCACGATGCGTTTGTACTTACGCGCCGCCTCCACCATTTTCCGGCCTTCCCAGATATTGTGTGAAGCTGGCTTTTCGACATACACATCCTTGCCCGCCTGGCAGGCCCAGACTGTCATCAGGGCATGCAAATGGTCGGGCACGGAGAGCACAACCGCATCGACGTTCTTGTTCTCCAGCAGCTTTCGGTAGTCAACGTAGGTGTCAACCTTAATGTTGCGCTCTTTGAACTTCGCAACTTCGATATCCAGGAATTGCGTATCCGCATCGCATATTGCGACCACGCGGACACCTGAGAGCCTGCGAAAGTCATGGATGTGTTCCTTGCCCTTCTTTCGAACACCCACAACTGCTATGCGGATGTCGTCGTTGGCCCCCCTGTTCCGGGACCACGTGCTGGACGCCATCGCGACACTACCAACAGCAGCCAACGAAGTCTTCATAAAGGTACGACGGGTACAATCGTTCATAGTCGTATGTCTCCTTTCTCTCAGAATGCCTTATGGCATGGAACAATCTCCATAAAGCAATGATTTTCCCGGGCCGCGTTCAGAATTACAACGGATTATTGCCAATCAGATAGGAAGTCCAGGTTAATATTCCGCGCCACACCAAAATCGAGAAGTGTTTTCGTCTCTGTGCAGCCAATCGGCTCGGCCGTCGAAGAAAAGATTGTTACAGCCATTACCACGATGCCTATCACGGGAGACTCGTCGGGTTAAGTTACTGCCCTTAGTGGTTTCTTCCGAAGCGGGCAAATGCGTCCTCGACCAAACGTCCAGATAGTTCATCCTGGACAGTATATCAAGCTCATATTTATTACGGACCACGGGGCGCCAATCGCCTGCCTCATTATCGGCCATATAAATTCGCTGGGCGGGCGACCTGACACTGCTGAGCTTGCTCGGCTCTTCCTTTTGGATTCCCTGCTCACCGCTTCTTAGACCCGGATTATCCATATCCCAGGCGTTCACGACATAATCCACTGTCTGCTCGGCGTTACTGTGGCCATATTGACCTATTCCGTTACGAGGAAAGGACGGGCACTGATAAACATCAACCTCCCTGTAATCCTGGATTTCTCTATATTCCTGGCCTAAGTATGGAATGAACACCAGTATCCATTTCACTTCATGGTCCAGTGCACGAGGGATAAAATCCTCGTTATCAAGGGCGTACGCTTGCATGGCAAGACCAAGCTGTCTCAAGCTGTTCAGGCAATAGACTGTTCTGGCCTGCTTCTTAACCCGCTGTAGGGCTGGCATCAATATCCCCATCAACAGCGCAATGATGGCGATAACTACTAAGAGTTCAATTAGTGTAAAGGCCTTATGCTTGCGTATCATTGCATTATCCTCGTTCAGTTCTAAACAGGGCCTGTACAGGTATTTATGCGATCGATATCATGATACAATCTTATGGCAAACACTGTCAAGCATTATTTGTATTTATAACGGGATAACGGGAAAAATGATGAAAAAATCTATTGACACCGTCAGAACTGCTCTGTAGAATGATAATGGGTTCGGTACCAATTTTTATTGTTTTTGTTTCACCTGCAGGGTCGTGGGCTTTTATGACCCTAGGGTAGTGGGGTGCGAGAGAAGAAAGGAGGAAGGTAAACGAAAAAACACTTTCTATACACCTGACGAAATCATAATTGTTTCAAGTCTATTTGCAAGAAGGAATACATAATGCACACGAAATTGATTTATCTGACTTGTCTTGTTCTGTTGCTGGGCCCGGCTTTGACGAGTACGGCAAGTGCTGAGATTGTGGGTTGGTGGAAGTTCGACGAAGGCTCCGGGACTATTGCCCAAGATTCCAGCCGCTACAATAACGATGTCTTCTTCAACGGTGACCCGCAGTGGGTGGAGGGATATTATAACAGCGGCCTGGAGTTTGACGGTACGGATGACTGTCTCGACCTCGGGGTGTACGAACCGGTTCTGGATATTGTAGGAGAACTTACAATGACGGCCTGGATCAAACCCGGTGCCACGCTTCGCGACCACGAAATCGGCGGAAATATCACCATCGGCCCAAACGGCGGCGGCTATGTGATGGGCATATACAGCAACGACAACCTCGAGTTCGAAGTCAGGAGCAGCGCAGGTACCTCGGCTCCGCCCAGCCGACCCGGCGGCGGAACAATGTTACAAACGGATACCTGGTATTTCGTCGCGGGTACCTATGCTCAGACTGCCGATGGGGGCGTTATCACGACATACGTCAACGGCGAGCTCGATGCAGAAATGGTCACTACGATTGTGATGGCGCCTTCGCCGGGGACATTTGTGATAGGTCGTGACCCCAGCGCCCCGGGGGCGGGCCAGTTTATAGGCGTTATAGACGACTTTCGTGTTTACAACCATATTTTGACGGAAAGTGAGCTTCGGGATGCCATGCTCGGGAAGTGGCCGCCATCCGAGATAGCGTTTGCCCCCGACCCGGAAGATGAGCAGGTCGATGTGCCTCGCGATGTGGCGCTTGGCTGGAGGGCGGGCATCTATGCATAGAAGCACGATGTGTATTTCGGAACAGGATTTGAGGATGTCAACAGTGCCGACAGGAACAATCCCCTGGATGTGTTAGTCAGACGGGACCAGGATGTTAATACGTATGAGCCCGGCCTTCTGGAATTCGGGCAGACTTACTTTTGGCGAATCGACGATGTTAGCGCTGTGGACTCATCAATCCATAGAGGTGACACCTGGAGATTTACGACCGAAACATTTGGGTACCCAATCCCTGCCGGTAAGATAACAGCTACGGCCTCCAGCTTTCAGGACGAGGATTCGAAGCCGGGGAACACTATCGACGGATCGGGACTTGTTAATGACCTGCACTCGATTGATACTACAGCTATGTGGCTCAGCGATACGGGCGAGCCCGGGTCGGCCTGGATTCAATATGATTTCGACAAACCCTATATGCTATATGAAATGCTGGTATGGAATTATAACGGACCGTTTCTGCTTACCGGATTCAGTATTAAGGATGTTACTATCGAGCATTCAACCGACGAAGCTACCTGGACTGTATTGTCCGGAGCAAATGAATTTGCCCAGGCTCCGGGTGCAGATGTCTATGAGTGCAATACCATTGTTGATTTTAGCGGTGTGGTGGCAAAGTCTGTCAGGATTACCGCCAACAGCAACTGGGGCGGGCCGATTTTTAACCAGTATGGTCTGAGCGAGGTGCGATTCCTTTATATTCCTGTCGAT
>Ga0315549_1003287_pt1 | contig 14542 bp, 17 predicted proteins | sample SalMarSW160200MG_FD_203101 | JGI IMG/M metagenome (GOLD analysis project Ga0315549, IMG submission 203101) | Salt marsh sediment microbial communities from the Plum Island Ecosystem LTER, Massachusetts, United States - Salt Marsh Sediment SW1601-200 ... | reverse complement strand
CAAAGGCAGTAAAATAAAAATCCGCGGGTTTGAAACAGTGAGAAGAGATTGGTGCAGACTGGCAAGGCAGGTTCAGAACAATGTGATAAAGATGATTCTTCAGGAAGGAAATGAAAAAAAAGCACTTGATTACATAATAAATATCGTAAAGCAGATAAAAGAGAGAAAGATTGATAAAAAACAGATGATAATCAGGACTCAACTGAAAAAACCAATTTCTGAATACAAGGCAATATCCCCCCATGTTATTGCTGCAAGAAAAATGCAGGAGAAAAAATTACCCATAGATGAATCACTTATAGAGTATTATATAGCCGAAACAAAAGGCAAAAAGAAACTTGTGAGGGAGAAAGTGAAATTGCCTGACGAAAAAGGGGAGTATAATATTGAATATTATCTGAATCATCAGATTCTTCCTGCTGTTGAAAATATATTTCAGGTTTTTAACATAAATTTAAAAGACATTATCTCAGGGAAAAAACAAACCTGCCTGAATGATTTTTAGGACTATGAAAAAATATTCTCCTAAACCATTATTTGTTGAACGAATGAAAATTCTTCTTAAAGAGGATTTTGAAGATTATCAAAAAATTCTGGAAAAAGAACCTGTAAAATCCATCAGAGTTAACACTTTAAAAATTTCTCCTGAAAAATTAAAAATAAAACTGGAAAAAAAAGGCTGGAAAATAAAACAGCCATGGAAAAATTATTCTGAAGTTATGATTGTTGAATCAGATTTATTGCCAGGAGAACTCGGAAGAGCAATAGAGCATCTTTTAGGGTATTATTATATTCAGAAACTTGCAAGTATGCTCCCTGTTATTGCTCTTCAGCCAAAACCAAATGAAATAATTTTAGATTTATGCGCTGCTCCAGGAAGCAAGACAACACAGATTGCAGCAGAAATGAAGAATACCGGAACAATCATTGCAAACGAACTCAGTTTAGGAAGGCTAAAAATACTTGCATCCAATCTCGGGAGATGCGGAGCAACAAATACAATAACTACCAGAAAAGACGGGAGAGTTTTGTGCAAAAAATTCAGGGAAGAAAATTTTCGCTTTGATAAAATTATTCTTGATGCTCCCTGCTCAGGAGAGGGAACTTTGAGAAGCACCCCTGCAACCTATCTTATGTGGAATATAAATACAATAAAACGGCTGTCAAGAATTCAAAAGCAACTTTTTGAATCTGCCTTTGAAATATTAAAAATTGGAGGAAAGATTATATATTCAACATGCACGCATGCACCAGAAGAAAATGAAGAAGTTGTAGATTATATTTTGGAAAAATTCGGAGATAAAATTAGAATAGAGGAAGTAAAGTTGCCAGTTAAATGCCGTCAGGGATTAACTGGGTGGGCGGGTGGGGATTACAATCCACAAGTAGAAAAATCCTGCAGAATTTACCCGCAGGACAACAATACAGAAGGATTTTTCATTGCAAAATTCAGGAGGGTAAAATGAAAATTTTAAAAATTTATATAATGGGTCCTCCTGGAAGTGGAAAAACTTTTTTTGCAAAAAGAATAAGCAAAAAGTTAGGAATTCCGAATTTTGATTTAGATGATATTACATTCAGAGAAGACTCATATAAAAAAATATCTCTGTCAAAAAGAAATCAAAAACTCAGGGAGATACTTGACAAAAATAAGAGATGGATAATAGAAGGCTCATATGCCCACCCGTGGATAAACCCGGCAATAGAAAAATCAGATTTAACTATTATTCTAAAAAGACCTTTTATCATTATTGCAAGAAAAATTTTTTTTAGATATTTAAAAAGAAAAATTAAAAGAGATAAAGCAAAAAAAGGGGCAGGAAAAATAAAAGAGATATTCAAATTAATGAATTATGCATATACTTATCCAAATGATTACTTCTTAAAGCATTTAAGATTATCAAAAAAATTCAACAAGAAAACATTAATATTCACAAAAAAATCACAATTAAATAAATTCATCAAAGAATTAAAATGAATTATCTGAAAATCCTAAATTCAAATGAAAAACAGGAAATTGAAAAAAAACTAAACGAGCAGTTCGGCATAAACCAAATTTCAGGAATTTTAATAAAAAAGAGGGGAGAAAAAATCTTCCTATTTACAGGAAACTTCAATGAAAAGCAAATAAGGAAATTAGCAGAACTTGCTTTTCTGGAAACAATCGGAGTTTATTTTGCAAAAGAAATTAACAGGGAATTCAGGTTGAGCATTGAAGGAGCGCAAATACTAAAAAACCAGATAAAGAAGAATATCTTTGAATTAAACAAAGAACAGGCAGAAAAATGGATGATGGGGCAGGAGTTAAATATTAAAACAGGGAAAACAGGCTTTATCATTATGGAACATAAAGGAGATATTTTGGGATGCGGAAAAGCTTCTGAAGAAAAAATAACAAATTTCATCCCAAAAACAAGGAGATTGAAGGGAAGATGAACAAGAAAAACAAAAGAACAAAATTTATTGAACCAAAAATGGAATTTAATCCGGGAACACAAAAATATGAACCGGTACTGCCATTAAAAAAAACAGGAAAAAAAGTTAAAATAAAAATGTCTCTAATAAATAAAATAATAGGAATTACTATACTAGCGCTGATGATAATCCTTATAATATATTTATCAATTAAATAAAATGAACACTCAGTCAATCCTCAAAGCAGGGCAAATTGCAGCAGAAGTTAAAAAGTATGCAAGAACTTTCATAAAAAAAGATATGCCTCTACTGAAAATTGCAGAAAAAATAGAAGCAAAGATAATTGAACTCGGGGGCAAACTTGCTTTTCCAACAAATCTCTCAATAAATGAAATTGCTGCCCATTATACTCCTAGCCACGATGACGAAACTCTTGCATCTGGATTGCTGAAAGTTGATTTGGGGGTTCATGTTGACGGCTGGATTGCTGATACTGCTTTTTCTCTTGATTTGGAAAATAACGAAGAAAATAAAAAATTGATAATTGCTAGTCAAAAGGCATTAGATGGTGCTGTTAACTTAATTAAAAATTCGCTTGGTGGCGGCGGGGTGGATGGTGAACTAACTACAAACCAAATTGGAAAAGTTATAGAAGAAACAATTAAATCAAAAGGGTTTTCTCCTATTATTAATTTATCAGGACATGAAATGAAACAGTATGAACTGCACGCAGGATTAAACATTCCGAATGTTGATGAAAAGAGAGAATTTCCAATAAAAGAGGGGCTTTATGCAATTGAACCATTTGCAACTAACGGCTCAGGAAGAGTTTATGATGGAAAGCCTTCTGGAATTTACATGCTGCTAAACACCAAAAATCTAAGAAGTCCGATTGCAAGGGAAATTTTAGGATTTATCGAGGAAGAATATCAGACTCTTCCGTTTTGCTCAAGATGGCTCGTGAAAAAATTCGGGGCAAAATCCTTATTCGGACTAAAGCAGTTGGAAGAAAACGGGAATCTGCATCATTTTCCGCAGTTAATTGATAGCGGGAAAGGAAAAGTCAGCCAGAAAGAAAATACAATTTTAATTGATGAAGAAGGTATGAGGGTTACGAGTGAGGAATTGCCTAAGATAACTACTTATTAGATTAATTTTTAGATAAGAGATAATTATTAAATAGGTAGGGATATTTCTTAGCAAAACTATCCAATGCATGACAATAATTAATATTATCATTAATAATCTTCTTAATCTCAGTAATACTTTGATTGCAGGCACCTAATAATTTTGAACATAATTCAGATGCTTCTTCTTCTGAAAGTCCTTCTAAATTAACATTATTTTCCATAACAAAAGATAATTAAATCTTTTATAAAAATTATTATACTACAAAATCACCCCAAATAACTGCTGTCCTGAGTCATGGCTGATTTTGCAGACTTGATAAAATTTTCCTCAACCTTTTTATAAACTTCAATTGTTGACTTGTTGACACTCGGCTTTACTTTTTTCAGGGCTTCTTCAAAATGCTTGTTCTTTACCAATTCTGCCTTGATAGATTCACGAAGAGCAAGAAGCGCAGCCTCTCTTGCAAGAGCCTCCAAATCAGCGCCAGTATAACCTGCTGTTTTCTTTGCAAGTTCTTCAAGAAATTTCTCTTTTTCCTTATCATTCAATTTCTTTTTGCCTTCACCTAAAGGCATATCTTTTGTGTGTATTCTCAGAACATTTATTCTTCCTTCTTCTTCAGGAGCATTGACTAACAAAATCTTGTCAAATCTTCCCGGACGCAGCAAAGCAGGATCCAGCATATCAGGACGATTTGTCGCGCCAATTATTAAAACATCATTCAAATCTTCAAGCCCGTCCATTTCTGCAAGCAGCTGATTCAAAACCCTTTCAGTAACTTTTGTTCCCTGCTCAATTCCCCTTCTTCCTGCAAGAGCATCTATCTCGTCGAAGAAAATTATGCAGGGTGCAACCTGTCTCGCCCTTTCAAAAATCTTTCTCACTCCTTCTTCTGATTTACCAACCCACATGCTCAGAAGTGAAGGACCTTTAACCTGAATAAAATTTGCCTCTGCTTCTTTTGCAGTAGCCTTAGCCAAAAGAGTTTTTCCTGTTCCGGGCGGACCATAAAGCAAAATTCCCCTTGACGGACGTATGCCCAGTCTTTCAAAACTTTCAGGGAATTTAAGGGGCCATTCAATTGATTCTATAAGTTCCTGCTTCACTTTATCCAAGCCACCTACAGATTCCCATCCAACAGTTGGTGTTTCAACAAGAACCTCCCTCATTGCAGAAGGACGGACAATTCTCAGAGCATCTATAAAATCATCATGCTTTACAATAAGTTTTTCCAGAATTTCAGGAGGAATCTGCTCTTCTCCGTCGAGTTTCATCTGCGGCAGTAGTTTTCTTAAAACACTCATTGCAGCTTCCTTGGAAAGCGCTTCCAAATCAGCGCCGACAAAACCATGTGTAACAGAAGCAATCTCTTCGAGTTTCACATTTTTAGTTAAAGGCATTCCACGAGTATGAATTTTTAATATAGCCAATCTTCCGTTTTTATCAGGAACTCCGAGCTCAATCTCCCTGTCAAATCTTCCCGGACGTCTCAGTGCAGGATCAAGTGCATTAACTCTGTTTGTTGCCCCAATTACAATAACTTTTCCTCTGGATTTCAAACCATCCATCATAGTTAAAATCTGGGATACAACTCTTCTCTCAACTTCTCCTGTAACCTCCTCTCTCTTCGGAGCAATAGCATCTATTTCATCTATAAAAATAATTGCAGGTGCGGTTTTCTCAGCCTCTTCAAAAATGTCCCTGATTTTTTTCTCGCTTTCCCCGTAAAATTTTGACATAATCTCAGGCCCATTCAGCAAAATGAAATTTGCCTCTGATTCATTTGCAACAGCCTTAGCCAAAAGAGTTTTTCCTGTTCCAGGAGGACCGTGCAATAAAACACCTTTAGGTGCCTCTATTCCAAGTCTCTGGAAAATTTCAGGATGCTTCAGAGGAATCTCAACCATTTCCCTTATTTTCTTAATTTCATCTGAAAGCCCCCCAATATCCTCATAAGTTATTTCTGGAATTTTCTCGTCTGTGATTTCAACTGCCTTTGGATTAAGTGTAACTTCTGTGTTCTCTGTTATTCTTACTGGCTGATTAGGATTTGAAGAAACAACCAAGAATCTAATCTGGGAAATTCCTCCGCCAAGATTTCCAAAACCCATGTTTCCCAATGCTTCCCCGAATATATTCCCAAACTCCTCATCGAGCCCCATTTCGGAAAATAAATCCCTTCTTCTCTGAACTCCGCCAAGAACAACAATGTCTCCCTTAACAACAGTTCGTCCGAGCAAACCGTTTCTCAGACTTTCAGAATCAGCCTGAATCATAATTCCTTTTTGCGCAGGGGCAATCATTATTTTTTTCGCCTCTTTAACTTCTGCTTTGGAGACTTTCACAACATCTCCTATTCCTGTTTTTGCATTTCTTCTCAGAATACCGTCTATTCTTATAATGCTTTCTCCGACATCAGCAGGATAAGCCCTGTCTGCAATTGCAACAGTCGCCCTGTTCCCATTAATCATAATTACATCTCCGCGCCTCACATCAATCTCCCGCATCATTTCTGAATCAATCCGCGCAATTCCCTTGTATGCATCATCCTGTAGAGCCTCAACAACTTTAAGCTGAATTTCTTTTTTTGCCATATTTAGTCTTCTTTATTCTTTTTTTTAATTAAAAATGTTTTATTATGTGATGGATTTGCAGAATCTGCAAATTGTTTAACATGCAGAACAGGTTTATTATCTTTAACAACTTTATACTCTTTTGCTTTGATAACTCTTGCATTTAAATTTTTATTCTTAAAATCCTCAAAATTTAAACTTAATCTTCCGAAATCCTCAAAACATAACTTTACCATTTCATCCATCATTTTTTTTTGCTCGTTCATAAATGAGACAATTTCTTTTGGAATTGAAACTGCATAGCTGTTACCAACCAGCCTCATTTTTACTCTGAATTCTTTATTTTTTAAAGTTATGTATCTTTCATATTCCTGCTCGTCAACAGGATGAACTAACTTCTCTCCGCATTTAGGACAAACCATAATTCTGAAAACAAATCCGTTTTTAACAGCCTGTCCTTTCTGCATTTTGCTGCTGCATTTTTTGCAGAGAATTGTGTTGTCGAATATATCTGCTGCCATTTTAATTTTTTACTTTAAAGAGCTATAATCTCCTAGATGACCCCCTCTTGGTATATATTTTACTATGCTATTATACAGATTATCACTAAGACTATTTCCATTATAACTTCCAGATAAATAATTCTGATTGCCAGTTCCTAACTTATAATCTGCCATTTTTTGAACATGAGCCACAAATCTTTTGGAAATGTGGCGAGTGAAAGAAGGTATGATTTGTGTATACCTATTGTATATACACACAAAGATATACTATTTAAATATTTCGGTGAAAAAGAAATATTTAAGGATAGAAATAAAAATTAAAAATACACTTATAAAAGATTTTAAAAACTCATTCTCCTCTATAATTAAATGAACAAAGAAGGTGGTTCCAGAAGCAAATTCAGGCAGTTTCTTAAAAAATTCTGGTTTATTGTCTGGAAAGACAACAGCATCAAAGGCTGGATAATTTCATTAATATTCTTATTTATCGTGATAAAATTCATTTTCTTTCCATTCATGAATCTTGTAACAGGAACAGAACTGCCCATGGCAATTGTAGAATCCTGCAGTATGTATCACAAAGGTAATGTTTTCTCAGGCTTTGATAATTGGTGGGAAAGACATGATAATAAATATGCTTCCCTTTCAATCAGCAAATCAAATTTTCAGGATTTTAATTTCAAAAGAGGCTTCAGCAAAGGAGATATTCTTTTCATAGTCGGAACAAAACCTGAAAAACTCAAAGTCGGGGATATAATAATTTTCGACGCAGGACAGCAAAATCCTGTAATTCACAGGATTATTGGCATTAAAACTGAAGAAGGAGATTACATTTTCTCAACAATCGGCGACAATAATAACGGGCAGCTGAGTTTTGAAAATAATATAATAGAAGAACAAATAGTCGGAAAAGCTGTGTTTAGGATTGTCCCTTCTCTGGGCTGGGCAAAATTGATATTCTTTGAACATTTAAGAACTCCTGCTGAGAGGGGCTTCTGTTATGAGAATTGAAAGTGGAAAATTGTTAAGTAAAAGGTTGTTAATGAAAAAAGATAATTTATAGTCGATTATTAAGATTTGCTTGGCTAAACTTATCCTGCATTAAAAAGGGCGGGTAAGAATAGATTAAGATTGCAAACCTTTTTAAAGGATACATCAGTTAGGTAAAATAAAAAAGATGGAATTTTGTCCTAAATGCGGCGCTGTGTTAATACAAAAGAGAAAGAAATATGGCTGTGCGAGATGCAATTATGCTGCAAAAGAAAAAATAAAGATAAGCACTTCTGAAAAAATTGAAAGAAAAGAAGAAGTAGGCATTGTCTTAGGAAAAGATATGCAGATTCTTCCTATTGTCAAGGAAAAATGCAAAAAGTGCGGAAACGAAGATGCATTTTTCTGGACAGTCCAGACCCGTTCAGGCGATGAAGCAGAAACAAAATTCTTCAAATGCACAAAGTGCGAGTTCACCTGGCGAGAATATAGGTGAAACTATCTTTCATATCAAGAAGCGCTATATTTGAGTAGAGAGTATAGGTGATGGCCCCGGAGGGATTTGAACCCTCGACACCCGGATTTCTTTGAAAAACCTTTATCATAAGAGTCCGGTGCTCTAACCAGGCTGAGCTACGGAGCCATTTATTTTATTAGAAATAATTAATTTATATTTCTATCCCTTATGCTTAAAGAACTCAATCTGACGAAATCTCTTCATAACTCTGGCATAACTTCCTTTTTCAACAAGCACTTTGGTTTTTGCCTCATTCAATAATCTAAAATCACACTTAGAAACAGGAATTTTCATTTTATTCTTTCCAGGATATTTCTTCCACTGAGTTTCGCCTTTTGGCTTGTATTGAAGAACCATTTTTTATTTCAATGAATATTATTCGCTCGTTTCACTCGCTTATTGATTAACCCCAAAATCGCGTTTCGCAGATTTTTTTCGTGGAAATATTTTATTAGCGAAAATCCTGAGTTACGACGGATTTGAGCCATCAATCGTGAGCACTAAGGTGAGAATGTAGTTATCCCTTCCTTTTCCTTACTGCCTGAGCTTTTTTTATGTTCCTTTTTTGCGCACGCTTCATCTTTGGAGTTGGCTTTGATTTTTCAGCTATGTTTTTTCGGGGTTTTGCCCTAAAAATATCTCCTTTTACTTTCCGTGGTTTTGAACCAAGTTTTGAAAGGATGTTTTTGATTCCAGCTGTGTTTCCGACTAAAGTCCCCCCTGAAACATGTGCCTTATTTTTTGGTATGAGCCAAGCCTGAGTATCCCAAGAACCATTAATCCTTCTTCCAGCAAGCCTTTCTGCACCATCCCTTCCACCGACATTATGCACTCGAAAAGTTTTAAAGGAATCTTTTGACCTGACAACAATCCTATAATAATCTCCTTTTCCTCCTGTTCCCGGTTTTTTTCTTGCTCTTCCAGTCTTTGGTTTTTTCCTTTTTACCATTTTTACCTCTTTTAATTAAAATTAGCAAGACAGCAACTTATTTAAAAGTTTTGTAAATTACATAATAATTATTAAAAGATTTCTCTTTGGGGCAGTATTTAGGATTATCTTATTAGTTCTTGAATATTTTCAATCGCATCCGCAACAGATTTTCCTTTTTTGGTGAGCTTTATTAATTTTATTCGCCCCTTTTTTTCAAACTCCACCAATTTCAAATCTTCCAAAGTCTGCAGAATTTTAACTGCGTGGCTGTATGTGCAATCTACTTCCTTAGCCAAAATACTTCCATATCTCATTCTTGTATTTTTCTTCAGAGAAACCAGCATCAAAGCAGGCTTTCTTCTGAAAAAGATATCAAAGTTGTCTTTCATTGGACTCATTTGGATATATGTGATTTAATGTATATATTCAGATAGTGGTGTATTTTTAAATGTTTTGGAATAGATAGATTTACTACAACTTCTGAGTGAAAATCTGCATTTTCAGAACTTTTATTAACTAAAATATTCATTTATTTTCATGGAAAAGAAAACAAAGATTCTTGCAGTAGGAGATATTCACGGAGATACAGGACTTGTAAAAAAACTGGCTGAAAAAGCGAAAAAAGAAGATGTGGATTTGGTGATTCTTGCAGGAGATTTCACTTTTGCAGAACTTTCAACAAAAAATCTAATCGGTCCTTTTCTAAAGGCAAAAAAACAGGTGCTGCTAATTCCAGGAAACCATGAGTCTGTTGCAACAGCAGATTTTCTTGCAGAGATGTATTCTCCGACAAAAAATATCCATGGGTATTCTTTTGTAAAAGGAAATTTGGGTGTTTTTGGCGCAGGCGGGGGGGATATAGGAATTCACACAATCAAGGAATCAGAAATATTTAATCTTCTGAAAAAAGGGCATGAAAAAATCAAGGACTTGAAAAAGAAAATCATGGTAACTCACATGCACCCCCGCGGAAGCAAAGCAGAATTCACAGGTTTTCTAGGCTCAAAAGCAGTGAGCAAAGCCATAAAAGAATTTAATCCAAATGTATTAATTGCAGCGCACATCCATGAAGCAGGCGGGATTGAGGAAACTATAGGAAAAACAAAAGTAATCAATGTCTCCAGAAAGCCGAAGATTTTTGAAATTTAACTATTTCTTTAAAAAATTCTGAACATTTTTATATTCTTCTTCAACCCTCTTCTTAGCTAAATTCAAATTTCTCTCAGAGGATGCTAAACAGTCCAAAGTATTATTATTAATTTCAATTTTAAGTATAAATTTATTTTTCTTAACTTTATTATCTAACTCATTTTGGAGTTCACCTTTAACAAAATCATAGAATTTTGCATCTGAAAAATCCATATCTTTATTTTTAAAATAACCCAAAATTCTATTTACCTCAGGAATATAAATTTGATAAGTTTCTCCACTTGGTAACATACCAACCTTTCTCATAAATCTTTCAAAACTGCTATTTGCATGCATTAAATATCCCTGAACCATTCAAAAAATTGTTCAAGATTATTTATAAGCATAATTATCCTCTAAAGCATATAACCCAAAAATAATAAAAACCCTCTTTCTTAACAAAATTAAATATCATGCCAAAAAAATCGAGAAAAACACGAGAAGAAAGTATTGTAGAGGAATATTTTCCGATAGATGAAGAAGATAGAAAATATAGTATTGAGAAACCTATTAAAAAAGAAGAAATTTTTGCTAAACAAACCATAGAGAAAGAGTATTCTCCGAAAAAAGAAAAAGCAACAGAGATTCCGAGCATCAAGCTGAAGGAAAAGGGCTATGAACTAATAATCACAGAAAAACCACAGGCAGCATTGAAGATTTCCTCTGCTTTGGGGGAGCCTGTCAGAAGAGATTTGAGGGGAGTCTCTTATTATGAACTTGAAAGAAACAGGAGAAAAATAATTGTTGCATGTGCTGTAGGACATTTATTTACTTTAAAGCAGAATAACTCAAAAGAATTTCCTGTTTTTGAAATAAGCTGGGCTCCGAATTATTTAGTAAGAAAGGGAGATTTTACAAAAAAATATTATGATGTTCTTCTTAGTCTTGCAAAAAATGCAGGAAGCCTGACAGTTGCCACAGATTATGATGTTGAAGGGGAGGTTATTGGGTTAAATATAGTTAGATTTATCTGCGGGCAGAAAGATGCAAACAGAATGAAGTTCTCCACACTAACTGCACCGGAACTGGAGAAAGCATATGAGGAAAAATCCCCAGGCATTAACTGGGGGCAGGCAATTGCAGGAGAAACGCGGCATTATCTGGATTGGTTTTATGGAATAAATCTTTCAAGGGCGCTTATGAATGCTATAAAAACAACAGGAAAATTCAGAATAATGTCTGTGGGCAGAGTGCAGGGCCCTACATTAAATCTGATAGTCCAGAAAGAGAGAAAAATTCAGAAATTCAAGTCAAAGCCCTACTGGCAGATTTTTATCACAATTAAGCAGAAAAAAGAAAGTTCTGAACTGACTAAAAAAGGCAAAAAAAGCAGTGAAAAATTAGAATTAAAATACATTAAAGATATATTCAACAAAAAAGAGATTGATAAATTCAAAAATCTGAAAGGAAAAAAAGCAAATGCAACAACTTCAAAAACAGAGCAGATTCTTCCGCCAAATCCCCCTTTTAATTTAACTTCCTTGCAGACAGAAGCCTATAGATTATACGGAATAACTCCGCTGAACACATTAAAAACAGCCCAGTCCTTATATCTTGCAGGATTAATATCCTACCCAAGAACTTCAAGCCAGAAACTCCCTGATTCAGTCAATTACAGGGAAATCCTGAGAAGACTTGCAGGAAAATACAAAGCAGAAAAACTGATTGTCAGAAACAAGCCAGTTGAGGGAAAAAAATCTGACCCTGCCCATCCTTCAATATATCCGACAGGAAATGAGCAAATTTTATCAGGCAATGAAGAGAAAATCTATTCCCTTATTGTCAGGAGATTTATTGCCCTTTTCTGCGGAGATGCAAAAATTAATAATAAGACCATAAAGGCTGAAACAAGCGGCTTGATTTTTTCTACAAAAAGCGCGTCAATAAGTGAGAAAGGATGGATGGAAATTTATCCGCAGAAGTTATATGAAAGAGATATTCCTAACTTTAACGGAGAAGTTGAAATAACAGATACTAAAACAGAAGAAAAAGAAACCCAGCCGCCAAGGAGATATTCTCCTGCTTCTATAATTTCAGAACTTGAAAAAAGAAATCTCGGGACAAAGGCAACAAGGGCGACAATTCTTGAAACCCTCTATGACAGAAATTACATTAAAGAGCAATCCATAGAAGCAACTCCACTGGGAATTTCCCTGATTTCCACTCTGGAAAAATATTCTCCTGTGATAATAGATGAGGAACTGACGAGAAAATTTGAGCGGGAAACAGAAGCAATTCAGATTTCAAAAAAAGATTTTGAAAAGAAGGAAAAAAAGATTATTGAAGAAGCAAAAGAAAGCATAATAAAAATATCACAGCAGTTTAAGGAAAATGAGGAAAAAATAGGAAAAGAGCTGGTGCAGGCAAATCTTGAGTATATTGAAAAAGAGAGGGAAGAAAACAAACTTAATGTCTGCCCTGTCTGCAAAAAAGGCAATCTTGCAGTAACTTATTCAAGAAAAAACAGGAGATTTTTTGTTGCCTGCAATGCTTATCCTGAATGCAGAAATACTTATAGTCTTCCTCCGAACAGTGCAATCAAAAAAACAGACAAAATCTGCGAAAAGTGCGGTTTTCCTATGCTGATGAGTCTGAAAAAAGGCAAAAGACCCTGGATATTTTGCTTCAATCCCCAATGCGAAACAAACAGGGAGAGGATGAGCGCTTACGCGAGAAAAAATTCCGAAGGCAAAAATCAAAAATACGAGCGTGGGGGCGAACAGGAGAAGTATAAGAAAGGGGAATAATCGCTCGCTTCGCTCGCTTATTGATATCTTTATTGTTAATGAAAAAAGCATATTACAAGTTTTTTGTTGCATTAAAAATATTTTTCCCGAAGGTGGGCGGGTGGGAATAAATAAACAAGTGGCTAAAACCACTCCCCCAATCTTCTCTCTTCTTTAATCTGCTTTAGCAATTTGCTCCTGCTAAAAATCTCAGAACAGTCAAAATCAAATTTTATTTTTCCAATCTGCTTTGCACCTGCTATTAATTCCTCTCTGCCTTCAAATTCCATTCCTGTCTGCAAAGCTTTTCTGACACTCTCCCTGACAACCCAGACACCCAAAGCAGCCCAATATGAAGGAGTTTCCAGACGAATTGCCAGAACACTCGCCTGCCTGTTTATTCTGTCCAAATATTCTAAAATTGGCAGGCGTGCAGCATAATATCCCCCGACAGTGTTTGAAGCATAATCTTTTCTTCCTTCAAAACTTTCAAAATCAGTTGAAGCTTTCATCATATTTGAAGGATTCCATGAACTTCCGGGATAATATAACTCAAATAATTCATAACTCCAGACATTCGGAAACAGGAGAATGATATACTGGTTTCCCATAAACTCCCCGAAAAATAATTCATAATTTTCAAGCCATTTGTAATTTCTAATCTGCTCCAAAAGTTTTTTTCCAATTGTATCATCTGTTGCAGTAATGCTCCATCTTGTAGGAACAAGTTTTTTATTTTTCTTCAAGCCCAAAACACCAACACTCAGAATCTTGCTGAGAGCATATTCGCTAAAAGCATTTTTATATAAAATTTCAATTCCCTCTGATGCTTTTATCTCATCATTAATAACCCTGTCAACTTTAGGATGAATTTTTACATTTCCTGTTATTCTTGCTTTTTTCAGGCCCGCCCTCATGCCGTGTGGAGTCAGAATTCTGTCTTTATTTCTTCCCATATCCAGATTATTATTCAGTTCAATTTCAACATCCACTGGCTTTGCAGCAACAGCAATTTCCTGAGAGAGAGTCACGAATTTTTTATTCAGCCTTGAATCCTGAACCCTAGACTGAAACCTTGAATTCAGGAGGCTGTCTCTTAGTTTTATAACATCTGAAATCTGAAAATTATTGTCAGCCCAGTATTTTGCATCATCATAAACCCATGCATTCTCATCTTTTTCCAGTGGAGATAAAATTCCCACATTAACCAGAGGATATCTTAATCTGGAGCCTATGAAAACACTCGGCGGAGAAAGAGTGTCTATTCTTGAAATATTTCTCAGCTCCTGAAACTTAAAATTTGTCTCTGCTACTTTTTTCAGGACTTCGAATTTTATGTTGTCTGCCATTCATAGAATTAAATAAAAGAAGTTTATATTTTTATAATACTACCAAAAAGTTTCATATTCGCTCGCTGACGCTCGCTGATGGATATTTTGCACTGCTTAAGATTTGTTAATTAAAAAGTGAGATAAATAATTTCGCGGACAATCTTGGCGGTGGCGGGGGTGGCGGTGGAAAGAAAAATAAATCCGAGCTAAGTTATATCCACCTTCTCCTGAAAATCC
>Ga0315549_1003285_pt1 | contig 14551 bp, 14 predicted proteins | sample SalMarSW160200MG_FD_203101 | JGI IMG/M metagenome (GOLD analysis project Ga0315549, IMG submission 203101) | Salt marsh sediment microbial communities from the Plum Island Ecosystem LTER, Massachusetts, United States - Salt Marsh Sediment SW1601-200 ... | reverse complement strand
TTTATCGAGCAGAGTTTTCACCATTTTATCCTTTAATCGCTCCTTTATCTCATCCCCTTCCATGGGATAAAATTGTGAGTGATTACTTAAAAATAGTGAAATTTTTTACTTTCGGAAGTACTGTAATATTGCTTATTAATTTTCCACTTTCTTTATCTTGAACTCCCCATAGCCTATGGGCGTAAATTCTAAATAATCCCCTTCGTTTATATCATGGAGTTGAGCAATTTGAGAGGGAATCGTTACAGCCAGGCTTTCTCCGGACATCCGGACTTTCCGTTTTATTGCCATGATTATACGCCTATACAGAAATATGTATATGTTTATTTATATACATTGCTATTATGAAAATTAAATGCAATTCTAAAAAACGGCTTAAATAAGATATAGCTTATGCTATAGTGAACTAAAAAATGAAGCCAGCGAAGGGATTTGAACCCTCGACCTGCTGATTTCTTGGAATCCATTCTTTTGGGCTGAAGCACCTTTCTCGTAGAAAAGGGCCCTTACAAGTCAGCCGCTCTTCCGCTAAGCTACGCTGGCGTGGATATGGAATGTGCCCACTGTTAAAAAATCTTACCCAATATTTTTTATGCCAGAATGGAATATTGTCTTATGCGCGCCCTTTTAATAGGAAGATTCCAGCCCTTTCACAACGGACATGCAGAAATTGTAAGGTATGCAATTAATAAATACGAAGAGGTGGTGATTGTCATAGGCTCCGTATATGAAAGTTATACATCCTGCAACCCATTCACTGCAGGCGAGAGATACCTGATGATTCGCGAGGCAATGAGTGAGATGAGCATCAGGGAATACTCCATAGTTCCGGTGCCGAATATAAACCGTTACGGCGTATATGCCAGTCATGTTGCCGATCTTTCCCCTAAGTTTGATGTCGTGCTGTCGAACAATGCTCTCATAAGGGAGATATTTGAAAAGGATAATTTCGAAGTTGTCGGAACGCCAATGTTCGAGAGGAAAAAATATTCTGGCACTGAAATAAGGCGCAGGATGGCAGAGGGCGAGGACTGGCAGCAACTCGTTCCGGGTGCTGTTGTAAAGATTATAAAGGAAATAAAAGGCGAGGAAAGAATAAGGAATCTTAAGCCCCTTTCTTAGAGTGAAAGCGTTTTCGCCCCCAAGAGCCTTTTCTTTTAAAATAAAATCCTCGAGAAAAGAAACTTTGTAGTGGAGGGTTTTTCTAAATAGTTCTTTTTGGGCTGAAGCACGTTTTCTTTTGAAGAAAAAGGGCTCAAAATCTTGCAAAGATATATATATACAACCTTTATTAGGGGTAAAGTCAGGGGGTACTAAGGATAGGGGCCTGTAGCTCAGCTAGGTAGAGCATCTGGCTTTTAACCAGGTGGCCAGGGGTTCGAAATTTGGCTGGTTAAGGGCCACCAATAGAAAATCCCCTCAGGCCCGTACCTACCGAAAAGTTAAAATAGAGAAGTGTATACTGGAGGATAAGAAATGAATTTCAATATATTGAAGCATGAGATGGTTCCATATTATAATATACTCTCTTGCAGTGAAGCAAAAAAACTACTTGGTGTATATGGCATCAAGAAAGGAGACCTGCCAAAAATGCTTGTTACGGATCCAATATCAAGAGCAATAGGTGCTCGGGAGGGGGACATAGTAAAAATAATAAGGAAGAGTATAACTGCGGGAGAGAGCGTTGCCTTTCGTCTGATTGTAGGGTTGGACATGGATAATCTGAGAGATTTGGATTCAAAGAGGGGATAAAAATGAGGGGGGTATTAGATGCCTTTTATGAAGAGCGTACAATAGCAAATCATCACATTGCATCATACAATGATTTTCTTGATAGAAGGCTGCAGGAAATAATGAACAGCACACGCATTGGTGAGGGCGAAAATCTTGAGAGGGGATATATTCATACCGAGATAGAAGGCTACAGGATAAAGGTTGGAAAAATAAGAGTGGGCCGGCCGGTCGTGAGGGAAGCAACAGGCGATGAGCACTTTTTAACTCCGATGGAAGCACGTTTGAGGGACCTTACATATGAGGCACCCGTTTACGTGGAGTTTATACCGGAGATAAACGGGATACCGTATGAACCTGAGGAGGTAAGAATCGGATACCTGCCAATAATGGTAAAGTCCAAGAGATGCAATATATCCCGTGAGGTGCTGGAGGAGGAGGCGAAAAGGCCCATTTCCGATGAGGAATATAATAAAAAGCTCGTAGAACTGCGTGAGGATCCACTTGATCCGGGTGCCCATTTCATAAGTAATGGAACAGAGAGAGTTCTGATAACCCTCGAGGACCTTGCCCCGAACAGGGTGCTGATAGAAAAAAACTCCAGATATGGATATGCCATAGAAACAGCCAAAGTATTCTCCCAGAAGGAAGGTTACCGTTCAATCATCGTGGTGGAAAAGAAGAAGGATGGAATGCTCATGACAACTCTGCCCACCGTTGCAGGGCAAATTCCGCTCATAGTATTGCTCCGTGCCCTCGGTATGGAATCCCAGGAAATCCTCGATGACGTTGTTACTTATCCGGAAACAGAAGTTTTCGTGCTGGCGAACATCGAAGCATGCCAGGAAGAACATGGTATCACAAACGAGGAGGAGGCAATCGAGTATTTCGGAAAGAAGGTCGCAGGCGGGCAGGCGAAGGAGTACAGGAGGGAAAGGGCGATGGCACTCATCGACAGAAACCTTCTGCCGCATCTTGGGGGTGAGCCCAGTGACAGGATAAAAAAGGCAATATTCCTTGCAAGAATGGGGCAGGCTGTTCTCGAATTGACCCTTGGTTACAGGGAGGAAGATGATAAAGATCACTACGCCAACAAGCGCCTTAAGCTGGCGGGGGACTTAATGGAGGATTTATTCAGGGTTGCTTTTATAGCATTGTGTAAAGACCTCAAATACCAGCTGGAAAGACTGCATGCAAGAGGGAAAAAGCTGGAGAATTTGAAGATAAAGCCGTGCATAAGGACAGATGTCTTTACACAGCGTATTCATCACGCTCTTGCCACCGGCAATTGGGTCGGCGGGAGGACGGGGGTTTCACAGCTCCTTGACAGAACATCCAATCTTGCAACAATAAGTCATCTTCGCCGCATCACCTCGCCGCTGACACGCTCGCAGCCCCACTTTGAGGCAAGGGATTTGCATTCCACCCATTGGGGAAGACTTTGCCCCAACGAAACACCGGAAGGGCCGAACTGCGGGCTGGTGAAGAATCTCTCTCTGGCGGTTGAGATATCGGATGGATACAGGGAAGATAAAGCAAAGGAAGAACTGCAGAAGATGGGGCTTCTGGGAGTTAAGAAGGAATTCAAGGGTGCAAGGGTGTATCTCAACGGTGAACTGTTAGGAATATATCCCGATGGTGCAGAACTGGTGGACAACATCAGGAAGAGGAGGAGGAAGGGCGAGATGAGTGTAGAGATAAATGTCGGTTACTACGAGAGCACCAAAGATGTTTTCATTAACTGTGATCCCGGCAGGGTAAGAAGGCCGCTTTTTGTTGTGGAGAAAGGCAAGACCCTGTTCGATGACGAGCATAAGAAGAAGCTGGATAAGGGTGAGCTGGCATGGCATGATATAATAGGCATGGGATTGATAGAATATCTGGATACCGAGGAAGAAGAGAATGCCTTCATCGCATTGACGCCGGATGAGTTGACGAAGGAGCATACTCACATGGAACTGGATTTATTGTGTATTCTTGGAGTTGGTGCATCTCTCGTCCCGTATGCGGAGCACAATGCGTCACCGCGTATCACCATGGGCGCAGGCATGGGGAAGCAGTCGCTCGGGTTTGGTACGTCAAATTACAGAAAAAGGCCGGATACCCGCAGCCATGTTATGCATTATCCCCAAATGCCTATTGTTCAGACCCACTCATCGAGATACATAAACTTCTCAAGAAGGCCTGCCGGCCAGAATTTTATAGTTGCAGTTATTTCTTACAAGGGTTATAACATGGAAGATGCCCTTATCATGAACAAGGCAGCCATAGAACGTGGGCTTGTAAGGAGTACTTTCTTCAGGTCATATTCCGCAGAGGAGCAGAGATACCCCGGAGGACAGGAAGACCACTTTGAAATACCTGATCCTGAATGCAGGGGAGTTAGAAGCGAAGACGCATATGCCAATCTGGCCGAGGACGGCATTATATCCCCGGAGAGCCACGTATCCAGTGACAACGTGTTGGTAGGGAAAACATCGCCTCCCAGATTTCTGGAGGAACCAACAGACATTCTCATTCCGCAGAAGAGACGGGAAACGTCTGTGACCGTAAGGCACGGTGAATCCGGAATAGTGGATACCGTCGTTCTCTCGGAATCGGTGAACGGCTCCCGCCTTGTTAAAATAAAGGTCAGGGACGAACGCATTCCAGAACTCGGCGACAAGTTTGCGTCCAAGCACGGACAGAAGGGTGTGTTGGGATTGATAATTCCTCAGGAGGATATGCCATTTACTGCGGATGGTCTGACACCTGACCTAATAGTAAATCCACATGCTATCCCGAGCAGGATGACAGTCGGTCACGTCATTGAGATGATAGGCGGCAAAGTAGGGGCTCTTGAAGGTAGACTTGTTGACGGTACGCCATTTTCAGGCGAGCCGGAGAAAGCATTGAGGGAAGCGCTTGTAAAGAACGGTTTCAAGCACAACAGCAAGGAAGTTATGTACGACGGCGAAACCGGAAAAATCATAAACGTTGATATTTTTGTGGGCTGCATTTATTATCAGAAACTTCACCACATGGTTTCAGGCAAGATGCATGCTCGCTCCCGCGGCCCCGTACAGATACTTACAAGACAGCCGACGGAAGGGAGGGCGAGGGACGGCGGATTGAGATTCGGAGAAATGGAGAGGGATTGCCTCGTGGGACATGGTGCATCCATGACGATAAAGGACCGTCTGCTGGAAGAATCTGATTTGACCGTGCAGTACGTATGCGAAAATTGCGGGCACATAGCCGTGAAGACCAGAAAAGGATTTTTGAATTGTCCGGTATGCGGTGATGATGCTTCCATCCACCCTGTGGAGATGAGTTATGCATTTAAATTATTGCTTGAGGAACTCGGATCGCTGGTTATGGAGCCAAAATTGAGGCTAAGCGGGCTTGTGTGAGGTATAAGATGAAAACAAATACACCAAAAAAGATAGATTCCATTGAATTTGGTTTACTTTCCCCGGAAAGGATACGGAAGATGTCAGCCACCCGCATAATCACCCCTGATACCTATGATGAGGATGGCTTCCCGATAGAGATGGGTTTGATGGATCCGCGTCTCGGAGTGATAGAACCCGGGTTGAGATGCAAGACGTGCGGGCAGCGTGTCGGCAAGGAAGGATGTCCCGGTCATTTTGGCCATATCGAGCTTGCAATGCCTGTCATTCATGTTGGATACATTAAGACAATTCTGGGTATACTCCGTTCAACATGCAGATCATGCGGTCATCTGCTGATTGACGAAAGACAAAAAGCGGAGCTGGGTAGGAAGTATAAAACCATTGTGGAAAGCGGGCAGTCAACGAGTGCCTTTTCAAAGGAAGTGATATTACTGGCAAGAAAAACTGCCAAATGTCCGTACTGCGGAAGACCCAATCTTAAAATTGAGCTTGACAAGCCGACGACATTCAGGGAAGAGGGACATAAAATGACGCCGGCCGAAGTGAGAGAGTGGCTGGAAAAGATAAGCGATGTGGAAGAGGAAAATCTCTATATGTTCGGTATAAACCCAGAAGCAACCCGACCCGAGTGGATGGTTCTTACCGTGCTGCCTGTCCCGCCTGTCACCACCCGCCCTTCGATAACTCTCCAAACCGGGGAGAGAAGCGAGGATGATTTGACCCACAAACTTGTGGATATTATAAGGATAAATCAGCGTTTGCAGGAAAACAGGGACGCAGGTGCCCCCCAGCTTATAGTCGAGGATTTGTGGGAACTGATCCAGTATCACATTACGACTTATTTTGATAATCAGACTGCAGGCATCCCTCCGGCACGTCACAGGAGCGGAAGGGCATTGAAAACACTTGCCCAGCGGTTGAAGGGAAAGGAAGGCCGTTTCAGGTCAAACCTGTCCGGTAAGAGGGTAAACTTTTCTGCAAGAACGGTAATTTCTCCAGATCCGAACCTGAGTATAAATGAGGTGGGTGTGCCCGTAAAAATGGCAAGGGAACTTACCGTGAAAGTGAGAGTAAACCCGTACAATATTGATGAGGTTACCGAACTGGTAAAGAGGGGCCCCTCTCCAGCCCCGCCAAAGGGCAAGATATATGCTCCCGGAGTAAATTACATAATAAGGCCCGATGGGAGGAGAATAAAAGTCACTGAGGAGAATGCCGAAACTGTTGCCGAGAGGGTGGAAGTCAGGTCGATTGTAGAGAGACAGCTGGATGACGACGACATCGTACTTTTCAACAGGCAGCCTTCCCTGCACAGAATGTCCATGATGGCACATAAGGTCAAAGTTCTTCCATATAAAACTTTCCGCATGAATCTTGCCGTGTGCCCGCCGTACAATGCAGATTTTGACGGGGACGAGATGAATCTCCATGTCCTTCAGTCGGAGGAGGCACGGGGAGAAGCAGAGGTACTGATGAAGGTTCAGGAAAACATACTTTCCCCGAGATTCGGCGGTGTTATAATAGGGGCTATCCATGACCACATAACCGGCTGTTTCCTGCTTACGCGTGGGAACAAAATGTTCAGTAAAGATGACGCCATCCGCATTCTTTCTGCCATGGGTTATACCAAGAAAATAAAAGGTGAGATGAGCGGGAAGGAGATTTTCAGTGAAATATTGCCGGACGGGCTCAATCTTGAGTACAAAGCCCAGGCATGTATAAATTGCGACGAGTGCGTCAAGGAAAAATGCCCGTACGACAGCTATGTTGTCATAAAAGACGGTGTTCTGAAAACAGGAGTGATAGACGAGAAAAGCATAGGGGCATTTAAAGGGGTAATACTCGAACATATAGCAAGAAAATACGGCATGGGTGCAGTCCGGGAGTTTATAGACACGGTTACAGAACTGGGCGTTGCCGCAATAACCACCATAGGTTTCACAACAGGAATAGATGATGAGGACATGCCCGAGGAGGCCAACATACAGATAGATGCACAGCTGGCAAAGGCAAGCGATAAAATAAACCAGTTGATAAAGGCATACAATAATGGTGAGCTGGAAGAAATTCCGGGGAGAAGTCTGGAGGAAACTCTGGAAATGGAAATAATGCGTGTCACGGGTAGAGCAAGAGACCAGATGGGTGAGATTGCAAGTCATCATCTCGGTCTGGGAAATTCTGCCGTGATAATGGCAAGATCCGGTGCCAGAGGTTCAATGCTCAATCTTTCGCAGATGGCAGGATGTGTCGGGCAGCAGGCAGTAAGGGGTGAAAGAATATCCCGCGGTTACATGGAAAGAACACTGCCGCATTTCAAGAAGGGCGACTTAGGAGCTAAAGCCAAAGGTTTCGTGGCGAGCAATTACAAGAAAGGTCTGACGCCAACAGAGTATTTTTTCCATTCTATGGGTGGTAGAGAAGGGCTTGTCGATACTGCCGTGAGAACGTCACGTTCCGGTTACATGCAGCGTCGTTTAATAAATGCCCTGGAGAATCTTAAAATGGAGAGCGATGGAACCGTGAGAACAACATACGGCGACATAATCCAATTCAGTTATGGTGAGGACGGTATCGATCCGACCAAGAGTGTTCGCGGTAAGGCAGTAGATATTAATAATATCATCAGGGAGGTGCTCTGATGGCAAAGAAGGACACGATGGCTGCCCTTGTCAAGAGGGGCATAACCGTGGAAGATGCAAAAAAGATTGCAAGTCATTTCACCATGTCTTCGCTAAGAAAAGCCAATCTGGAAGATATACGCAGGACGGGATTTAAGGAAAAAGAGGCACAGGATATACTGAATAAAATTGGCGTAAAGTCAAGTAAGAAAGAAGTGAAGACGGTGAAGCCAAAGAAAGAGAGAACTGAAATAATAAAAGAGTTTTCAAAGATAAAGGGTATAGGCCCGTCAAAGGCAGAAGCACTCTATGATGCCGGCTTTAGAAGCATGCTTGAGTTGAAGCTGCAGCCTATAGAAACAATAGCAAGAGTGAAGGGTATAGGCAAAAAATATGCAAATATAATAAAGGCATATCTTACACCATCAAGAGAAGAGGCAGCAGATGATTTTTCAAAGATAAAAGGCATAGGTCCGTCAAAAATAAAGAAACTGGTAGACGCCGGTTACAGAAGCGTGCTTGACCTGAAGGTCGCATCAGAAAGGGAATTGGAAGAGGTTATCGGGAAATCTGCCATACAGATAAAAAAAGATTTGGGTTCTCTGGATGCCAGGGATGTACTGGCGAAGGTGGAGGCCGTTCTCCCGCCAACTATAAATGAACCGGAAAAGAATGCTGCATTGAGAGAAAAGATACATGGCATACTGGAATCTTCCGGGGAGTTCCTGCCGCGTTCCGTAGTGGACGAGATAATAAAGAAAGTTGTCGACAATGGAGCGCTCGAGAAGAAGTTGGGGGAATTGATGAATAGAATTATTGAGGACTACAATAATGCATTGATGGATCCGCTGGAGGCCTGTGGGATTTTGGGGGCGCAATCCATCGGGGAACCGGGAACTCAGATGACAATGCGTACATTCCATTATGCAGGAGTGGCAGAAATAAACGTCACCCTGGGGCTGCCCCGTCTGATTGAGATTGTTGATGCCAGAAAGAAGCCGTCGACACCCATGATGACGGTATATCTGGAGGGGGGCTACAAGGTCAACAGGGACATGGCAAAGAAGATAGCAAATAAGATAGAAATCACCCGCCTTATCAATATTGCAGAGATAAAAACAGACTTGGGGAACATGATGATTATTTTAAAGCCTAATAATAAGACCATCGAGCGGAAGGATATTACGATGGATGATATAGAAAATAGGCTTAAAACCCTGCGGAGGACAAAGATAAGCCGGGTTAGGGGTACGATAGAAGTGGTTCCGACGGAGGAGAGCTACAGGGAATTGCAGAGAATAAGCGAGGAAATAAGGAACGTGAAGATAAAAGGCATAGAAGGCATAAAGAGAGCAATCATACGGAAGGAAAAAGGCGAATATGTGATATATACCGAGGGTAGCAACTTCGAGAAAATACTGGCTGTGGACGGTGTGGACAAATCAAGAACAACCACGAATGATATCTATGCCATATACAACGCTCTGGGAGTCGAGGCGGCGAGAAATGCCATTATACACGAGGCACACAACACACTTCAGGAGCAGGGTCTCAATGTTGACATACGGCACATAATGCTTGTTGCCGACACGATGACATCAGACGGTACGATTCGTCCCATAGGGCGACAGGGAGTCAGCGGGGAGAAAAGCTCTGTCATTGCAAGAGCTGCCTTCGAAATTACGGTAAACCATCTGTTGAGGGCTGCAAAGAGGGGGGAGGTTGATGAATTGAGGGGGGTGGCAGAGAATATTATAGTCGGTCAACCCATAAAGTTGGGGACAGGTTCGGTCGAACTTTCTGTTGATGTGAGTAAAATGAGCAAAGGTGAATAGAATGGATATTGCAAAAGAGTTGGGTAGAGTGTTGTCTACGGGCAATGTATGCATAGGCTTCAAGGAAGCAATTAAGGTGGATGATGCAAAAATGTTCATCGTGTCCAATAATTGCCCGAACAAGAAAGAGGTTATGGAATTTGCAGGAGATAGACCTGTTTTTGTATACGGCGGGGGTAGTGTAGACCTGGGAAATATATGTAAAAAACCCTTCGGTATATCAGTGATGGCAGTGATAAATGCAGGTTCATCCAATATATTGGAGCTGGGGAAGTAAATGAAGATAACCCTATCGAACGAGGAGATACGCTACATTGCACTTGCAGAGGATATCACGAAAGCACCTATTGTAGACTGTTTAGAGCTGGAGAATAGGGTAACGTTCATAGTCGAAAAGGGTAAGTTGGGCAAGGCCATCGGCAAAAAAGCCAAAAACATAAAAGGTCTTGAAAAGATGATGAAGAAGGAAGTAAAATTTGTTGAGTTTGATACCGACAAAAAGATATTCATCAAAAATCTATTCAAGCCCTACAAACTTGACGAGGTTGTTGTTATGAATGGTGAGGGTGGCACTTTTGTGAACGTTACGATAACCCAAAATGATAAGGGAAAAGCCATTGGCAAAAACGGAAGGAATATAAACATTCTCAGGGAGATAGCAAAACGCCATCATGATATTGTTACATTAAAGATTTTGTAAGGATGAAGTTTCTTTGTGACCAGATGCTCGGCACTCTTGCAAAGTGGTTGCGTATTATCGGATATGATACCGCATACGGGGAGGGCAATGATAGTGAGATCATTAAGAAGGCGGATACAGAGGAGCGAATTTTATTCACAAGAGATAAAGAATTGCATGATAGGTATGTCAATTCGGTATTTGTAGGGAGCACGAAGCTCGAAGAGCAGATAAAAGAAGTGATAAATGCATTGAAACTCAAGATTGATATGGGAAATGCCCTTAGCAGATGCACGTTATGCAATGCCCCGATTATGAAAACAAGCAAAGAGCAGGCGAAAGGAAAGGTACCTCCTCATGCATATGAAACCCACGATAATTTCTGGATATGCCCGAAATGCAAACGTATTTACTGGATGGGCACACACTGGGATAACATGAAACGATTTATTGAAAAACTAAAGGATGAGTTGCCGTAGATTTCCTTTTATGGGGTACGGAATAATGGTGTTCACTCGCTGAAAAACTCTTTATTGAAATGTTGAAGTGCATCATTCATTCTTTTATACCAGTCGTCTATGCACGATTTTATGGTTTCCTTTACGATGTTCATCTGAATGGCAGTATAGACATAATAATGCCCCCCTCCTTCTAGCAGATGCCTTTCCCTTCTGCATAATCCGCATGTGATGAGTTTCTGGAGGGAACGATGTATGGTACTCCTGTCCTTCCCTATTTTTCCCGCCAGTTCATCGGCACGTTTCATATCTGCCGCCAGATATCTGTATACTTCCATGTCAAGTTCGTTTAGGTCAAGTATGTAATGGAGAACATCCGAGCATTCGATGTTTTCTTGTGTAACAGTACGTTTCATAGTAGGTGATGCAAGATATTGTATTTATCATTTATCGTTTGTGTGCAAATCATGCAAAAACATTATATATTTCATGTGCATTTTCCCCCATGCAGGATGAATTAGAAGTGATAAGGAATAGAAAAATGCAGGATTTGCTCAAAAGATTTTCAGGCGGAGAGGGCAAGAAATGGCCCAATAAACCCGTGAAAGTTACGGATTCAACTCTTGATGAGTTGGTAGAAAAATACCCGATAGTGGTTGTTGATTGCTGGGCACCATGGTGTGGTCCATGCAGGTTTATCGCTCCTGTGGTGGAACAGCTTGCAAAGGAGATGAAGGGAAAGGTTGTATTTACGAAGTTGAACACCGATGAGAACAGGTTAACCTCCTCTAAGTACAGCATTATGAGTATACCGACATTGTTACTCTTCAGAAATGGCAAGCTTGCAGACCGGAGTATAGGTGCGCTGCCCCCTGACATGCTCAAGGATTGGGTGGAAAGATTTCTATGAAGAAAATTATTGCAGTCCTGTCCATCACAATTTTTGCTGCCTCGATGTTTTCTGGATGCATTGATTCTGGAGGAAACGAAAATGCCAGTGATACGGGAGAAAATTTCAGTTTCATAACCATTGATGGCAAGCATGAGCAGCTGAGTGATTACCGTGGAAAAGTTGTCGTACTTGACATAATGGGCGTTCACTGTCCTCCTTGTCAAATTGAGATGTTTGAATTGAAAGAAGTTTCTAAAAATTATGGTCATAACGATGTGGCAATAATTTCAGTAGACGTGTATACTGGATATCCCTATTACGAAACCGTAGATACAGTACAATCTCTAATAGACGCGTTTAGACAACAAGCGGGTATAGAATTGGATTGGACATTTAGTTTAGATAATGATGGGGCTATTGGACAAAAATATATTATCAATAATTCAGTTCCTAGCATTTATATACTTGATCAAGAAGGAAAGATATGTTTCAAGCACGCCGGAATAAGTGCATACGATGAAATCCCGCCAGACTGGCCACAGGATGTCCCGAAACTCAAGCCGATAATAGATGAATTGCTAGAATGAAGGATACGAGGGGGAGGGAGGGGTAAACAAATACCACCAACCCCGTATCCAAGGCAATAAACAGAAGTTCATTAAAAAGATATCTAAATTTTTTAAGTGCCGTGGAACAAACTTTTTTAAATATTCTACAGATTAGTAGCGGCAGTTGAGGAAGCCCCGTAAATGTCACATGGTGGAATGATGGAAGAAAAAATAAGAAGAATACTGGAAGATTTGCAGTCCGGAAAGATAAATGTCGGGGATGTTATGAAGGAGTTGAGATATCTTCCTTTCCTTGACCTGGGTTACGCAAAAATCGACTCCCACCGCGAGATAAGGACGGGCGTGCCGGAAGCAATATTCGCCCCCGGAAAATCGATAGGGCAGATAGTAAGTATGGTAAAGGGAATAGGAAACAGAAATCTGATATTCATAACAAAGGCGGATGCGAACATATATGAGGCAGTCAAAAATTTTGATGATGCGGTATATCACGAAAAATGCAGGCTGATAGTGATAGGAAAGGGTAAAGACAATGGAAAGAACAGCTATGTGGTGGTGGCAAGCGCCGGCACAGGCGACATTCCAATTGCAGAGGAGGCGGCTGTGACGGCCGAGATGCTGGGCAGCAGGGTGAAGAGAATATATGATGTGGGGGCCGCCGGCATCCACCGCCTGCTTGAATTTAAAGATACACTCTTCAATGCCACGGCAATTGTGGCAACGGCAGGGATGGATGGTGTGCTGCCGGGAATCATATCCAGCTTGTTTCCCGTTCCGGTTGTTGCCCTCCCGACAAGTGTTGGATACGGTACGGGCATGGACGGATTTGCTGCGATGCTCACGATGCTGAACAGTTGCTCTCCCGGAATGGCAGTTGTGAACATAGACAATGGATTCGGGGCAGGGATTTTTGCCCATAAGATAAATGAAAGAAAAAACGAAAAATAGTACCGAAAAGTAATCACTACCGCTAATTTATTATATCCTCTTCATTTTTCAATAGATGCGTTTATGTATAATGGTTGTTCTAGTCGCATGTATTGCGTTTGTGGTAGGTTTGCTGCTTGCTCCCGGCATATTCTATGACCATTTCATATGGAAATATTTCTGGGGCCCCATAGTGTCTGATTCGGCAGGTCATTCGGTGAGTTACCACGGGGTGGGGGCTGCAGAGGGATATACTCTAATCTCGGAGTTTTTTTACGGGGCACTGCTGATTTTGCTTGTTTACATCATGTACCGATTTTTCAGGTTTTTTGGCATAAAGATAGATTTGCCATTTTTTGTAGCATCGCTTCCATTCATAATTCTGGGCTCGACGCTGAGGGTGCTTGAGGACAGTGGATTGTATGAAAAACCCTTGTCTTACTTTTTCATATCTCCGATAATATATATTCAGGTCGGCATATACTTTTTTCTGTCAATAATACTGGGAATTTACATTGAAAGGAGCAATAAAAAAATTAAACTGTTCGCAGTCGCCGTCCTATTCATAAACGCGGGCTATGTTGTACTTTACCTCCTCTTTGCAGGCAAATTCAGTCATCCTGTCCATCCTCTCGTTATTGCATTATTTTCTGCTGTTTCTCTGGCAGTATTCATATTTTTCAGGAAAAAAAATCTTGATTTGTCTATGTTCTCGCTCGGTTTGCTTTTTTTGCTTCCCTCGCTGTATCTTGTATCCATATGGATTTGCGGCGATAGGTGGGGGGCATTCAGCCAGGTGAATCCTGTAATAGTGCCTCTCGTGATTTTAATAACCGCTTCCATAACTTTTCTTGTATTTCTTTTTGCCAAGGCATCTGGAAGCAGGGCTTATTCATCTGGCATCAACCTCTCCCTCATATTTGCACATATGATAGACGGATGGACGAGTTATTTTGCAGTTGTCAATCCATTTGGCATGAATATAAATTATGGGGAAAAACATCCAATCCCATCATTTCTGATGGAAAATTTTTATGGCCTTGGGTATCCGCTGGTAAAACTCGTCATAATCATCGGGATAATCTATGCAATGGATGTTTACCTGAAGGACGAGCTGATGGAGAAACCCATACTGGCCGGGCTGATAAAATTCTTTATACTTGTACTGGGACTTGCCCCGGGACTCAGGGACATGCTCAGAATTGTGATGGGAACATGATCGCTGGCCAATATACTCCAAAACACAAGCATAAGTTTTTTGATTGGTTTCTACGAATAGAAATTTTCCTGAAAAATTTCGACATTTTCTATAAAGAGCAACATTTTATGAAATTAGGCCGGGAATACTGCGTGGTCTGTAGCGAAGCGTAAGACCCGCAGATGAGAGGCCGTTTCTTAACCCATCAACTATTGTATTTCTGTCGTGCGCGGCAGACCATAAGGTCTG
>Ga0315549_1003284_pt1 | contig 14557 bp, 13 predicted proteins | sample SalMarSW160200MG_FD_203101 | JGI IMG/M metagenome (GOLD analysis project Ga0315549, IMG submission 203101) | Salt marsh sediment microbial communities from the Plum Island Ecosystem LTER, Massachusetts, United States - Salt Marsh Sediment SW1601-200 ... | reverse complement strand
TAAGAGCAAATAAATTTACTCCTGCACTCTGATGCAGGGAGTGGTTCAGCAGTTCATCGGGCGAGGCATGAACCACATAGCTTTGTGCAGGGTGGGCATCACAATGCGTTTCTCCGGGCATAAAGGTCATGCGTACAACGCCGGGTTGGGTATTGCTGTAATCTATGCGCGTGAAGGCCATATCGGATTGAGGAACATAAAGTTCTTCCGTATTTTCATCACTGTAATACCATCCGCATTTTGAGGCGGATGTAATCTCATTATCATCAAGCAGCGTATTCAGATCAAGGAAATCGTCGATATAATTTAAATTGGTCTGAGCTACCGGTGCCGGCAAAGTGGTAATCCACTCACGCCCATATTCATCATATACTGTTTCAGTGGCAATTATTTTTCCATGAGTTACATTCCGGGAAATGGTTTGCGTGGATCTGCCCAGTTTGTCGTAATAGGCAATGCTTTGATCCAGTATTCTCCCTTCTTCGGCATAGGCGGTTGTCTGCACCCAGTTATAGGGTGAACTGCTGTTGTACCGGTTAATTGTTTTTTGTTTTACATAGACTGTTTCAACGATATCGTCCTGGAACATCAGGTTGATGATACCGGTCCGTGAGGTTCCGTTGTTTACCGGGTAGTTGAACGTCTTCGACTGTGTGCCGGAACCGGATGAAGAACCTGCAGGAATGAGCCAGTCGTCCCCCTCTTCCACGTCCAGATCCCAGCTTATGGCCGCGTCGCCGGCAACATCCAGCGTGAAGTCGCCTCCCCGTTCCGAAAGTATGTATTGCTGCGCAGAAGCCTCATAGCCTATATCTATGGTGTTTGTTGAAAGGTATGAATCGGGATCAGGATCGACAGTAAGTTCGGAAAAATCCTGGGCAACATACAATATGCGTTGTTGGTATTCGGCAGTAAATACCACTTCACCCTGCCTCATTTTACTGGGATTGGCATAAGGGCCATAAGTAAAATTGACCGATGCATCGTATTCACCACTGGTGTTGGATTGAGTAAAAAGCCAGTCGGGATACGACTCGATATCCCAGTCCGTGTTACAATCAAACGGGAGAATGAACTGGCCTCCGTCACTGCTAAATACATATTGAGTTTCGTTTACTGACACAAGTGTATTTTCTCCGATGTAGTTGTCGGGTTCACCCAAATACAACAAGGGATGGGCTTCCCTTTGCATTATCGTAAACGATTCCGTTAAACCATTGTTATGAAGAGAAACTGTTTCAATACGTACTTCGTTTCCTTTCGGGTTGCTGCCAAAATCGAATGTCAACGATGTATAATACCCGGAATAGTATGATACGCCGGACAGCCATGTATCGGAATAGGTAACCATACCATTGGTAGTGCATGAATCCAGGTTAAGTACAAAATTGCCGGAACCTGATGTTACTTCGTATACCCAGCCATACGTAGGGTGTTCAAAATAATCGAGGTATGTACCGGCAACCGGTTTAGGCAAAAAGTAAATAGAATTCTGTTCCACGTAAATCCTGAAAGTTTCTCCCTCTGCCGTATATTCAATGTATCCTGACAGATGGGGTATATCATTAATGCTTTGGTCGAATGTTAACGTTGTAACAGAACTGCCGCTGCCTCCCGAACCGGCTGAGGTAAGCGTAAGCCATGCCGGAGTGTTTGTGATCGTCCAGGCAGAGTTTGAAGCCACATCGATCTCTAAAGTGCCACCTTCTGCTGACAGAATATAAGGATCGGAAGATGTACCGGCTCCGCTGATCATACCGGTTACCGATTCAAAATCAACATAAACAGCTTTCTGGACAATATAGACAGCATCCATGGGATAAGATGTAACGCAGCCAAATTCCAGCTTTCCTGTTCTCTGACTTCCGCTAAGGTTTTTCGTGTAATCTACAGGTATTCCTGTTTCGTTACCGTAATAAGTTGTAGGTGGTTCCGTCAGCCAACTGACATCAGGTATAATTTTCCAGTGTGATCCATTTATATTGGTAGTTACATCAACTTTTATTTCCAACGGATTTTGATCGTTAGCGATTTCATAGTGTATTTCGCCTTCAATCTCAATGGTAGAGCCTTCTATATAACTGTCGGCCTGGATGTCTGCATTTATTGTTGGTTTGTAAATGTACAAACTACGGGCCGGACTTAAGGTGTTATCGTTCCCAACTGCTTTTACAGATAAGGATCCCTGGCAATTGCTGCCTATATTTACTTCAATGGAAGTGTTATCATCAGAAAGGATTGTCATACCGCCGGGAGGATACCATATATAATCTTTTGCCAGGGGTACCGGAGCAATGCTGTAGGTTTGCTGTGTGCCGGGACAGGGTCTGTTCGGTCCGCTAATTGGTCCCGGTTGCGGAGGTGTCTCGGAGGAGAGATACATCATGGTGCTTGCCGAGAGGTAAGGATCGGAGGCCTCTGCATGAATAACGGGTATAAAAATAATTACTAATAATAGGATAAGCAGCCTGTAAGTTCTCATAATATGACTGTGTTTATATAAAATATGACTGTGTTTATATAATTATATAGAATTCATTTTGTCAATTAACCATCCCTAGTTCTTTCCTCCATTTCCATTACCATTGTTTCCGTTGTTGTTGCCATTTCCATTTCCGTTCCCGTCACCGCCGTTGTTGCCGTTCCTGTTATCATTCCTGTTTCTGTGTTCCTCCGGCTCAATAGCATAATGTATTTCCTTTACCGGGATGGTATCGGGTTGTTCTTCCACCCATTTTATCCTGTTTTTAACAGCAAACGTTGAGTCGTAGTACGGACCCTTAATAAAACCGGTATATTCCTTCAGCTTCAGTTCCTGTCTGATGTATTTGTCCCAGATTTTTTCCAGGCTTTCCTTTTTGCTTATCGTATCCTGGTAGCGTTGAAATATGTCGGTGTAATAAGTGGTTTGATCCCATCCGCTGGCAAAACAGAAATAATACTCTATCACCACAGAGTCGCGCATGGGCTCGGATGCCAGTTGGTAAGGCTGGGCAAATATTCCTAAACTTAAGAAGATGAGCAGAAGGGCAATGTATATTCTTTTCATTTTAGTCAGGGATTTATTAGCAGGTGTTCAGAACCTATTGTTAAGTTATAAAATACAGTATGGTTTTTGAATTGATATTGTAGGCAATGAGTGAACGTGATACTATCTTTACTGCTGAAATTACAACAGAAAAACAGGTACTCATTTTGATCAGAAATGAAAAAATAATTTTGGAGTATGCTCTATTATCACTTGTATATAATTCTCCTAACGGTACACTAGTTTCAGGTGAAATGTGAACATTCATTATTTAATGTAAAAACGGGTTTCTAACGTGTTCAGGCTTAACTTCTATATTTTGTATCTGCCTTATGCAGACTTTACTTCCCCTTTTAACTTTCCTGATTCCTGAATCAAATGAAAAAAATATCTATATAAAATCAAAACGTTATGTAGAATATTTTTAAGGCCGATTTTTATTTGATTAAATATCAATAGTTTAAATTGCTTATTTGGATTGGGTTTAAATAATTGGAGTTTGGAGTTTGGAGTTGGAAGTCCGAAGTCGGAAGTCCGAAGATGAGAGAGTGAGAAGAGGGGAAGATGAGAAGGTGGGAGAGTTTTGAGTTCGGAGTTGTTTAATTGACTTCTCTGCCAGTCAGCAGGCGGTCGATCTCTTCCGATTTTCATTGGGATCGGTTGTTTAATCACTAAACTGATAAGTTAAGGAGTTGAATAGTTGAGGATGTTTAGAGCTTAAATTCATAATAATCAGTATTTATTCAATGTCGAATGTCCAATAACAAATATCCAATGTTGAAGTACAAGTAGTAATTTATTGGAAATTTCCTGCCAGCCGCAGGCAGGGATATTGGGTGTTGGATATTGGTAATTGATTATAAGTCTTAAAAGAGACTAAAGACTAGTGACCAGAGACTTGAGACTATTTATCGATCACCAATCACGATTCACGATTCACCAGTTCATCAGGTATATTGTTAATAAGTTGATCTGGTAATACGCAGACATAACTCTGGTTACATCACTGTGGTACTCAACTGGAAAAGAGGCAGATACATTGCTATTAAAATGAACATTACCATTAATCCCACTGCAAGGATCATGATCGGTTCCAGCATGTTGCCCATTACAGAGGTCATGTGTTTCACCTCATCGGTGTATTGCCTGTAAAGTTTTGAGTACAGTTGTCCGACCTGGTTCACCTCCTCTCCCACTTTGGTCAGCGATACCAGCCGTTGTTCAAACACTTTCTGCCTGCTCATGCTGGTGTGCATATTTCCGCCTCTTTCTATTTCTGTTTGTATTTTGGCAATGGCTTCCTGGAAAGGATAAAACCCTATCATCTTCTTTACCATTTCCAGGGCATTGAGTAAAGGTACCTGACTCAGGGTCAGTAAAGAAAGCGAATGACAGAACCGGGCATGCATCAGTCGGTTGATCAGTCTGCCAGCAAAGGGAATACGCAAAACAAACAGAGCAGAATACTTTTTAAACCAATCGTATCGCTTCAGGTAGATGATGGTAATTATTATTGCCACAATAAAAAGAAAAACCATAAACAAATTGTCTGAAAACCAGTCCGACAATGCCAACACCTTACGGGTAATGCCCGGCAACTCTCCGCCAAAACGCCGGAACACTTCTGCAAACATGGGAACAACTACATTCAGCATAAAGATCACAGCTCCTATGGCAACGATCATTACCATAACCGGGTAGGATAATGCACCTCTTAGCTGACGGCGCTGCTGTACACGCAAAGCAAAGTAATCGGCAAGTTCTGTAAGCACATCCTGCAGTTTGCCGCTTTCTTCACCGACTTTAATGCTGTAGTATTCATAATCTGTAAATTGGCCTGTTTTCTTTAATGCATCCGAAAAACTCATTCCGCCGATCACATCATCGAACAATTGTGAAAATATTTTCTTATGGTTCTGACTGTGTTTATCCTCAAGATATATCTGCAGGGCCGAACCCAGATCAATGCCCGATGAAAACAATACTCCCAGTTGGTTATAAAAACGTTCTTTTTTTGTGTCATTGATCCTTTTTTTCATAAAACCGATCTCACGGTTCAGAAAGTCAAAACTGATATTCAATCCTCCGGATTTTTCTTTGGGTTTCCCTTTTCTTTCTTTGATATTTTTAATGTTAATCGCCATTACTGTTGGGTTTTAAAATTCCGGAACAAAACAGCCGAGGAATAGTCTTTTGCAAATGCAAGCGACAGTTCTTCTCCTGATCCTGTTTCGACTTCAAGTTCAACCTCCCTGACAAGATCATTATGATCTTCCAGTGTATGAAAAGATACATCAATTATTTTCAGTTTGGTGGTATCTGATGCCATCGTTGTTTCCCGAACCACCCATTCCTTATCAAACACATAGAGGACTTCGTCATCAGCAAATTTAACCTGCAGTTCATCTGTTGAAGGAGAAAAAACTTCCGTTGCCATTGTGATGTCCTTCCCGAGAGCAAACTGAAATCGTAAGAGTTGTGCATAAGTGTTTTCCTCGCGATAAGTGGATTGCAGGTAGTGCCTGAACTGCGTAAAATACAGAAATGTCAGTCCGATAACTATGCCGCTGAGCACCATTACGATCAGCAGTTCAAGCACTGTGAAAGCACGTATTTTATTTTTCAGTTTCCGTTTCATCGGCTATTATGATCTTCTGCCTGACTGCAAGCATTTTATCCCTGTTATCATAGACTTTAACAGAAAGGAACAGCAGCCCGTGTTCTTTGTCAAACCATTCGATTGTTCTTTCAACCCGTAATCCCTCCACCTTGTATTCTTCGCTCAGAAAGTTTTCTTCAATACCGGTTTGTGTCAGCACTCTGTCTGCCAGGGTAACAGCCCTTGCCGACTGCTTTATATTCACCCGGTCTCTCATCTGCGTTACCACAAAAAACGAGGCAGTGATCGAAAAGAAGATGATCATCAGTGCGATCAAAGGTTCCAGGATACTGGCTTTCAGTTTGTATTGTACTATTCTAACCATTCTATGATCCTATTTACAGGTTTCGATTCCGTATCGTCAAAGATCAGTCCGCCGGCAAAGGAAGGTTCCAGTCCGAGAGGATCAATCCATGCATCCAGCAGATGATTCTCATAATATCCCTGTCGGGTTTGCAGAAAAAATTTATCGCAATACATACTTCCGAATAGTTTCCCTCTGTGTTCTGTTTTCCCTGCACAATATACCAGTCCGTACACTTCTGATCCGCTTTCCGTTCTTAGCTGAACATCCGTATTTTCTGCAATCTCGGCAAAAGCCAGTATGCAGCCTTCGATCCTGCTGTTTTCTCCTATGCCAATATACACGGATGATCTTCCTATTCCCGATCCCACTATAGCACTGGGATAATTGAGAATAACATTATTTTCCACCAGTACGCTGTCAAGGGCAATCAACTGTACTTTCCCCTCAAAGCCCGATCTGACAAGAATCACCGGGGCAATACAGATAACATTTTCCAATTCGGCATCCTCATGTATGATAATCTTACTTTGTGATTGAATAATAAAATTGCCTTTTATTTTCATTTTATCCAGCACCAGGTAATCATCACTCAGAATCCAGATGGTTGAATTTCCAAACAAATTCTCCAATTCGTTCCGGTTCAGTATTTTTTCTGTCACTATACTATCCGCAGAAGCATCAGACAGGATTATATTGTTTTTTAACCGGTCAATAAAAGTCGCCGAGAGTGCAGGCAGATTCTCCCTGCTTCTTCCTGCAGAACCATTAATGATAGTCCTATATCTGAACGATTTTCCTTCTATATAGGCTTTACGGGCTCCCAGTTCGGGAAGATAACAATTGCCGGATAAGTAAGTATCGCCTCCCACAGCAAGGTAATGTCCGTGATCAGCAAGGTACAGTCCGACAGACGATTTGCCACCGATCTTTGTACCATACAGAACTGTTCTTTTTACCTTGTAGTTTTTCCACTCCGTCCGAGCTGATAAAATGTTGTATACGCCCCAGTGTTTTTTTTCAAGATATACTTTATTCAGTGTGTCATGTAACAGTGCTACAGTTTCAGTCTTCCCAAAGTTAACATAAGATTCCTGTTGCATAGCGATATGAATCGCTGAATGGCAATTATCGGTCAGACGTCTGAAAGCATCCAGTGTGTTGATCTCCACATACCCGTAATACCTTGAAAGAATAAACAGAAAAGCATATATGGCAGACACAAAGGATATAATAATTGCCAGATAAAGTGCACGCGCATCGAGTTTATTATTCAGAAATCTGCCTGTCATTCTTCACTACCTGTATGTACTGTGGAATCCAGTTTTGCATCCTCCTCCTTATCCGGTTTCCAGATCTTCAATTTATCATCTGTCTTTATTTGTTCCTCACCGGCTTTGTATTCCCTGGTTTTTAACAGGTTTCCTTTATCATCAAAGAACCTGACTTCACCATCAATCAGACCGTAATGATAGTCTGTTGATTTCTTAATAATTCCTTTTGCACTCCATTGCTTCCATGTACCATGCTTTAATCCCCTGTCAAAATTACCCTGGGTAATCAGATGATCCTCAGCATCGAACACAAGGTATTCACCCTGTAATAAATCTCCTGAATAACCTCCCATGTTTTTGTTTATTTTATCGTGGTTAAACCAGTAATACATCAACCTGTCCGAGGTTTTTATATTTTCCCTGTGAATAAGAATATGAGCTCTTATGGTTGAATCCTTATGTTTAACTACGATCTCCCTGATCATAGGCTGCCACTCAGATCCCTGGGAAAATGCACTGGTACTGAAATAAAGAGATGCTATAATAAACAATGTCAGATGAATGGTATATATTTTCATAGTAATCAATTTTTGTTTGTCTGTGTACTTTCTTAATTGTCAGGATTTATTATTTTTATCCATGTTATGGTACCGGTCTTTTCCGGTATACTTTTTTTTCATCACAGAATTCAAGTTTTACGGAATCGTCGTAAATCTTTAAAAGCTTCAACTCTTTACTTACTTCACCAGTCTTCATTATAATATTTACGCTCTCAATCTTCAGCAAAGCAACTTTCTGTTTCTCGTTCATAATGACCCCCAGGTATTCAACGTTCGGCCATTGTATTCTTTGTGTCCGCGTGGTTCTTCTCCTTATCGTTGATGCATTTCGTGTTTGGATTTTTGTTTTATCCTGAACAGGAACTTTTGGCCTTGCATATTCCGTTCCAAAGGGATCGTGATAATCAGCCAGAAGAGTATACCCATCTTCAATAGTGTCTGATACATTTTTTGAGAATGGCAGATAATGTTCCTGTTGATCATCAGCCGGTCCTTTTAAACTGCGAATGATATTCCACGCTATTGCCCCCCAGATGATTGCTGTGGCCGGTATCAATATGTATAGCAGTTTGCGGTTTTTCATATAATCATAAAAATAACCAACTATTCTTCTTTATAAAGGTAAAACTTCCTGGTATTGCAGTAAGTTCCCTCATTTCCTGCAGCATCAATCGATTTGACTTTTGCATAGTATTTCCCATCGGGGTAACTGCCGACAGATAAGCTGGTTTCGGAAATAAACAATTCTTCAACAATATTCGATGGAGTAAAAAGGGAATCCGTAGCTACAATTATACTATCAGATATGGATGATAATGACGTTGAAGGATGGCTCCATTCCAACACATACGGTGAGGCATTGATTGTATCCCCATTGTATTCAGGAATTATAAACACAGGTTTTCCCGGGGCTGTCATATCCACAATAAGCTGACGGTAATACCAGTCGGTAGTTGTATTGGAGATTTCATCATAGGCCTGAACTCCCCATGCATATATACCTTCATTCAGGCTTACCGTAATGGTATCGTATATTGTATTGACAGGCGTTATCACATCATTTCCCGAAATCCAGCTCGAATCACGAATTCCCAGGGTATAGCGCGTTGCTCCCGGGACCGGATCCCAGTGAAAAAATATTTCTTCGTTGTTTGTTGCCCGGTTGTTTTCCGGTTCAATCAGGATTACCGGAAGATAAGCCAGGTTGTCCGTGGTGTCAATTGTAATGGAAAATACGGTGTATGGTGTTGAACTGACGGAATTGTATGCACAAACGCCCCATTCGTAATCGCCGGCCGATAAAGTCCATACAAACTTATTGTCTGTCAGGTTTGTATCAACAATCAGAGCAACCGTAGAATCAAATCCGGGTGTAACAATAAGGAGGTTATAATATTCCGCATCATCAACATATTCCCACCAGAATGTATGCTGCTGATACGGTGTTTTAATTCCATTGGCAGGTGCCAGAAGAATTACTTCCTGATCACTCAGGTCGGGTTCTGTAAAGATAGAGCAGGAACTTATTCCCAATAGAATTGCTGCTCCGGTTATCAGTTTATTTATTCTCATCTTTCTTCAAATTTCTGTAATTCTGAATATAAATACGTGAAAACAATTGTCGTCGCCTGGTTTTTCGATCCGTCTCAGTATAATATTCAACGGATACAAGCCTGCCCACTTTCTTATGTACTTCAAGCTGATACAATACTTCAAGGAGGTCCGGAAATTTACCTGTGAGAACAATCGAATGTGTTTCCACCTGTATACTCATGGTCTGAAACAAATGTCTTGCAGGGTATTCCGAAACAGAAACTCCTGACTTTGCAGCCAGCGTACTCACTTTTTCGAGAATGATCTCATGATTGCCCTCTGCCTGATCGTTTGAATTAAAATATTGATTGTTCAGATCAAGCACCTGTTTTTTTAACAATGCTGTCTGATGAGGAATATCTTCAGCTTCCAGTGCCATTTTTTTCAGTTCTCTGTTCTTTCTTATCCCGGCAATGGTACTTTTTATTGCCAACTGGTAGCAAATGATCAGCGCAACCACGAAGATACCAACCAGCAAATAAAATTTATATTTCTCCGAGATATTCTTAAGCATCAATAAAATATTTGAAATTCAAATTCGCCTGTATTGTCTGTCTTTTCAAAAGAAATTATTTCGATGTCCTTAATCCAATTGTATTGATTCAGTTTCTTTATCCACTCATTAAGCACTATGCTTCCCTTGCTTTCACCCTTGACCCTGATAAAAGAATAAAAATGAATTGCCTTATTTGCCTTAATTTTATCTTCTGCCGGATTCATGATGAGTTCATCCAGTACAATACCTTCCGGCACCGCAGATGCAATCCTGTCGGTATAAAATCCATAACGTGTATTGTGCCTGAGTCCCACCTGGTTGATCAGACTTGTTTTTATTGCTATTTCGCTGCGCAGGGAATCCCGCTGAATAAAAAACGTCTGGTAGTATGCAAGCTTATCGGACAATGCCTTATTTTCGCTTCGTTTGCTGTTGAAAATAAAAAAATTAACAAGCAGAAGTAAAAAAATAAACACCAGGGATCCCAATGCAAAATATCTGTTTATCCTTTTAAAAACATAAGATTCCTCGTCAGGGTGAATATCGCTGCTTACAACAGTATCAAAACCTTCATAATTCAGGAGATAATACAAAGCTGTGGCATAAGGTAAAATATGATGGTTGCTTACTGGTTCACCGGCTATCGTATATTTTTCTTCTTTCTCCTGATCATCAGATGAGATCTCCGTCAGACCGCCATCTGAAAAAACAATTTTATATCCCGGAATGCAGATAGTTTGTGCATTCATCAATTCGTATTGAAATAGAGCGTCTACTGATGCTACGCCAATTGAGTAACCAAGTATGCTGAAGCCGGCATCATGTAAATCCCTTATAACCTTTTCAAGGCTTTCATTCCGTAATACCGAAACAAACACCTCACCTTGTTTATTATGTACCAGAGAAATAGTAAAGTCCGCTTCTTTTGCATTTGGCAGAACATGATGTAAATATTTGTTTCCGGGATCTTCCTGCAGTTTTTTTGAGATCACCGGGCGTCCGGTAATGCTTAACCACAAAGGAGTGCTCTTATTAATACAGGAATGCAATGCCAAATAATTTTCCATGTTTTCATCTGACGTAACGATTACGATCTTCCCTTTCTCAAGTTTCAGCAATATCAAAGAGATCCTGTATTCATCACTCGTAATGAAATGTACATGAACCCCTGCAACAGTATGCACCAGGCACTTTTTTATAGTATCAAAAAAAATCAATTTACGATCGTGGGTTTAATAAGAACACTGAGTTTTGAATCTGATTTTTCATATTTCCTGCTGCTGAACAGCCATTTAATCACAGGAATTCGTGATAAGAGCGGCGTTCCCGAGCCGGAATCACTTTTACTGTTTTCAAGCAGACCACCCAGAAGTATCATTTCCTGGTTTTTCACCCGTATTTGTGATGTAAAGTCACGGTTCACCGACCCGGGAGGTGCAGTCTTGGAAATACGTTCCGTAAAATCCGACTGGTGGACTTCTATTTCAAGTGTGATTTGTTCATCGGCTGATACCACAGGCTTGATCTTTACAGACAATTCAGCATTGATTGCCTTGTATTCCTGTGTTGTTGATTGTTGTGGGTTTTGCGTTCCATAGAGGTGAGTCTGTTCCTCAAGATAATACTCCGTATTTCCGATGGACAAAGTAGCTTCATGACCGTTTAATGTAGCCAGTCTTGGTGTGGAGGACATGTCTATAAAACCCTGTTGTTCAAGGGCCTGTAAAGTAACATAAAAATTCGGCGATACTTTTCCCAGGTTTACCATTCCCATATTGTTCAATATTTCATTTATTTCCGGTGCGCCTATCTGCATATCGATACCCGGAAAGGCTGTTCCCCCGGTTGGAACAGGTTCTTCGGCAAGTCCTGCTTCTATGCCTGTTGCTACTGCCACCGATTTATTCACATACATAATGATCACTTCGATCATGACCACAGGCACCACCTGATCAATCTCACGAACGAAGTTCTCAAATATATTGATCTGGTAGGCTGCTCCGGATACAAGCAGACTGTTCAGTTCCGGAAATTCTATGATATTGAGGTTCCTGGTAATGTCTTCGGGAATATATTCAAGCAGGGTTTCCATGGAACGGTTTTCTAACTGAATTACCTTGTGCTCATTAAAATCAAAGAGGTTGCGCTCACCTATCAGGTAAATGTTATTTGTTTTCCTGAATCCGATCTCGGTACCTCCGAAAAGACTATTCAGAATATCTTCGATATTTACATTTCGTAATTGCATACTTGCTGTTTCTTCAATCTGGGGGGAAATGAAATAACTAAAGCCTGCCTTCTCCGACAATTCTTCCAGCATAACCGGAATAGGAGCATTATCGGCTGTAATATCAAATGCCCCGTCAGAGATCATATCGATCTGCAGAAGATAATGATCACTTCCCGCTGTTCTTCTGTCCGTTCCTCTTCGACTGCTCCTTTCCTGACCCTGCGATATGCCGGCATCCTGTGGCCGGATATCCTTTTCAAGGATAAAAAAGTTATCATCTGTTTGTGTCAGCAGCAGTCCGTTTGAGTAAGCCAGTTTTTCAAGAGCACTTTTAAGAGGTGTTGATTCAATATACGTGCTGATGGTCGTTCCCCTGGCATTGGGAGCGAGTATAACATTTGCCTGTGTTTTCAATGTAATCTCCTTTGTAACCTGTTCTACGGGAACATCTGAATAGTCGAGTGTTATCAGCTTATTTTCCTCGTCCCATTTTACCGATTCCGTCGAACTGTATTTGCCCTGACTTGCTTTTATTACCGATATGATGTTGCCTGTTATTTGCAGATCGAGATCGTATTGCCTGCAAATGTAAATAAGCATGTCTTTCACCTGTACATTCGCAAAATTGTTCACCACCCTGAAATCGAGACCCGGTTCAACATCCAGGTTCAGTCCCGAACTATTGGCAACACCCCTTAAGAATTCGTCAAGCGTAACATCCGATACGGAAATGCTTACCTTGCTTTCCAGAGAAGGTATCTCTTTTGATTTAACGGTTAAAATAGAATCGAGCTTTTCATAATGATCCTGTGCATGAACAGAAGTAAATAAAAAAGCAAGGGAAAAATGTACAAAACTCAGGGCAATAATTTTGAGACGCATGATGATTAATATGTTCCGGTTAATAGTATAGGGTATATTTCTTCTATTGATGTTTTACCATTGCAAAATAGTTCAAATGCCGATTCGTGCAAAAATCTGACGGAAGTATTTTCTTTTACGATTTCGGCGTCAAGAGTACCTTTTCGTATATGTTCTGATATTTCACCCGTAACAGGGATTACTTCATATACGGCTTTTCTTCCTTTATAGCCTGTGTAAAAACACTCTTCGCAACCGGCAGCAACATAATGTGAATCCGGCTTCTTTTCCGGTCTGTAATTATGTGGCAGGCAAGATACATTAAATTTCTCTTTTTTCTTACAATGCGGACAAAGCAGTCGTACCAGTCTTTGGGCCACCGACAAGTTCAGTGTGCTTGCTATCAGGTAACCCGGTACATTCATATCCGACAACCTGGTAATGGTGCCAATGGCAGAATTCGTATGGATCGTTGAAAGCACCAAGTGACCGGTAAGTGCAGCACGCGTAGCCATCTGGGCTGTGTCGGGATCACGTATCTCTCCCAGCATAATAATATCCGGATCCTGCCTCAGAAAGGTTCTCAGGGCACTTGAAAAAGTTAATCCTATGGCTTCTTTCAATTGCACCTGGTTCACTCCTTCAAGGGTATATTCGATAGGATCTTCTATGGTCAGGATATTTACTTCCGGCTTATTCAGTATTTTCAATGTGGCGTACAATGTGGTAGTTTTCCCCGATCCTGTGGGACCGCTGATCAGGATAATACCGTTTGATTTTCGTGTCCCTTCCAGATAATTTTCCAACTGTTCTTTTCCAAAGCCGAGTGTATTGATATCTATATCTGTTGATTCCTTGTTTAACAACCGCATCACCACCTTCTCACCAAACATGGACGGCAGAACAGATACCCGGATATCCATGCTCTTGTCTTCTTCCTTGAAGAAGATCCTTCCGTCCTGGGGCAAACGCTTTTCTGCAATATCCAGGTTGGCCTTTATTTTTATTTTATTTACCAGTGCGGGATATTCTTCCCTGGCAATGGTATAACGCTCAATCAGCTTCCCGTCTATCCTGAACCTTACCCTGCTTTCTTCTTCATAGCTCTCGATATGGATATCGGAGCTTCCGATCGAGTAGGCTTCATAGATCAGTTCAAACAAAAAGTCCTCCGACTTTTGCCTGACTTTTAAATTCTTCTGATCGCGGTTCCGGGGGTATAATTTTGACAGAGCCTGGTTAATATCTGCACCTTCTGTAGCAGTGAATCTGATCGATTTACCAAAAAGAATCTCCAGCTCAGCCTCCGTGTTTGAGGAGGAGTATTCTTTATCAATGTAAAAATCAATGTGGTTGTTTTGAATATTGAACGGAATAATATGGTAATGCCATGCCTGTTCAGGAGTTATTGCCTGAAGAATATTCAGAGAAATATGTTGAAATTTTACATTCATTGCGGCAAGATAAAACGTAATACGTCATTATCGTTATAAATATCAAAAGCCAGAAACTCCGAAGCAATCAGGACAATAACCAGAAAAAATGAAACACA
>Ga0315549_1003281_pt1 | contig 14568 bp, 10 predicted proteins | sample SalMarSW160200MG_FD_203101 | JGI IMG/M metagenome (GOLD analysis project Ga0315549, IMG submission 203101) | Salt marsh sediment microbial communities from the Plum Island Ecosystem LTER, Massachusetts, United States - Salt Marsh Sediment SW1601-200 ... | reverse complement strand
CATAAAAGTCACGGTGGTATCATCGACGAATTGCAGCGGGCTTTTTACCAGGCAGGTAATAAACGATATCAAGGGATTCTCCTTGAGCTTTTCCGGTCCGCCGGCAATAATTTCCGCCATCCTGACCACGTTATCCAGCTGTTTCAGGCTGGTGAGACCGGACATGACATGTTTGGTGGTGTTATCCAGGCAGGCGAAGAACTTATTGACATCTTTATTATCTTCGGTTATGTCTTTATCCTGGATATTAACCGTGCGTATATAGCCGTCCACGGTTTCCAGGTGCTCGCAGACATGGGCGGAATCGCATAAGTCGGCCACCGTGCCGCGCCGGGGGTGAAATTCCGGCACTTTTATTTCCCGTGAAGAGTCCAACTTACTGACGTAGGTCGGGAAATCTACATCCAGCCAGATATTGGTCTCCGAGCCGGTGATGAAAAACACGCGCGATTCATCCCCGTTCATTATCAGGGTATTATACGGGTTTCTGGCGCCCAGCTTGACCGTCTTCGGGGCACTTTCCAGGGCACCGGCAACGAGCCTTTCCGGTATTTTCACGCCCCAGCAGGGCGTCCCGCTGCCGGAGATTGCGGACACCTCGGCGCCATGGGACTGAAAGACCTCCGCCGCCTTTTTATTAAAGCAAAGGAGCCCCGGGTCATTAAGAATATCGATGGAGGCATCGTGAATCTGCCGTACCTGCTCGCCGGACAGCCTTTCTATAGGATTTTCAATTAATATTCCTTCTCTGGGCATTTCGCTCCCCCTTCTCTACATGGCTACTTGCCGGAGCTCAGGGCTTCTACTACGGCCACGGCATGAAACCCATCGGCGCCGTAACCATCGGCGCCAATACTCTCGGCGTACTCTTGCGTAACCGGCGCCCCGCCGATGATTACCCTTACCTTGTCTCTAAGGCCATTTTCTTTAAGCGCTTTGATAATTTCCTCCATGTTTACCATGGTGCTGGTAAGCAGCGCTGAAAGCCCGAGGTAATCGGGTTTTTCTTCTCTGACGGCGTTTACAATGTCCTGAGGCTCGGCATCGTGACCGATATCTTTAACGATGTATCCGGCCCCCCGCAGCAGTATCGATACGATGTTCTTGCCGATATCATGAAGGTCACCCTTGACGGTGGCGATAAGCATCTTGCCCTTGGGCTTTATGCCGTTCCTGGCCAGGTGCGGCTCCAGCAGCTCCATGGCAACTCCTACCGCTTCGGCCGAGGCCAGCATATCGGGTATATAGTATTCTTCATTCTCGAATTTCTCGCCTACGGTCTCCATGGATGCCGTAAGCCCCTCGGTGATAATGTCAGCTATATTGACGCCCAAGTCCAGGGCTTCTGTTATCAACTCGGTTACGCCGGGCTGCCCGACCATACCCTCCTCGATGCCTTCGTCATCCCGGGTGACTCTCCCCTGAATTACATTCTCTCTGACTAAGTCGATTATTTCCGCAGACATCCTTCCCTCCTATCCGCTTGCGGGCCTATCTTCAGGCTATAATGCCTTTTATCTCCGCCAGTATCCGGCTTCTAACCGCATCCGGTAATTTAACCGCGGGGGTTTCCAGAATAGTATTTACGGTCCTGGCGGCTTGTTCCCAGGTGGTTTTACCACCCCCTTCTTCCCACTTCTCCCGGCTGTTCCGGTCGCTCAATACGGGCTGGTAATGCTCCCGCCGCATAAAGCGCCGCGTGTGCTTGGCGGTGACGAAGTTGCCACCCGGCCCGATTTTCTTGATGAGGTCATAAGCCAAGGTCTCGTCATCTACTCTTATCCCCTCGACGGCCCTCATCACCATGCCGATTATTTCATTATCAATTACATATTTTTCGTAGCAGACGGTCAGGGCGAACTCCATCAACCCGGCCGCGTCATGGATAAAATTAGAGCCTGCCAGGGCACACAGCAGGCTGGTAATAGCCGATTCGTAACCACTCTGGGCATCCAGTGTTTTAGAATCCGTCATGCCTCCGGTGGCGTAGTAAGGCAATTTGTAAAATTGAGACATCTGGGCCCCAGCCGCATTGAGCAGGCCCATCTCCACAGAACCCGCTATATATTTATAGTCCCGCAGGTCCGTATTGGTGGCCACCGAGCCGAATATTACCGGCGTTCCCGGATTAACCGCCTGGACCAGCATAACTCCCATTAATGAATCCACCGTCTGGACAACCAGATTGCCTGCCAGCGTTACCGGTGATGTCGCCCCGCACAGCGGTTCCGACGGACATACCAGAGGCAGACCGCTCCTGGCGACGGCTACCACCATATCGCCGTATTCACCATCGATAATAAAAGGGCTGATGCTGCAGGTTATCACGGATATAATGGGTCTTTCCCGCAGCGCCCCCGCCGAACCGGCCACCGTTTCCGCCATTCGTATGACCTGCTGTAAACCTTCGGATGTATAGACTCCGCCCATAATATGCTTGGTGGTATTGTCCAACCCGGCGAAGAAACGGTTGACATCTACCTGCTCTATCGATAGTTCGTTGGGGTAGGTGGGCAGCAGAAAGAAATGGATATTATCCAGTTTATCTACAAGTCTGGCGATTTTCTTCAGGTCTTCCAGATTAGCCGGGCGGTTCTTGCCCGTTTCAGGTTCGTAAACATTAAGGCCGGTGCCCCCGGTACCGGCGTAGACGCGTTTCCCGCCTAATAATATATCGTGCTTGTCGTTACGGCCGCACAGCCTGATTTCCGATGGGGCTTTCCCGATAAGGTCCATCACCTTTCCGGGGGATATGCGTACGCGATTTTCCCTATCTACACTGGCCCCGGCTCCTTTAAACGCAGCCACGGCCTGCTCCGAATTTACCTTACAACCGACTTCCTCAATAACGCGTAAAACAGTATCGTTGACACGTGATATAGCTTCGGGGGTAAGGGGCTGATAACTCCCCCCGTCAAGTCCTTTTCTTATAACTATAGCCTACTTCCTCCTCCCCGGGCAGTCCTTTTTCTTACAGGTAAGGCACGGGTTATACTCTTCAATACCATTACCGGGCAGGCCGACCCCGATGATACCGGATATAGACTTGCGGGGTATCATCAGCATACTCTCCGTCAATCTTACACCGGCGGTATCGCCTTGCATGGCTTGAAAGACTGCTTTCTGCTGGCTGACTTCCCAGTCGCAGTAGCCCGGGCTGAAACGCCAGCTGGCAACAAGCCCCTCGGTACCGACCTTCACCTTTATTATCTTTTCAACCTGGTCGGCCAGTTTTTCCGCCGTGCCTGAACCGATAGCATCGAGCACGGTCGCCTGAAGTACCAGATGGCTCTCGGCGAGGTAAGCCACCATTTCTTCCAGGTAGCTACCGATTGTCAGGGTGAAAACGGCCACCTTGCGGCACCTCGCCAGCAATACGGCGAGTATTTTACTTTTTACGATAATTGAATCCCCGATGCCGATATGCTTTCCGTCAACAAATTCGATATCCCTGATTGTATACGAATAGGACGGCGCAATAAGGTCATGATAATTATCTATATAATCATCCACCAGGGAGGCAACACGACCCGAAGGCTGATATTCCCCGTCGTAGCCAATCTGGTTCAGTACTATCTGTTTTTCAATTTCTATTTGCTCATCTATAGCGGGCATACTTCTTCCACCTTTCTTTTGCTGAAGACGGTCTCAATACAAACACGTTCCCTGCAGTTGGCACATTTAAAAAAATGAAATAGGGGAAAACCTGGCGGGAAGCTCAACAGTTGAGGGGTTTTAGCAACAAAGAACAAGCCTGGTTGGGAAAATGCTTATTGGAAACGATTAATAACCTGATATGAACAGACCATTGCTGATGGACTGCTTAATCTTAGAATTACTGGAATCAACAGGGTGAGGCGAGATTCACAGAGTGGTCGACGAGTCCCCAGACAACACTTTTTTCTAAATCTTCAGGTCACAACTAATCCCTTCAAACATTTTAACACTCCTTCCCTTTGCCGATGTTTATAGTAACATGTCGGGCGACCAATGTCTAATCCCATCCGGGGTACTTCCCAAAAGTACGGGGCGGGGTTATGGGGAGGTAATTACGTCTTAATGAAGATATAGGCTTATCAACTGGAGAGAATATGGCTGACCCGCCTTTAAGATTATTAAGAGAGTGATACTTTGTGTATTCCGGTTATCCGGCCTGTTACCGGCGATAATAATTATGAATGGTGGGGTTCATTGTGAAGATTAGTGAGGGAAGATGTAATAAATTTGACAATAATAATACATATACTGGTAGTTTTGTGCATAAAATCAATTGACAAATCATTTCAAATTAGTTAGACTTTCTCTAATTCTCAAGAAAATGCGCGGCGTAAGCGCGAAACGAGTTGTTGAAAATAACTATCGTGAATTTTCACTGGTCTATTAATCTGATATAATCGGAGGGAAGGAGGTATATGAAATAATTCACTATCTATTAGTTCGGTACTCTACGTACTATGAAGGAGGGAACATAAAGTGAAAAAGGTTTTTATTATAACTCTAATGATGGTAATTATAGCCGGCCTGCTTCTGGGCAGTTGTGCTGAACCAAGTCCTGCCCCGTCACCGGCTCCGGCTCCCGAACCGGAACCCGCACCGGCACCGGCACCGGCACCGGAACCAGAACCCGCACCGGCACCGGCACCAGAACCCGCACCGGCTCCCGGACCTGATGAACCACAATATGGCGGCACTTTTATCTGGAATCACAATGGAGGTATCACCCAGATAGGTTCCATCGCTGACAACCTCGGAATTGCCGGTAACCGTAATTCTTACCCCGCATTAGAGCCGCTTATTGTGACCGACGAACAGGAACGCATCCAGCCCTGGCTGGCCACGGGCTGGGATATCTCGCCGGATGGCAAGACCATCACACTTACATTACGTGAGAATGTCAAGTTTCATGACGGCACCCCCTTTAACGCCGAGGCCGTAAAGTACAATCTTGAAGCTGTCCGTGATGCGAATCTCTCCGGCACCGCCTTCCTTACCAACCTCGTATCAATCAATGTCCTGGATGAATATAATCTCCAGCTAAATCTGGAAGAGACCGACTCTACCTTCCTGCTGCGTATCGCCGGGGGAGGTCTCGGCATGATGGCGTCGCCGACGGCCATGGCAAAAGAAGCGACCGCGGAAAATATGGCCGAGCTGCACTGTGTCGGTACCGGTCCCTTCGTGTTTGATAGCTGGCAAAGAGACAACTACGTTAAATACAAGAAGTGGGACGGCTACTGGCAGGAAGGCAAGCCCTACCTGGATGCCATAGAAATCCGCAACATCGCCGACCTGACCGTCAGTCTCATGTCTTTCGAGGCGGGAGAAGCGCAGGCTATAGAGAATGTCGACCCCGTTGATGCGGTCCAACTGGCTGCCAAAGGCTACACCATTTACCAGCCGAACCTGTTTTTCCTCCATAGCATTCTCCCGGATGGCAATAATCCGGACTCTCCCTTTGCCGACAAGAAGGTAAGACTGGCACTGGAATACGCCCTTGACAAGAAGACAATGGCGCAGGGTATCGGCGAGGGATACTACGATGCTTTGGCACAGCTGGCGTTACCCGCGGACCCCTGGTACAACGATGACGCTCCACTGCGCGAGTACAATCCCGATAAAGCCAGGGAGTTACTCGCCGAGGCCGGCTATCCTGACGGATTCACCACCACGCTGGTCTCCGATGTCATGGCGCGACGCGATACCCTGGTAGCCGTACAGACGTACCTGAAAGCGGTTGGCATCGAGACCGAACTGGAAATCCTGGAATTCGGCGCGGCCTTCTCCAAGCCTCGTGAGGGGTGGGAAGGCATTCTCTTCCCCGGTTTCCCCAATGTCGGTACGCTTGTGGGTATCATGGGCCGCTGGGGTGACGAGACCAACTACATCAGCTTCTACCATCCTGAAGGATGGCAGGACAAATGGGATGCTGTTACCGCGCAGCTGGATGAAGCTAAACGCACGGAGCAACTGAAAGAGCTCATCAAGATACTGTATGACGAAGTTGTAGGTATCCCTTATCAGGGTGACTGTCCGCTGGTTGCCCTGTATAACAATCTTCATGGATTCGAACACCATGCCAAACACGTAACGAGCTACTGGGCGCCGCAAGACGTCTGGCTGGAAAAGTAATAGTATCAGTTAAGCGAATAGTTTACAGGGTTGGGTGGCATACCGGCGTATCCCGATATGGCGACACGGCATGTCACCCAACCCGGAATATAAGAGCACTTTATAGTGCGATAAGCATGCTTTATTCTTGCCCGGGTTGCATGTTTAAACAGACATAGCCGGGGCGTACGTTTGAGGAATATCACTTAACATTGGCGGAGGTCTGTGTGACATCATACATCATTCGCCGGATATTAATAGGCATTGTTGTTATCCTGATAGTCACTATCATGATTTTTCTCTTTATCCGTCTTTTGCCCGGCGATCCATTGGTGATATACATTAACCAGGCCGATATGCAGGAGATGACCGAAGAACAACTTTACGACCTTCGGGTTAAGTTCGGCCTGGATAAAACCATACCGTTGCAGTATGTCGACTGGTTGGGTGGACTTTTTACCGGTGATTTTGGCCTTTCGATATATTACGATGTTGATGTGGGACATCTTATCAAGGAACGCATGCCGATAACCATTTACCTGGGGGTCCTGGCCTTAATAATCAGCGGCATTTTCGGTATCGGTTCCGGCGTTATTTGCGCCCTCCGGCGAGGGACGTGGATAGATACGGTGGTTACTTTTCTGGCAAACATCGGCATAACGGTACCATCTTTCTGGGTAGGTATTATTCTTATTTATCTCCTGGCCCTCAAGGCCGGGTGGCTGCCGGTAACCGGCTGGACCTCACCTTTCGATGATTTCTGGTTAAGCCTAAAAAAGGTGATAATGCCGGTTCTTTGCCTTTCTCTCTTCTCTATAGCCTCGCTGGCCCGCCTGACCCGCTCCTCGATGCTCGAGGTGATTCAGCAGGACTATATCCGCACGGCGTGGTCCAAGGGATTGAGAGAGCGGATGATTATTACGAGGCACACCATCAAGAATGCCCTCATCCCGGTCGTTACCGTACTTGGTCTCCAGGTAGCCTTTATCTTCGGAGGCTCGGTCCTTATAGAGACAATTTTCAATATCCCTGGCATCGGCAGGTTGATGACGCAATCCGTGATGCAGCAGGACTTCCAGGTTATTCAGGCCGGTACGCTCATCATTGCGGTAGTGGTGGTATTATCAAATCTTGTCGTTGACATCTCCTACGGGTGGCTCGACCCGAGGATACGCTTTGATTAAGGAGTTCCGTCATGGCGGAGGACACAGATACTGGTAACAAGGCTGTTGATGATTCCAACTGGTCAGAAGTAGCGCCGAGTTACAGCGAGACGAGACGCATGATTTCCGTCTTTGCGGGGCGGCCTTTGCCTGTTATCGGGTTAGTGATAATAGTAATACTGATAATCGTGGCTATTTTTGCGCCCTTTATCGCTCCTTATGACCCGTACGAGATGGATATCCTTAACAAGTTGCAGCCGCCGAGTACGGCTCATCTCCTGGGTACGGATTCCCTGGGCCGGGATACCTTGAGCCGCATACTCTACGGCTCGCAGACCTCTTTAATTATCGGACTATCTGTAATAAGCTTTTCTTCAATAGTCGGCATAGCACTCGGTCTTATCGCCGCTTATTTCGGCGGGATTTTCTACCATATAATCATGAGATTTATGGATGCACTCATGGCTTTCCCGATGCTGCTGCTGGCCCTCCTCGTGGCTACGTTGCTGGGGGGAGGCATGAAGAATGTCATCGTTGCCCTAGCTATCGGCATGATAGCGGCACCCTGCCGTATGATGTGCGGTGTTGTCCTTTCGGTGAAACAGAACGAATATGTTCTTTCGGCGCGGGCTATGGGTATGAGCAACCGGCGTCTTATGCTGCAGGAGATTCTTCCCAATGCGTTTCCTCCCCTCCTGGTATTGATTACCATCGGCCTAGGAGCTACCATCCTGGCGGAGGCCGGTTTGAGCTTCCTGGGAATCGGGATAACCCCGCCGACACCGGCCTGGGGGGGTATGGTCAATGACGGCTATAAATTTCTTATGACCAGTCCGGTGCTGGCCATTTCACCCGGTATAGCCATCATGCTCGCTGTCTTCGGCTTCAATATGCTCGGGGACGGCCTTAGGGATGCGCTTGATCCAAAACTCCGGGGAGTTATCGAGTAATTTACGAATAATAATTATCAAGGAAATTACCATGACAGCTTTATTGACCGTTGAAAATCTGAAGACTTATTTCCGTACTTACCGCGGACTGGTTAAGGCTGTGGACGGCGTCTCTTTACATATCAACGAGAGGGAAATAATAGGTCTGGTGGGGGAAAGCGGGTGCGGTAAATCGGTCAGTATGCTCTCCATTCTGCAACTTATACCCACCCCGCCGGGAGAGATTGTAGGCGGCAAGGTGATGTTCAGCGGCCAGGACCTGCTTCAGTACAAAGCTAACGGCGAAAGGATGAGCTCTATTCGCGGCGCCAAGATAGCCATGATTTTTCAGGAACCCATGACCTCGCTCAACCCGGTGCTGACTATCGGGCGGCAACTGACCGAGAGCCTGGAGGTTCACCTCAACATGGAACCTCACACTGCCAGTGAAAAGGCCGTAGAACTATTAAGACTGGTCGGCATCCCTGATGCGAAAAACCGCCTTGATGCCTATCCCCACCAGTTCAGCGGCGGCATGCGCCAGAGAGTCATGATAGCGATAGCCCTTTCCTGCAATCCTGCGATATTGATTGCCGATGAGCCTACCACGGCCGTTGATGTTACCACACAGGCACAGCTGCTGGAGCTGATGCAGGATATGGTCACTAAAACCAGCACAGCCCTGGTCATCGTGACGCACAATCTCGGCATCGTCGCCCGCTATGCCGAAAGGATTTACGTGATGTATTCCGGCCGTATTATCGAGTCCGGCCTGGCCGATGATATATTTCTTAATCCGCGTCACCCGTATACCATCGGTCTGCTGAAATGCGTGCCGCAACTGGGCGAAACACGGGAAGAGAAAAAACTGGTTCCCATTAAAGGTCTGCCGCCGAACTTGATTAACATGCCGAATAATTGCGCGTTCCTGCCCCGGTGCGATTATTCCCAGGAGAGATGCCGGCGGGAACCATGGCCCCCGCTAACCCTGTTGGAAGGCCAGCACTACGTAGCGTGTTTTGCGGATATCCAGGAGAAACCATGAATCAAGAACAAAATCAGAATGTCATCGAAATTCTGAACCTCAAGATGTATTTTCCGATAACCAGGGGGCTGCTGCAACGCAGGGTCGGCGAGATAAAGGCCGTTGACGATGTTAGCTTTCAGATAAGAAAAAATGAGACCCTCGGGCTTGTCGGGGAGAGCGGGTGCGGTAAAACCACCATAGGCCGCACTATACTGCGCTTATATAAACCTACCTCCGGGAAAATAATTTTTGACGGGACAGATATTTCCGGCATGAAGGAAGACCGGATACGACCGCTCCGTTCACAGGTCGGGGCTATTTTCCAGGACCCTTATGGCTCACTTAACCCCAGACAAACAGCACGTACTATCGTCGGTATGCCGTTGATAGTCCACGACCTGGTAAAGAAAAAAAATTTTAACGAAAAGGTGGAAGAACTTTTCCGACTGGTCGGCCTGGATCCATCAATGATGGATCGTGTTCCCCATGAGTTTAGCGGCGGCCAGCGCCAGCGCATAGGCATAGCCCGAGCCCTGGCCTGCCAGCCCAATCTGATAATCTGCGACGAGCCGGTCTCGGCGCTGGATGTCTCAATTCAAGCCCAGATAATCAACCTCCTGGAGAACCTCCAAGTACAGCTGGGTCTTACCTATCTCTTTATCGCCCATGACCTTTCCGTGGTGCAACACATCAGTAATCGTGTTGCGGTGATGTACCTGGGACGCATTATTGAAATAACGAACTCGCGAGAGCTCTATTCAAATCCCCTCCACCCCTATACCAAGGCACTGCTTTCGGCGGTGCCGGTTCCGAATCCGGTAATAGAAAGGAAACGGATGCGGGTCGTTCTCAAAGGGGAAGTGCCGAGTCCGGCGGACCCGCCGATGGGTTGTCATTTTCACCCGAGGTGCAATCTGGCTACTTCCGAGTGCCGCGAGGCAAACCCGACGTTGCGAGATGTCGGCAACGGTCACGAGGTGGCTTGCTTTAAAGTTTAAACAACATCCACATTTTCGCAATAGCCGGAAAGAGCCGGCTATTTCCCTTCCAGCGCCCGTTCCATGCGCAGGCCCGCACCCGCGTGATACGGTCTCTTAAATGCCTCGGGGTACTGCTTTCTTAACTCGTCCAGGTTTATCTCCGCTACTTCCACCAGGAAGCTGCTGACGACCATTCCCGTGGCGTTTTTCGAGGTTATATTGTGCGGGGTTATGGTGTTAATCGCCCCGCCCCTGTCAAGCTCCCCGGGGATAATCGGGTCGTACCTGGCCCCGTGGTCCATGTAGACGACGCCGGGCATTATCCTCTGGGTCACGTAGGCGCCGCCGAGGACAGCCCCTCTTTCGTTGTATACCTTAATCACGTCGCCGTTGACGATGCCCCTCTTTTCTGCGTCCGCCGGGTTAATCCAGAGAGGCTCATACTTGTAACCGTCCGGGCCGTTGACCTTGCAGGTGGGGGCTTCTCTCGTCCAGGTGATATCGTCGCACTGGGCGTGCACCCGCCACCGGCCGTGGTTTGACATGAGCAGCAGGGGGTATTTTTTGGCTCTCTCGCCGGAGAGCCTTTCGTCGTGGCTTTCTCCCTTTTCAATCCAGTGGGGCACCGGCGGCCTCTCTTTGTCATCGGGGAAGTGCTCGGCCAGACCCTGGGAGTAGAACTCTATCTTGCCGGAGGGCGTCTTCAGGGGATGGCTGTCTGGGTCATCGCGAAATTCACTCATACCCGTCTTGAATTCTTTCCAATCGGGGTCGGTCGGAACGACAAAATATCCCTTTTCCTGGAATTCTTCGTAAGTAATCATATCCTGGATACCCGAGTTTTCAAACACGATTCTGACCCATTCTTCAGCGGTCTTGCCGCCGGTGTACTTCTCCAGCAGGCCGAGTTTCTCGGCTATCGCGCAGACGGCCTCGTAATCGCTCTTTGACTCTCCTACCGGCTCAATGCACTTCCCTCCCTGTAAAACGGTGGTGTACTGCCCGCTTTCAAGGTCAGATGTTATGTCATGCTCCTCGAATTTGGTGCTGACCGGCAGGATAATATCGGCGAACTGGCAGTCGTTTTCCATCCACGGGTGTTGGGCCAGGATAAATTCTATCTTCGGACTCCTCAACGCCTTGATGTAGTTGTTGCTGTCGTTCCAGCAGGTTATCCAGCAGGGGGTATCGGTCCATATCATGTGTACCTCGGAGCAGCCCTCCGCCGGGTAGGTGTATTTCACGAACTGGTCCTCCAGCGCGCCGGGAAAGGTCGAATTGCCGTACCAGCTGATAGGCGCATTGAGAATGGCGTCGTGGATAAGGTCCTTGGGAATGAACTGCGTCGGGTTAATCGGCGCCGGCGTCAGGAGCTTATCCAGCTCTGACCTCTCGGCCTCTTCCGTTTCCGCCGCCGCTGCCCGCTCGGTTTTAACGTCGACGACACCGTAAGCAGGCTTCAGTATCTGGGGGGTAATCTTGGCTATAGGCATCGGGCCTCCCCCCGGGTTCCATTGGTCGGACAGTCCCCATTCGAGCATCTTGACCTGGTGGGCCCCCGGCTTGCCCAACCCCTGCATGGCCAGCAGCAGCACCTCGAGTCGACCCTGCTCCGTGGAGTAGGCGCTCCGGATGCCGGCCCCGCCGTTGCCGTGTACTATCGACGTACGTTTGGACGCCCACGCATGTGCCAGTGCCTTGATGGTCATGACGGGAATGCCCGTTTTCTCGGCGGCCCATTCGGGCGTCTTGGGAACCCCGTCCTCTTTGCCCAGGACATATTCCTCGAATTTATCAAAGCCGAATGTGTGAGCGGCAACGTATTCTTTATCATACGTCCCCTCGGTAATCCAGACGTAGGCTATGGCCAGCTGCAGGGCGGCATCGGTGTTGGGCAGTATCGGTATCCACTTGTCGGCGTGGACGGCGGCCCCGTAGTTCAGCTCCGGGCAGATATAGACGCACTTTATGCCGAGCTTCGTAAACCAGTAGCACAGTCGACTCGCCATCTGGCCGTTGAAGCCCCAGGGCGTCGTTTCCGGGTCGCATCCCCAGAACAGGAGCATCTCGCTGTTCTCGGCAACATCGGGGATAAGGTTGCCGGACGGCCCCATCTCACCCACGGGCTCCATTCCCCAGACATGCTTGGCGCCCCAGGCCCAACCCTCCCAGCTGTCCGGATTCCTCATCTGCAGGGTATAGCCCCCCAGCAGCGCCAGGAGCTTGTTGGCGCTGCCGTGTGCAGCGTGTATCACCTTCCCCTCCCCGTGCCCGTCCGACTGTGAAAGTACGGCTTCCGGCCCGTATGTTTCCTTTACCCTCTTTAACTCGCTGACTATTGTCTCCAGCGCCTCGTCCCAGGAGATTCTAACGTAGCCGCTCTTGCCCCGGTTTTCTACATTCCTTTCGCCTTCGGGGTCCCAGTCGACTCTCTTTAGCGGATAGAGTATCCGGTTGGGTGAATAGACCCGCTTCTTGTAGGCTAAACTGAAGGGGGGCAGGAGCGTCTTCATGGTAGGCTCGAAGACCTGCCCGCGCGCTTCTATCTTCCACGGATTGAATTGCTTGCTGTCGTATTGTGAATCATAGTGCAGCGGCCGAATCCTGACTATCTTCCCGTCACTGACATCTACCACCGATGGATTACCATCAATGCCGAAATCCGCCAGGCTAAGTCCCTTTATATATGATTCTTCCTTTCCGCGCTTATCTTTCTCTGCCATCTAATATTCTCCTTCATTCGTCTGACCTGTCACCATAAATCATACTACATTTAGGAGGGTAAATTGTATATTGCTTCTTGCGCGGGTGACCGGTACGGCCGATGGCCGAAAGAAACCTTAACGGATTGACCCGGCTCCGGGGAAAGCAGTATGATAGCGGCAGTGCGGCGTCAGGGAGCGGGAACAAGAGATACGGTGACGAAAGGAGTAAGCAAATGACCGAATCACGCTACGCCAGGAACATTGTGACCGATACCAGGGAGTATACCGCGGAGGAAATCGCGCAAATTCAGGAGATGATGAAAAGCCACCCGGTAGAGTCAACCGTCGAATTATTGCGGTTGCTCTGGATGGATGATACCAAGGTGGAAGGGGCTTCGTTCTACATGGAATGCATATGGCTGTGGGGCGGGGTAACCACCTCCGGGACGACGGAAGAGCCGCACGTCCACGACTTCGACGAGGTCATCGGGTTCATCGGCACTGACCCGGATAATCCCCGCGACCTTGACGCCAGGATGGAAATTATCCTCGGAGACGAGACCCACTTCCTTACAAAGAGCTGCCTGGTGCACGTCCCGGCGGGTATGAAACACTGCCCGCTTACGTTCCGCGAGGTCAACCGCCCGGTGTTCTTTTTCACCCTTGCGCCTATCAGCCGTTACGGGCGTACGTCGGAAGCGGGGAAGTCGCCGGGGGCGGCTCCCTCAAAGGTGCCTCCTTTCGTTCCGCCGGAGCTGGATGCCTCCGGGACGAGATACGGCCGGTATATCATCACCGAGCCGAAGCCCCACGGGTCCGGGCCGCCGCCGGATATTCCGCCGGAACCGCCGCCCGCAAAAACGACGCATGTCGTCTCTCTGGACGACGAAGCATCACCGGGGGGGTTCTACGTCGATTTCGTCTGGCTATGGAGCGGGGACATGACCATGTCGCCGCAGCCGCACACCCATGATTTCGATGAGATGATAGGCATCATCGGCGCGAACGGCCGGGAGGACCCCCGCGCCGTGGGCGGCGACGTGTCCATCGTACTCGGGGAAGATAAACACGCCATTACACAAAGCTCGCTTATCTTTGTGCCGAATGGATTGCCTCACTGCCCGCTTGTGTTCAGCAATATCAAGAAACCGGTGCTCTGCTTTACCATGGGCAATACACCGATGTGGGGGCACCGCTAGCCGCGACCGGCCGGTGTCCATACGCGGGGACGGGCATTCTCAAACATTGGGATTCAATAAATAAGGGGAGCAGAAATGCTCCCCTTCTGTTTTACCCCATTGTAGTATTCTTACTCAGATATCAAGGCCGGGCATTTTTATCTTAGAGCTTTAGTCCCAGCATAGCGTCCGCAGTTAAAGCCTTCACCCAGCCGGCACCATGAACAGCTGTCCGGAACTTCTTCCGTTATCATAAGCTGTGATTCGCATTTGCCGCAGAGATATTCCTCCCCTGGCTTCATGGGGCCGTCGCACGGCGGGATGGTCATAGGACAGAGCTGGATGCAGTAATTGTTGTCAATCAGCGAAATGGGACACTTTTTAAACCGAACACTTTGGTATGATCAGGCGGCATCAACAAGCTCCCTGAGGCCCTGGTTGTAGTCTCTACGACGATTGATTGTTTGTATTTGCACCT
>Ga0315549_1003279_pt1 | contig 14577 bp, 10 predicted proteins | sample SalMarSW160200MG_FD_203101 | JGI IMG/M metagenome (GOLD analysis project Ga0315549, IMG submission 203101) | Salt marsh sediment microbial communities from the Plum Island Ecosystem LTER, Massachusetts, United States - Salt Marsh Sediment SW1601-200 ... | reverse complement strand
TACCCGTATTTTCTTTTAACGTCTCTGGTTGTTTGTTCTCTCTTTTTTCTTAAGAGGCTGTCACAATTCAGAGACGAAGCGGGCGGGTTCGAGGGGAGGTGATTAGAAATCATGGCGCCCCTATAGTGAGCCGCTGCTCATAAATCCCTTTGCGGCGATCGTAGTCGATATGGATAGTCTGGACCCGGTAGTTCTCCTGGCTAATCCCGCAACGCTTGTCGGTGACCTCGACGACATCGAGGAGCTCCTGGCCGACGTTAGCGGGGGTAACGAGATTGCCGCGCTTCGCTCGCAATGACGCCTCCCTTAAGAGAGCATCGGCCCTCTCCTGGGCCCTGGCAGCGGTCTGGAGGTTGGGGTCATAGTCCTGCTCCAGGATGTCTATGGCGAGCTGGAGGAAGTCCCAGTCCAGGGCTTCTTCCAGGATGCGGTTGTCTTCGGTGTCCCTGCCGATGGCACGGGCCCGGGAGACGGTGACGGCCTCGGTGTATTTACCGCTGGCGATGACGTGGTCGGTGCCGTAGGAATAGCAGCTGCTCTCGCTGGCCAGGGGGTTCTTGGTGAAGGCTTCCTGGCCACGGAATACGAGCCTGTCGGGGACGAAAGATAGCAGCCTGCGTATTGCGCTGTCTCCCCCCGTGCCGGGGTTGACGGTAAAGTCGGGGTAGAAGTTGTTGATGGCGGAGGACTGGGGCTTGGGTGGGGTGTTGGTGAGTTTAACCCCTACCCGGGCTAAGAGTTGGTAGAGGATTTGCCAGACGGACTTGGGGTTGACGTCGTCCTTGTTCCATCTCATCTGGTAGCGGGCGATCCAGCGGTCCATGAGGCCCCAGCCGTCCAGGCAAGTAAGAATGAAGCGGGACATGTTGGGTTTTGAGGAGTACTCCCAGGAATCAATCCAGTAAGTGCCGGCCTCGGAGGTCTCCTTGCCCGCCGTCGTTTTATAGCCGAGCTTAAGGACGATTTCGCTTCGCTTGTTAATGAGGGAGGGTACAAGACCCTCCCCTGGCGTACTGGCCCTTGGAGTTATCGAGTTCAATCCTGAGAGCATGGGCGGGTACAAGACCCGCCCCTACAGACTGGGTGAGAGCAACAATATCTTTGGTCAAGTCAAGGGGCGAGTCGGCGGGGCGGGGGGCTCTCCAGACCCCGTCGGGCCTCTCCAGCCACCAATAGTCGGCGGTGCTCTGGAGCCTCAAGCCATAGCCCGAACTGATATCCAGGAGGGGCTTGGGCTCGGTAAAAGTGGTATCACTCCAATATGTGCCCTTTACCATGTGACAGGCGAGGGGGCGGGTGTAGGCGGTGGTACCGGTGAACTTCTCCACGGCGATGATACGGTTTGTCTCATAGGACTGGGCTGACGCCGGCAGATGGCAGTCGGGGTACTCGTAGGTGACGCCCTCTCCGTCCGGGGACATAAGGAAGCTCTCTAAGGCAAGAAAGTTATAGCTGTCGGAGAACTGAGTGCGGAAGAGATCGTAATGATTATAGGGGGTGTCGGACTCCTTGCCGGCAAAGACAATCTCGATGGCGGGCCAGAAGGGATTATACGTAGCTCCGATGCCGTGGGTATCAAGCAAGGGATGGGTGGCGTCGGACCAGGTATGCTGAGTAGCGGTCTGGGTGCTGGTGTCCAGGGTGATGCCGTTTAGCTGGTTGGACTTCAAAGCGAAGCAGACGACGATATTCCCCGTCCCCCACCAGCAGGCGGCCAGGGAGAGGACGTCGGCGTAGGCCACGAGCTGGGCATCACCCCAGGTCTGGCCGTAGTCATGGGAGTAATACTTCCAGAGGACGTTGGCGGTGGTTCTGTAAAAGATGTAGACCTTAGCTCCATAAGCGGCGATGGCACAGGGACCGTCGCAGTCGGTGGCAATTTGAGTCCACTGGGAAAAGTCGCTGGCCTCGCCAGGGCTGGTGATTTTCTGGTAAAGGAGGGTACTAGACCCTCCACTACGGATGCGGTGCATGCTCCCCTGGCCGTCGAAGGCGATGCCATGGTGGTTGTCGGGCTCGCTGCCTTCATAGAGCCTCGTCCAGGTGAGGCGCTTGATGCCCTGCTCGTAGTCATAGACCTTGGCCTCGACGTAGGGGAGGCGGTAGGTCTTTTTTTGGGCGGCTAAGAGCGTGTCCGATAAAGTTCTCATTGTACCTTTAAGTAGTCAGTAGTCAGGAGTCAGGAGCCAGTAGTCAAAAGAAGGCCTCCTGGATGATTTTGGCGATGATGAGCCAGGCGATGACGCCGATGGCCCGGCCGAACATGTAGTAATGATGGTCTCCCCTCAAATCATCTAGTAATTTTCCGGAGAGTTTATGCTTCGCAGGCCAGGGGCAAAGGACTTCACAGAGACCTTCCACAAGGGCGTGCCATTCCTGGTGGCAATCGAGGAAGGCGGTGGGCCTGATTCCTTTCAGGAAATTCATTAGCTCTGCTCCTTCTTGTCTTTCATAACTCCCCTTACCCCTCTTATCTTAAGAGGGGAATTCGCTTGTTTTACTTGCACGGGCCCTTTTGTCCGCCGGTTCGGGCGCCCGAGCCTGGCCCGGGTGCGCCAGGGTTGCCTGCGCCATGGCCATCTCTGGGACCTCTGGATCCTGTGGGTGGGCCTGTTCCATTACGTTTGGGCATTGGTACCTCCTTTCTTGTCTTTGATATGCTGTACCGTTCTATCGCCGAACCACCAGAGAATGCAGCCGCTGGCTAAGGCCAGGAACCACTGGGGGGCATCGATTCTGTCGATGACGACCTGGGCAATGACGGCAGCAAAGATGATGGTGACGGCGGGCCTGGTGGCGGCCCGGAAGAACTCCGTGAAGACCTCCACTAGAGTTGGGTTAGCTTTGTTCTGTCCCTCTGACATGTCTCCTCCTTAGCTAAACAGGCCCTGAGAGGCCCAAGAAAGCCCCTGAATCGGTTTTTGCGACTCTTTATACTCATAACTCCCCCTAACCCCCTCTTATCTTAAGAGGGGAACTAGATGAGGGCGCCCAGGGTGTCGGGGACGGACTTCCCTGCCTTTTCATAATGCCTGGCCAAATGCCGGGCGGCCCGGATGATGTCCTCCTCGGAGGCCTGGACTCTCTCCCCGCGGTAACCGCCACGGCTGAGGGCGGCGACGGCAGCGGGCATGCGGTCCCAGTCCACGGTCTTCTCGATATCAAGCCGGCCCTGGAGAGCCCGGGCGATGGCTTTGGTATGGTGGGGGAGCTTCCAGGTCTCAGGATCCTCCGGGTCGCCGACTATGGCGAAGGCCTCTTTGGGGAGCCCCTCCCTGGTCTTTTCCTTTTCGAGTGCTTCTTTTACTTTGCTCATGGTTTCCTCCATCATCAATTTGCATCAATCTGCATCACTTTGCATCACTTTGCATCAACTTGTGCCTAGTCCTCCGTGTAGAGTTGCCTCTGGATTACCCGGTTAGTGCGGGAGACGGCTTTGAGCTTCTTGTCGTAGCGGTCCAGGCGTTCCTTCCCCCAGGCCTTGTAGCTGATGGTGCCGTAGTGGCCAGCAATAGTAGCCCTGTCCACTGTATAAGCGGCTGCCGACATGGCCAGGTAACCGGTGGCGCCCAGGACGATGATTTCCTCGTGTTCCGTCGGGACGGTGGACGACTCTGCGGTTAAGGTGTGTTTTTTAGTCCACCTCACCCGGGCGTCGTTGCCGTTGCCCTCGTCCTCCATGTATAGGTGGCCGGCCCAGTACTCGGTCCTCTGGAGATATTTAGGGGTCTGACCAATAGGGAACTCGACGGACTCGATTCCGAGCAGGTCTGTTAGTGTCGAGATATCGAGCTCGGTGTCGTCCTCGGTGGTGGCGATATCGTCCTGCTGCTCGATGGGGGCGTGAAGGGAATACTCCGTAACTACCCTGTCGATGGCTCCGTCGACCTCGTCGTCCGTCCAGCGGTAGTTTTCGGAATCCGTGTCCTGGAGGTCCTCTCGGACCCGGGCTCGCATTTCGGTTAAGTTCATTTCATAACTCCCCTGGCCCCTCTTATCTTAAGAGGGGAAGCAGAGGGGAGGGAGGGACAGTCTCCATCCTGCCCTGTCTCCCTCCCGCATAAATAGCGTGCCAGGAGGATTGGCCAGAGCCGACCTCGTGGGTTGGTAATCCTGCCTGGCACAGTCATTAGTCTCTCACTCCTGTGAGCATGGCGCACTTAACGATGGAAAAGTTGGCCAGGGACACATACCACTTGACCCTGGTCCGGGCAGCGTCCTTGGTCTCCAGGGAGCCGAGACGCTCGACCTGAATCATCTCGGGGCTGGTGAGGCCGCAGACGGCGCCCTCTCCCATCTGGAAGGCGAATATGGCCGAACAATCGGCGTTGGAGCCCACGGTGTAGCCATCACTGACCCAGTCGGAGATGGCCACGGGGATGCCGTTGTAGAGCTCAACGAACTCGCCGAGCTTGCCCTGGCCGACCTGCAGGTTGCTGCCGGCAGTTCGGGCCAGCGTTGCGATCTTCCTGCGGGAGCGGCGGCTCATTAAGAGCAGGTCGGGCTTGCCACCCCGGACAAGGTCAATGAGCTGGTCCATTTTGGTCAGGGAAAGGGTGGCACCATTAACCGCCATGCCGAGGTGGTTGCCGAAGACACAGATCCAGGTGACCTGGTCATCAACGACGGTGTTGCCCACGGTGGTGGGCCAGGTAGGCTCGGTGGTGGCGTGGGTCTTCTTATCGCCTGCTGCTACGGTGCACTCGTACCGGAAGCCATTCTCCTTGCCGGCGGTGGGGACGACGATGTCGCCCACATCCATAGCGGTGTCGGCCGTCCAGGCCGTGCCCTTCATGGTCTTGTACAGACCGTCGGGCTGGTTGGCGTCCACGCCCGAGTCTCCGTTCAGGAAGGTGTTCTCGAACTCGTTCCTCAAGGCCTTGGCCTTCAGCTCGATGACGGCGGCCTCGAGGTCCTGGACATTGGAGCGGGTGGACTTGAGGAAGTTGTCGACATCGGCGTCTCCGCCAAGGACACAGAGGCTGGCAGAGCACTGCTCGAAAGCCGGCTCGGACTGTGTCCAGGTGCCGGTCACCGGGGCGTACCAGCCTACGATGGGCAAAGTCTTCTCCCGGTTGTACTTCAGGCTATTGCCCACGATTTGAATGAAGGGCAGCTCCTGTAAGATTGGGCTGTTCTTGACGATGGTCTCGATGATTCCCTTAAGCAGGATATCGGTCGAGAGCTTACTTGCTTCTGCTAACGATATGCTCATTAACTAGTTCCTCCTTTTTGTTGGATTCCAGCGGCGATCTTCTCCCTGGGGGTTAGCCCCTCGGGGGATATCTCGCCCCTGGTGGGGGCTCCCGCGGGGACCTTAGCCTGGGAAGCCTCGGCCTCCATGGCCTTCTTGACGGATTCGACGATGGCCTTGCCCTTCTCAACGGAGGTGTCTATCTCCTCGATAGTCTCCCCAGCGATGATGCCTTCAGGGATGGCGGGGTTAAGGGCTTTAGCCATACTGAGATATTTGGCCAGGGCCTGGCCCTTAGCTTCCTTGACCTGGGCGAGCTCGGCGGCAGCCGCTTCGCTTCCCTGCTTCGCTTCGCTTAGCGATGCCTGGAGATTGCTTCGCTCTGCTCGCAATGCTTCGCCTTCGGCTTGCAGTTCGGCGATGCGCTGGTCCTTTTCGGCCAAGGCGGCCTCATCGGCGGCCTTGGCCCTCTTCTCCTCCTCGAGCTGGGCCTTGATGGCCTCAAGGGTTTCTGGTGTTCCTTGAGTATTTTGAGTTTCCTGAGTTTCTTCGGTTTCGTTTTCCATATATTTCTCCTATTCCTCTTGAGATTGCTTCAGCTTCGCCTCGCAATGACAAGGGGGTGAGTTATTATTCAGGCACTTCCATCTCAAATCAATCTACTTTCATTTTTGACCCCCTTTTTCCCAATGAGCTTTAGCTCATTCCTCTCTCTCGCGCTCCGCCACGTGTGGACGATGCCCTGAACTCCTGGTTCATCTGTAGTATCCTCTTCCTCTCCTCCAGCCACCTGTTGAACTCCTCGTCGGGGTCCTGGATCCCCATTTCGTCCATGGCCGTCCTCCGGCTGTGGACTCCCGTCTGGACTAAGAGCTGCTCGGTCTGGGCTTGCCTATCTATATCTTGAGGCAGGATGGGACCCCAAACCACTCTATGGTTCACTCCCTCAAAGTTCTCGTTCATATACATTTCAGCGAGCCTTAGAATCATGGCGTTTCGCTGGTGATATACATCAGTCCTGATGGTGCGTTTGCGCACCACTTTCTGAATGAGACTGCCGAGCTCAATTCTCAGAGCGGTGCCTGAGAACTCTTTCTCGATGCCTCCCCAGGCGGCCCGGGGCATCTCCGATACATCGTGCAGGGCACGGTAGAGCAAATCGATATAATCGACATGGAGCCTAACACCACCGCCTTGCAGTAAGTCCAGAAGATAAGCTTTAGCGTCCTCGGGGATGGTCCACAGGGCCCCGGGCTGGACCTTAATATCCTCGGCCGAGGCGATGTTCTCCAGGACGGCGATGGGATTGCCTGACAGCTCCAGGATGCGGGATAGCTGGCTCAAGGCACGGTTGAGCTCCCGCTGCGGCTGGACCAGGGACGGGATATCGGAGCTGCCCCAGAACTTCTTAGGCTCACGAAGGTTGGGAAAGATAACGAAGGGGATGAAGCCGTAGGGGTTGGGCTTGGACTCGATGAGGTCGTTGTCCAGGAAGAGGTCGAAGGTCTTGGCGGACCAGACTTCGGTTATGGCGGCCTGTTTCTTGGGGATGAGGCGGGGATGAACCCCGCCACTACTATTCTTGTAGGGTCGGGGCTTGTCCCCGACCAATTGCCTCTGCTCCCCATAGAGCATCTCCACTTCTTCCCAGCTCAGTCTATATTGCGAAGCTACCCGCCAAACTCTGGAAGTATCATCACCAAGCCACCAGGCATAGATGCCTGAGACATCGGGGGCGGTGATACGGATACACTTCTCGTCGGTATCCCATATTACCTTGTAGCAGCCGTCTCCCAGGATGGCGGTGTCAATCTCGGTTTCGTAATCGAGCTGCTGGAGGTTGTTTTCTTCATATACCTGGCGAAGGAGTTGCTCGGCTCGCCTTACTCTGGCTTTGATTGCTTCGCTATCGCTGGCAACGTCGGCTACGGGATAACAGGCGAAGCCCAGTCCCGGCATAAGGAAGCTGGTTAGCTTGTCTATGGAGACCTTAGCGTAGTTAAAGACAAGCTGACGGTGGCGTGATGTGGTGGGCCAGTGGGCGCCCTGGTAGAAATCAAGGTTGGAGCGGTAACCGGCGAGGCGTTGGGTGTCCATGCGGTTCAGATGGGATGGGTTAAATTCAGTCATGTCTCAACTCTAAATCCTAATATCTAAACATAGGTGTTCAGTAGTCAGTAGTCAGTAGTCAGTAGATTCCTCTACTGGCTACTGGATTCTGTATTCTTTTTTTGAGGCACGAAGGAATCCCTTCCCTCACGATATCCCCCTTAAGGTAAGGGGGATAAAGGGGGTTATGGGCGCTGCATTCACTTCCTTCATAACTCCCCTAGCCCCTCTTATCTTAAGAAGGGAAAACATTTTTGCGTTTTGCTTTGTCATTTTGATTTTTGACTTTTGATTTTTAAATTCCGACCGCCTTCAGCCATCTCTGCACCGTTCTCGGGCTTACCTCAAATATGCGGGCAATCTCCTTAACGCTTTTCCCTTCCCGCTTCAACTCCATCATCCTCTCGGCTCGCCTGCTCTTTAAGAACCTCTCCTTCCCCCAGGGCTCTTCTTTAAGGCAATCGGGAAAGGGGCAGTTAAGACAGGAGGGAAAGAGCTCGCAGCCCTTATCTTCGTAGGGAAATTCCTCGGGCAATAAATCCCAGGCTAATTTAGTTTCCATATATCAATCTACTTTCCGCCTTTGAACCCTCATTACCCAATGGGCAAAGCCCATTCTTACCCATTCGGCGAAGCCGAATCTTAGTTTCCATGATTGAGTATAAATTAGCACTTTTGTTCTAAAAGAGCAAGGAGGTTTTGTCTTGCTCACCCTATCCTTCTCCCATCGAGGGAGAGGGAATAACCTATTTTCCTCGTCCCAGGCCCCACCCCTGTACCGCGGCGTGAAGGAATCCCTTCCTTCACGATTTCGAAGGAGAGGGGGACAACCTATTGCACTATCGCCTGGCACCACTCCTGTGTCATTGCGAGCACCTGAAAGGTGCGTGGCAATCTCCTGCCCCACTGAGATTGCTTCGGCTGATGAAGTCAGCCTCGCAATGACAGAACGGGGAGTCTCTGCGAGCACCTGAAAGGTGTGACAATCTTTTTCGAGGCGTGAAGGAATCCCTTCCTTCACGATTTCGAGGGAGAGGGGACAAAAGTAGACCTACGAAATAAAAGTGTGGTTGCCCAATTCATTGGGCAGGCCTGATAAATCAGGCAACTACAAAATGACTGGAAGGCGAGGATAAACCTCGCCACTACATAATTATCTATTTGTCTGTTTAACGTCGTAGGGGCGGGTCTTGTACCCGCCCACATTGTCCCCGCCTATAAGATTGAGATAAAATCCGCCACTACATTAATTTGTACCATCACCACACCCCACCAGGCGGGGATGAACCCCGCCACTACACCATTATCATTGCGCGCGTAGCGAAGCAATCCCGTAGGGTCGGGGCTTGTCCCAGCCCTGCTTATACCTCGCTTTATTAGGCATATTGACAAAAGGAAGCTAGCTGTTATAATAAATTCAAGCTATTTTGGCAAATTACTAATTACCTATTGACAAAATAGCTTTATAGGTTTAAAGTAAGAGGTTAGGTAGGCCTGAGCCTATTGTTATGGCTTTTGGCGTGAAATTTGAGTTTGTTTGAACTTTAATAATTGAATATTGTTCGATGACATTTGCCTGTCATTCTGAGCCGGGCCCCGATGAAATCGGGGCAACTACGGATAGCAGAATGACATTACTCAATAAATAAAATCGAAAGGAGGTGATGCCTATGGCAAAGTCCCGAAGTGAATCGGTATTGCGAGGAGCCGAAGGCGACGAAGCAATCTCAAGGATTCGCCGAGGGGAACAAAACGATGCCTGGCCCGGGCAAAAGAACCATTGTCCTTCGTCATTGCGACGAGGCAATCCCTTAACCCAGGGCAGCCTGAAATGAGGCAGGCTTAAAACTAGGTTTACTGAAGAAAAATGTTTCCAATGACTCGAGCCCGGAGGAGTCGACCTCGGGCGAGAGTGAAGATAAGTTGGATACCTATATAAGGAGGAAATAATGATTAAAGCAAGAGCGTGGCCAGTGAAGGCGATGTATATACTCATCGCCGCGGCACTGGCCATAAGTTTGATAATTGTAGCGGCACCCGCCTACAAAGTGAGTGCCGACTCCGTCCCCGACGCAGAGTGGGAGATGGTCGGGACTCCGACCATGGACGGCTTTGTGTTGGCACCCGAGTCCGTAATCATAGACTATGCCCTGGATGCCGACGGAGAGGTGGCATATGCCATCGTGGAGGCCTATGATGAGGACCCCCTTGATGACGTGGATTTGATGGACAACCCCGACCCTTGGACGAATTATGATTATCGTCTGTTGAAGTCCGATGACTATGCCGCCACCTGGGACGACATCACCGATGCAGTGGATGAAGTGATAGACCCAGATGACAAAGACCTCAACGTCATAGACGAGTTGGTATTGGTCGCCACCGACTGGGTGGACCCCGACTTCGTGGCTGTCGCCGTCTGGTGGTATGACAATACTCTCGGCTACGATATTCTGAGCGTGTTCTTCTCCACTGACGGCGGCACGACTTTCAATGACGCCGACTGGGTTGAGGACACCGCTTACTTCGACGACCCAGATGACGTGTCCGACCTCGCCGTCTCCTACGAAGCAGGCGGCAAGCGGGACATCGCCATCGGCGGGATAGCTTCGGACACGTACGCCGCGCTTTTCCGCTCCACGGTTACCGGAGACTCAGCCAGCGCCTGGGAAGATGCCACGGAGTATGGCGGATGGGATGACAGTGATGTGCCCGTGGCCCCTACCTCGACACTAGTCACCGATATCATATTCTCCCCCAACTGGGGAATAGACGACACCATCCTGGTTACCACTGTTACACCTGTCTTCATGGGCGACCAGGATGTCCACGTGCAATCCGGTAGCTGGACGACAACCCCCGGGTGGAACGAGAAGTCAACCCTGGGCATCGAGGCTGTGCTCATAAAGCACGATGTAGACATATCTGTACCGGCAGCGTCTCTTGACCTCAGAGGAATAGCCGGCATAACCCTGCCCAGCGACTACAACAGCAAGAGCACCGATACCAGAGTGTTCTGGGCCTGGGTGAACTACTGGGATGGCGGGGATGCCGCAAGCGAGATAGTCCGTGTAGATGATGACGACGCTGCCACCCTCATCGGAGGGAAGACGGCACAGGTGAAGAACGGCGAAGTCTGGCTGACCAACGTGTCCTACAAGGGCACCATAGCCGAGGGTGAGGCTATCGCCGGCCTGGTAGGCACGGGAACCGACCCCTTTGCAGAGTGCTGCGATGGCGTCCAGGTCTATCACAATGACGGCATCACCGAAATGGATATCTGCTGCGAGCGATGGGAGAAGGCCTGCAAGCTGCCCACCGGCACAACCGCCATGGCGGTATCCTACGTCGGCGACGATAAGGCTTACGCCGTCGCCCTCCAGGGTATTTTCGACTATGACGAGGGCGCCTGGTCGGTAACCTTCGACGACGGAGACACCTGGAACCAGCTCAGCCTGATTGACACCTGGATTGACTACCTGTCGGACGTCGCCGTATCGCCCGACTGCAACAAGACCTTCCTGTCTACTGTTCAGGTAGATTACTGGGAATACGACATAATGGGCCTTCCCATGGTTCCACCGTGGGTTTGCTATATCGCCTATGACATAGGTGAAGGCTACTATGACATACGCTACCCTTACTGCGACAGCGTTTGGCTCCACGCCGAGACTCTCTACGAGGCTGAGGAGTACAGCGGCCAGTGGCTGAGGACCTGGTGCGGCATACTCGAGGGCGATAACACAGGAGACTTCGACGGCATGTTCCCAGAGTATGGCCTGCTCAGGCTGGCTCCCGAGGAAACAACCGGCGAGACCGTAATCCTGGTTGACCGCATGAGCGGCAACGTATACTGGGATGACCTGGAAGGCCTGGGTTGCTGGGACTCCATATCATCTACTGCGGTAGGCGAAATCGTGGACCTGGCGGCCGAGGACGCCGATACCCTCTTTGCCCTGGATGCCAGCGGCGACGTTGCCATGTTCGATGAAGATGAGTGGGACGAAGCGGTAGCCAGCGAGGTAGATGCGGGTTGGACCATCGCCGTCTGGGGCGATTGGATACTTGTCGGCGGACAGGACGGCGATGTATCTTACTCCGACGATGGTGGCGAGACCTTCACCGAGCTCGAGGACACAACTCCCATCAAAGGCTACGTCACCGTGGCTTTTGACAGCTACTTCGACAGCAACGACACAATCTATGCTGCCGTAGCCTCCGTAAACTTGATTGACTTAACTGGTACCGGCGGTATTTATTCTTGGATTATTGGCGAAAGCACGTCATGGATGGACCTCAAGGCCGAACCCCTGGAGTCTCAAATCGGCGTTGACCCTGCTTTAGGACCCACGTCAGGTGACGACCGCGTAGAGGTCGCGTACACCGGCCTGGTGGTAGACAACCCTAGCAATCCCTTCACCGACCCTGACAACGGTGGTGTTATCTACGCCAGCTACATTTACAATGCTGGAAACACAACCGACCCCGTGCTCGTCAGCGGCGCGGCCCGCTCTCTCGAGCGTGAGGTCACAGTATGCACGACTTGTCTCGTCTGGGACTACTTGATTGTGGACCTTGAGGACGACGGTTGGGACTCCTTCCTCATGGTGCCCGATGCCCTCAAGATTTGCGGCTGCCTGACCCCGGATACCAACAGCAGGCTGTTTGCCATCGGTCAGAATTTTGACAAAATGATGACAGGCGGAATGTGGCTCTACGACATGGATGAGGGTGAGTTCGGCACCGCCTGGACATTCGAGGACTGTTACGGCAAGAAGGCTCCCGACATTACCAGCCCTGCTGACGAGGCGGTCATCCCTGCCGACCCCTGCTCATGCTATAGCGTGCCGTTTACCGTCCTGTGGGATACTCTGTGCGATGCCTGCTCCTATGACATCGCGTTTGCACTGGACGAGGAATTCACCATGCCGGTAAGTGTGAACGAAGAGGAAGGGTTGGCATACCACGTGGTCGGAGATGTCCCCAGCTATTCCATCATGGGAGGAGCAGCCGGAGGACTCTCTTGCGAGACTACCTATTATGTCAGGGTCAGAGCTGCCGACGCCGCGACCGGTCAGATAATCCACAGCTGGTGGTCTGACCCGATAGAGATCACGATTGCCCCCAGTGTAGAGTCCGGCATCATCGACCTTGTCTCCCCTGCGCCCGGAGCTACCGGTGTGGGCACAAAGAATGTGGGCTTCAGTTGGGCCTTGTTAGCAACTGCCGATAAGTTCGACTGGGTGCTCGATGATAACTCTGACTTCTCCAGCCCTGTCGAAAGCAAGACCGGGCTGCCCGACACAGCTTACGGGTGCACCAAGACGCTGTCCCACGACACCACCTACTACTGGCAGGTGACCGCCTACAATGAGGGCGCTGCCATAAGCACGAGCGCCGTAGGCACCTTTACCACAGGAGCAACGGGTGCGTTCTGTTGTCCGCAAGACGGTATGTGCTTCGACACTCAGGCGGAACTCGAAGCATACAATGCCGAACATTACCCATCCCAGCCCGCAACCCCATTCTGGGTGTGGGTAGTCATCGGCATCGGCGCTGTCCTGGTGATTGTGGTCATAGTGCTCATCTTCAGGACTCGTCGGGTATAAGCACACCCCACCTGACCCCTCTCTTAAGGGAGAGGCGAAGGTGATTCCAAGGAGGGGCGGCGAAAGCCGCCCCTCCCCTTTTCCCCCTGTCGTTGCGAGGCTGACTTTAGTCAACCGAAGCAATCCCGATGGGGCTGTTGAGAATGGGGATTGCCACGCTTCGCTCGCAATGACAAACAATTGGGGTTTTTTCCGGCAAATTTGCCATAAAAAATGTCACGGCATTCACTTTTTTTTAGTGGCATTTTCGGTTATAATATAGAGTGACTAGTCAAATGCGCTTGCTATCTCGATTGCTGGTTGTTCTCGCCGTCTGCTTTGTAGCCATCGCTCTGCCGGCTGTGCCCGCACAAGCTATATGCGTACCCTGGGATATCGAGCTTTCTCCCGAATCTGGCCCCCCCGGAACAGAGGTCGAAATTTATGGCCATGATTTTAGTGAAGGCAAGCCCATTGATATTTATTATAACGGGATCCTGGTATCTGAAGGCACCGAGACCGATAACAGTGGAGATTTCACAATTATCATCCGCATTCCCGAAGGCTGCACGGGACACTACTGGGTGCTCGCCAGGGTAGGGTCCAGCCTGGGAATTGTCGAAGCGGATACACAGTTTGCCGTGAAGCCGGGGTTGATAGTAGTTCCCGAAAAAGGTCCTGCGGGCACTACGGTTACCGTGAAAGGCCAGGGATTTGCCAGGAACGAAGAGGACATCGAACTGAGGTATTATTCCAATGACAGCTACGAAACAATAGAAAGGAATATCATAGCCAATGCCAGGGGCAGCTGGGAGAGGAGTTTCCAGATTCCAGCATCCACCAGGGGAGATCATAAGATAGACGCCGATGGCACTGAGAGCCGGCTTTACCAGGTCAAGGATGCCATTTTTCGGGTAACGGCTGAGCTAAGCATAGATAAATCATCGGGCATCGTGGATGACACCATAACCATGAGCGGCAGCAAATTTGTGGCTAATGAGAAGGGTATCAAGATATTGCTTGATGGCCAGGCACTGGTCACCGATATCAAAGCCAATTCCAACGGCGAGTGGGAGGCCAGTTTCGAGGTGCCCGACATGCCTACAGGTGAGTATAGCGTCACTGCCGAGGGAGAGCAGACCAGGAAAGAAGACGCCGGAGAAGTCACCTTTCAGATAGAGCCGGACATTGTGCTATCGCCCACCGAAGGACCCGTGGGCGTGGAGCTGACCGTCACGGGTCGCGGTTTTCCCGCCTACGAAGATGTAATTATCCTGTACGATGATAACCAGGTAGCGATAGCTGAAACCGACGAGCAGGGCACCTTTGAGGCAAGCTTTTCCGTGCCTGAGAGCAAGCATGGCGAACACTTGGTGAGAGCCAAGCCGATTGAGGGGACCAATAACACCGCTGACCTGGACATTAATGCCAGCGCTACATTCACTATGGAATCAGACCCCCCACCTATGCCGGCACCGATTTCACCCGCTGACAGGGGCCGGCTGGGATTCATTGGCGAGGTGGCGCCTACGTTCGACTGGTCTGAGGTATCCGACGACAGTGGAATAGCCTATTATAATCTGAAGATAGCGACCAGCGCCGATTTCGCTACATCCTCTTTAATAGTTTCGGCCACAGGTTTAACGGGAACAAGCTACACGCTCCAGGAAACAGAAGCCCTGCCCC
>Ga0315549_1003278_pt1 | contig 14579 bp, 11 predicted proteins | sample SalMarSW160200MG_FD_203101 | JGI IMG/M metagenome (GOLD analysis project Ga0315549, IMG submission 203101) | Salt marsh sediment microbial communities from the Plum Island Ecosystem LTER, Massachusetts, United States - Salt Marsh Sediment SW1601-200 ... | reverse complement strand
GTGGCTTCGAAAACACCGAATTGGATCTTTTAAAGCAAAAAGGTGCCAGGGAAATAAAGTTCGGGAAGAACATTTATCGTTCCGAAACCGCAGCAATTTATTTTTTGTCTGTATTGGATTATTTGGCTGCTAACCAGAAATGAATGAAATGAAATTTTCCATTGATACGCTCGGGTGCAAGGTCAATCTCAGTGAATCGGATTTTATTGTAAAAGAACTCCGGAAAAAGGGAATGGAACATGTCCCATACTGCGAAAATCCTGATTTCTGCATAATCAATACCTGTACCGTGACCTCTAAGAGCGACAGAAAAGCCAGACAGATGATCAGAAGGATCAAATCTCAGAATAAAAACAGCAAAATAATAGTGACCGGTTGTTTCGTTGTTTTTAATAAAGGATTTCTGAAAGAAAATGGAATTGATTATGTGGTTAAAAACAGCGGCAAGTATAAAATACCTGATTTGATCGGAGAAATAGCGGCAAAAGAGAAAAGCCGGCGGGCAGTTCGTGAAGAAAGTTTCGATAAGAATGAACCGGATCTTAATGAATGCTCTTCTTTTACTGATCAGATTCATTCGAGGCCTCTTGTAAAGATCCAGGATGGGTGCGAACAAAATTGTTCATATTGCATAGTTCCAAAAGTCAGAGGCAAATACTCAAGCGTCCCTTATAAAGAAGTTCTGGATAAGATAAAAGATTTGCAGGAGGAGGGTTTTAAGGAAGTGGTCCTTACAGGCATTCATATCGGAAAGTATGGAACGGATTTTAAAAAAAATAATCAGGATGACGAAGCAAAAACCGGCAGTCTTGCAGATTTACTTGAAAAGATAATAAGAGATTCCAGCATAAAAAGAATAAGAATCAGTTCTATTGAAGTGGGTGAGATCGATCACAACCTGCTTGATGTTTTAAAAGGAAATATCGGACGTTTTGCCCTGCACCTGCATATTCCTCTTCAGAGCGGCAGCGACAGGATCCTTGAATTGATGGGAAGGCCATATACTGCGGAATATTATTTAAAAAAGATAAAAATGATTGGCAGGATCTTCCCCGGTATCGCACTGGCAACAGATGTAATGGTAGGATTTCCGGGTGAAAGCGAGGAAGATTTCACAAAGACAGTAGAAATAATAAAGAAGATAGCCTTCAGTAAAATTCATGCTTTCAAGTTTTCTAAAAGGAGACACACTCCAGCATACTGGATGGCGGATCAGGTGGACGAGGAATTAAAAACCCAGAGAAGCAGTATTATAAGAAATATCGGAGACAAGTTAAGGAGTGATTATCTCAGGCATAATACCGGAAAGGTTTTAAATGTTGTATGTGAGGAAATTGATACTGGCAGTAATATGGTAAACGGTACTTCGGGTAACTACATTAAAGTCTATTTCCAAATGGATAAAAAAGAATTTCCTTTGCTGAGAGGCAAAATAGTAAAAGTCACCGTAGATTCCGAATATAAAGATGGTCTCAGGGGAGTATTGAGCCTGAAATATTGAAATATTTTTTGATATTGATTTATGGATTTATAAATCCTTACAAGTTGTAAAAATCAAAAAAAATAGTATAATCACCCACTTAGAATAAGATTGGTTGTAAAAAAGTATAAAAGAATTTTATAATTAAATAATATTAAACTTATAAATTGTGACTTTATAAATAAAAATTTTTTAGCAAAATGGAAGATTGTCTTTTTTGTAAGATTATAAATAAAGAAATAAAAAGCGATATAGTATTTGAAAATGATGCTGTTTTGATATTTAAGGATATATCACCCCAGGCGCCGGTACATCTTCTGGCTGTTCCAAAAGAGCATATTGAATCGATTCTGGAAATTGAAAAACTGGACTGCAGGCTGTTAAAAGAACTGATGGACGCGGTGAGTAGAGTTGCACTGGAAAATGGGCTGGACAAAGATGGATTCAGAATAGTTATAAATACGGGAATTGGTGCCGGGCAGAGTGTAAACCATCTGCATTTTCATATATTAGGGAAAAGAAAGCTTACCTGGCCTCCGGGGTAGAATTTAATCATTCTTTATTCACCTGTTATATAGCTTCTGATTTTTTTAATAATTTTACGATATAATCTTTATAGGAGGGGCTTTTGTCTCCGGTAAAACAAAAATTAAATATTGATTTCAAGGGTGAGCACTCTATGGCAGAATTAATCGGCGATAGGGATGAACTTCTCCGCATGATTGAAAGAAAATATAATGTGGAGATTTTCGTGCTGGGAAACAACCTGGAAATATCCGGGAAGAATAAAAATGTAAAAGAAGTTGCAAAACTTATAGAGGAACTGGCATTACAGATAAATCTGGGTCAGAAATTAAATTCCGAAAAAGTCGGCGATTCGATAAAAATAATGGAAGATAAATCAGGTTTAAAACCACATGAAATATTCAAGAACAATATTGTGGTAAACAGTGGTAAAAAAATCAAGCCGCGTACATTGGGTCAAAAAAAATATGTTGAAGCTATTAAAGAAAATACAATCGTTTTTGGGATAGGTCCGGCAGGAACCGGCAAGACTTATCTGGCTCTGGCACTGGCAGTTGAAGCTTTAAGAGAGGATAAAGTAGGACGAATAATTCTAATAAAACCGGTGGTTGAGGCAGGTGAAAAGCTGGGATTCTTATCAGGAGACATATATGATAAGGTAAATCCTTACCTCCGACCTTTATACGATGCTTTATATGAAATGCTGGACGTTGAAAAGTTTCAGCAGTATAAGGATATGGGGATCATTGAAGTTGTACCGCTGGCCTATATGAGAGGAAGAACCCTGAATGATTCCTTTATTATTCTCGACGAGGCTCAAAATACATCTCCTGAACAAATGAAGATGTTTCTTACAAGACTTGGATTTGGATCCAAAATAGTTGTTACGGGTGACATTACACAGATAGACTTACCACATGATAAAGAATCGGGTCTTGTCATAGTAGAAAAAATATTGAGAGGTATACAGAGAATCGATTTTGTATATCTTAGCTCAAAAGATGTTGTCAGGCACGAACTGGTACAGAGAATAGTCGATGCTTACAAGGTCTATGGGGAAAAAGTAAAAAAATAATTTTATAGTAAACCTATATGTGATTGAAATGATAGCCAGAAATAAAAATAATAAAGAATTATTAAAAATCGAAAAAAGCAAGCTGGAAAAGACCCGCGATTTTATTAGTAAATATTTTTCATTTAGAAGTAAAATCGCCCAGAGGATGTATATATTTATTTTGACTCTCGGTCTGATAACGGCAATTCTTACATATAATTATGCTCCTGATATAGGTATAGAGCTGGGAAAACCCAGCCCAAGAACCATTAAGGCAACCCGGGGTATAGAATTTGAGGATGTCATTCAAACCGAAGAAGATAGAAATATAAATGAAGCGGAGGTAGAAGACGTATATGCCTATGATATAGAAGTTTTAAATGAATCACTTTACCAGATCAGATATTTTTATATTCTAACCGGTATAGTCCAGAAGAAAGAGATATCTTTTGAAGAACAAGTGGATTATATGACCAATCTTTTGAGCAGTCAGTATACTGAATCAATTATTTCTACGGCTTTAAATCTCTCAGTGGATGATCTTAATTTTCTCAGGGCTAGTACCCAAGATATAGCAAGAGAGATAATGAAAGAAGAAATAAAGCCGACTGAACTGGATTTTGCTAAAAGCGTAGCTGTCGGGCTTATCGAAGAAGATGTCGGAATCAAGCCCGAGCTCATTCCTATAGTATCCAGTATACTCGAAAATAATATCCAGCCTACGGCATTATTCGATCCTGCTGCCACAGAAACAGAAAGGGAAAAAGCAAGATTGAATACCACTCCGCATATGGTGACCATACTCGAAGGTCAGACTATTGTTTTCGAGGGGGAAATTGTAGGCGATACCGATATTCTTATATTGACAAGATTGGGTTTATTACAGACAGGTTTTAACTGGAAGAGACTTCTATATGTGTTTTTTATATCTTCCGTAGCCCTCTTATTGTTTGGATTTTATATTCAAAAGTTTAATCCCGGTATCTTTGATAATTCAAAAAAATTGGTAATAAATGCAATCCTGGTTGTAATATTTACATTGCTTATTAAGGCATTTACCATACTTTCATCCATCCACTTGAATTTGTGGAATTATTTATTCCCTGTAATGGCCGCATCTCTTATCTGTACTATTTTATTCGATGCACGTATAGCGATAATGCTTACCATATGTCTTGGAATATTTGTCGGTATTGCGACTGATTTTAATTTTAGCCTGGTTGTTGCCTATACACTGGGAGGTATCTTCTCTACTTATATGGTATCAAAAGTCTCCCAGCGGTTAGCGGTAATGAGGGCAGGTTTCATAAGTTCGCTTGTCCTTTCCTTTTTATTTCTTACCATCAACCTTATTGGTGGGGAATTAGGGTCGATTGCTCTCTATACTGTACTTGGAGTGGTAAATGGTATTATCTGTGCAATTATTGCAATAGGTTTTCTGCCATTTATCGAATCCACCTTCAATGTTACGACAGCTATGGGGCTGCTTGAGCTTTCCAATACGGACCAGCCGCTGCTCAAGGAACTTCTTATATCCGCACCAGGTACCTATAATCATAGTATTCTGGTAGGTCATCTTGCCGAAAGTGCAGCAAAATCAATAGGAGCCGATTCGCTGCTGGTAAAAGTTGCAGCGCTGTATCATGATCTTGGTAAAATGAAAAGGCCCGAATATTTTTATGAAAATCAGATGAATATCGAGAACGTTCATGACCGTTTGAATCCTTCGATGAGCAGACATATAATATCAAATCATATAAAAGATGGTCTGGAAATGGCAGTGAAGAATAAGATTCCCCGAAAGGTCTTAGATATCATATCCCAGCATCATGGAAATTCGATAATAACCTACTTTTATGAGAAGCAAAAGGATAGAGAGATAAATGGCAACGGGATTTCAAACGGCCTTAAAGAGCATTTTCGTTATCCTGCAAAGAAGCCGCAGAGCAGGGAAGCTGCAATTCTTATGCTGGCGGATTCATGTGAAGCTGCAGTGAGATCTATCAGCAGAGTGACTCCCAAAAAAATAAAACAAATGGTAAGCGATATATTCGAAGACAAAATAAAGGATGGTCAGCTTAATGAGACCAGCATAACTTTAAAAGAGATCAATACTGTCAGGGATACTCTGGTTGATGGACTGATATCCATTTATCATTCAAGACTTTCATATGATGAACCCGACCTGAAGACCAGAGAGGATACGGAGGCAAAATTGGAGGAAAAGTGGAAGTCACATTGATTGATAATCAGGATAAGATTAAATTAGATCCGGATCTAATAATGGAAGTTGCCGTATATATTTCAGATAAATTCGACAGAGACTCCAAAAGCCAGCTCAATATTATATTTCTGGATAGTAAAGAAATAAGAAAACTAAATAAAAAATATCGTAATACCGACAGCGAAACCGATGTTCTTTCGTTTTCATATATTTCCGATAGAGATAAACTAAATCCGGGAGATGATTCTTATACTATAGGGGAGATATTTATTTGCCCGGAAATCGCACTGTCCAACATTAAAGCTCAGGACAAGGATTGGAACCTCAACCTGGAAATAGTTTTACTGATAATACACGGGATATTGCATATATATGATTATGACCACCTTGAAGAAAAGGGCAGGATCGATATGGAAGGCATTCAAAATAGTTTGATATCCGATATAAGAAGAACCTTTAGCCTCTAAGTCTTTTTTTATTTCATATCTAAAAGTCACAGTTAATTGCGATCATGCCATAAAATTTTTCAGTCTGCCTATTGACAAATACTGTAGAATTGATAATAGGCATGTTTTTTCTATATTTTAATAGTCAATATTAATTATTAGTATGAATGAAATAATCATCCGGGATATAAGAAGCGTGGATCATAAGCTGGTCAGGATGATTGAAAAACTTGAAAGAAGAAATCTGGGGAGAGAAGCTTCAATAAACCAGTGGTTGATACCGGTAATAATCAGATACGGAAAGTTTATTGTGGCGCAAAAGGACGGAAATGATCCTGATATTGTGGGTGTATGCGAACTTATAAGAAGCTGGAAAAGTGAAACCTGCGCTTTTGTACATTCTTTTTATATAGATAAGGCATACAGAAGAAAAGGAATCGGTAAAAAGCTTCTGGAGGAAGTAATTTCTAATTTAAAAAAAGACGGTTTTAGAGAAATAGAACTGACAGTAGATCCTGGAAATAAAGCAGCCAACCAGCTTTATAAAAAATTTGGTTTTAAAAGAATAGACTACAGAAAAAATGAATACGGCAGGGGGATAAACAGGGATTTGATGAAGTTGGATCTATAATGGAAAAGAGCAATTTTAAATCTGGTTTCGTTGGCCTGATCGGGAGAACGAACGTTGGAAAGTCTACGCTGGTCAATAAAATTTTAGATCGGAAGGTAGTCATTACTTCAAGCAAGATACAGACAACAAGAAATAGGATCAATTGTATTTTAAATACTAAGGGCTCACAGGTTATTTTTATTGATTGTCCGGGTTTTTTCAAACCAAAGGGCCTGTTTGGTGAAAGGTTGAGCAATACTGTTTTATCTGTGCTTGATGATGCTGATTTAATTGTTGTTATTGTAGATACAGCCGCCGGGATCGGAAGCGGGGACCTTTATATTTTTAACCAAATTAGAGACAGGCGTCAACCCAGGTTTTTACTGTTAAATAAAATAGATCTTATTTCAAAAGACAAATTAGAAAAAGAGAAAGAAAAACTTAAAGGGTTCGACTTTTTTGATTATGTGGGTGAGATCTCAGCAAAGACCGGGGAAAATGTTGACGGATTTTTAAAAAATTTAATCAGGAAACTGCCGGAAGGGCCAGGGTATTTTGAAGAGGATATGGTTACCGATCAGCCAATAGGAAAAACAATTTCGGAAGTAGTAAGAGAAAAATTATTTGAAAACCTGTCTCAGGAACTTCCTTACAGTATAAATGTCGAGATGGAGAGATTTGAAGAAACTACAACTACAAATGGTAAGAAACTTATTGTCATAGAATGCAGCATCTATACTGAAAGAGTGTCTCAAAAGGCCATGATTATCGGTAAATCGGGAAATATGCTTAAAACAATCGGAAGCCAGGCGAGACTGGAACTTGAAGATTTATTAAAAAGAAAAGTTTTTCTGGAGTTATGGGTCAAGGTCGAGAAAAACTGGACCAAAAGTGAGTCCATGCTCGATAGATTCGGTTACTAACGAGAAAAGTCATTGTTTAGAAATATTATTAGTTTATATAATTAAAGGCAGGTGGTCAAAACGTTAACTAAAGAACAATTGGCTAAAACCATCGATCAGACATTACTAAATCCGATCGCAACTTCAAAGGACATAGAACAGTTGTGTATTAACGCCAAAAAGTATCATTTTGCTGCAGTATGCATCAATCCCACTTTTGTAGCCCAGGCAAAAAAAATTCTTGACGACAGCGATGTAAAAGTCTGTTCAGTAGTAGGTTATCCACTGGGGGCAAACACCGTAGAAACAAAAGTCTTTGAATCAAGGGATAATGTGAAGAAAGGTGCAGACGAGCTGGATATGGTGATAAACCTTGGTGCTGTTAAGGGCGGCAATTACGAATATGTGGAAAGGGAGATAAAAATAATAGTCAATGTGATAAGGCGCGAACAGATTGCTGAATATAATCGTCACATAAATATTAAAATAATAATAGAAACCGCAATTTTGACAAGAGATGAAATAAGAAAGGTCTGCGCAATTATCGAGAGGTCAGGGGCGGATTTCGTAAAAACGTCTACAGGTTTTGGTGTAAAAGGTGTGGAGCTGGACGATATCAGATTGATAAGAGAAGTCGTCACAAGGAATATAGGAGTCAAGGCCTCAGGTGGGATAAGGACCTTCGGGGATGCACAGGCACTTATAGATGCCGGTGCGACCAGACTCGGGACAAGCAGTGGAATAAATATAATCAAAGAATACGGTGCTATTTTTGACAAATAAGAAATGCCATCTTATAAAGCCAAAGCTATTATTTTAAAATCTTATAAGCTGGGAGAATCAGATAAAATAATCAAAATGTACTCCTCCGAAGGAGATATAATAAGCGCGGTGGCGAAAGGATCCAGAAAGGTGCGCAGCAGACTCGGAGGAAGGCTTGAGTTGTTTAATCTGGTTGATCTGGAACTTGCCACTGGCAGAAATCTTGATGTTATAAATCAAGTCGAAATAATAAAAAGCTTCAAAAACATCGCCTCTGATTTTTATAAATTCGTTTTTTGCGAAATAATAAGCAAAATCATCTTAAAGACACAGGTTTCCGGAGGGGACCAGTCTCCGCTTCTTTTTAAATTGATCTATATCTCATTCAATGAGATCAATAATACTGATCCGGAGGACACCGAATCTCTCAAGAAAATAATGTGTTTTTTCGAAATCAAGTTTTTAAGAATCACGGGATACGCACCTTTACTTGAAAGCTGCAGCAAATGCAGCCAGCCATTAAAAGATCCGTATTCTTTTCATAAAGATAAAATTTGTTTTTCGGTAAGGCATGGCGGGGTCCTCTGCGAAAAGTGTGCAGATTCTTTTGCTGACAGAGATACCCTGGATGCATCGGACTACAGATTTTTATTTGATTTGTTTAATTTGAAATTGGAAGATTTTAGAAACATGGAAGTAAATCCCGGCAGTCTTAAAAGAGTGTATAAACTGATAGAAGATTATATAATTTATCATACCGAATGCAACGTAAATAGCTTTAAATATTTTAAAAAAATCGGGATATAAGTTAGAATAAGGAACTATGAATTTTCAGGATATCATTTTTAATCTTCAGAGATACTGGGCAAAAAAAAATTGCATTATCAAGCAGCCGATGGATCTGGAAAAAGGTGCAGGGACATTCAATCCGGACACGTTCCTGCGATGCCTGGGTCCTGAACCCTGGAATGTTGCTTATGTCGAACCAAGCAGGAGACCCACGGATGGAAGGTATGGACAGAACCCTTTCAGGACTCAATTTTATTATCAGTTTCAGGTACTGTTGAAGCCTTCACCGGATAATGTAATAGACCTTTATCTTGGCTCACTGAAAAATCTGGGCATCGATTTAAAATCACATGATATACGTTTTGTCGAAGATGACTGGCAGTCCCCGACCATAGGAGCGGCCGGCCTGGGATGGGAGGTATGGGCCGATGGAATGGAAGTCACTCAATTTACTTATTTCCAGCAGATGGGCGGCTTTGCACTTAAGCCTGTGTCGGCAGAAATCACTTATGGTCTGGAACGGATAGCCATGTATTTGCAGGACAAAGATAGTTTCTGGGATCTCAGCTGGTCCGATAGTATAAGTTATGGTGATTTACATCTTGAATCCGAAAAACAATGGTCCGTTTATAACTTTGAAGTGGCCAGCATAGATATGCTCCTGGACCTGTTTGAGAAATATGAAAAGGAATTCCGGAAGGTCATGAAAAAAGGACTGGTTTTTGTAGGGTGTGAATATGTACTTAAATGTTCGCATGTTTTTAATTTACTGGATGCAAGGGAAGCTATAAGCGTATCGGAGAGGACCTCCTATATTTCCAGGGTAAGGGATCTCGCTAAAGTCCTGTGCTCCGCTTATCTTGAACAGAGGGAAAAGATGGGTTATCCGCTGCTAAAAAAGGATAAAAAATAATTATGGGAAAAGATTTACTTTTTGAAATCGGAACCGAAGAATTGCCTCCTTCATGTATGGAAGAGGGAGTAACCGGCCTCAGGAAAGTCCTTGAGAATAAGCTGAGTGAAAGCAGATTGGAATTCAGGGATATCCTTACTTACGTTTCACCAAGAAGATTCGTGGCTATGGTGAAGGGATTAGGAGAGGTTCAAAAATCGAAAGAAGAAATAGTAACGGGTCCTCCAAAAGGGATCGCGTTTGATAAAAACGGCAGACCAACAAAAGCAGCGGAAGGTTTTGCCCGAAGCTTAAATCTTAAAGTAAGCGATCTTGAAGAAATCGAAATAAAAGGCAAAGGTATATATCTTGGCAAAAGTATCACGGAAGAAGGGAAAAAGACAAAGGATTTGCTGGGAAATATTTTAAAGGACTCCCTGCTTTCTTTGAGTTTTAGTAAACAAATGACCTGGTCGGATTACGATATAAAATTCATTCGCCCGATAAGATGGATACTTGCTCTATACGATAGTGAAATAATCAGATTCAATATCATAAACTTGACTTCGGGAAATGTCACTTTTGGACATCGTACCCTGAGTCCCACAGCTATAACTATTAAGAATACCGGGGACTATTTTAAATTCCTTAAAAGTAAGGGGGGAGTGATAGTCGATTCCGTAAAAAGAAGGGAACTTATATTAAAACAAATAAACAAACTGGAAGAAAAATTATGGAAAGGTAAATATAAGGTGGTCCTGAATGAGGACCTGCTTAAAGATGTAGTAAATCTTGTAGAAATACCAAATACTATTACAGGGAATTTCCCCCGGGAATTTCTATATATGCCAAAAGAATTACTGATAGAAGCAATACAGTACCATCAGAAATATTTTGCTGTTCTTGATAAATCGGGCAATGTCAGTACAAAATTCATAATCGTCCAGAATGGAATAAAGGATACAGGCGGGGTAAAGAAGGGAAATGAAAGGGTACTTAAGGCAAGACTTACGGATGCCGCGTTTTTTTACGAAGAAGACAGGAAGCATGATTTTCACTACTGGACAGAAAAATTAAAAGAAGTGATTTTCTTCTCCGGTCTTGGCAGTATGTATGACAAAGCCGCAAGGCTTAAAAAATTAAGTTTACATATAACAAACTTGATGCATGGCAACAGTCTTAAAGGCGAGGAAGATATATCTTCTGACCTGGTATCGGCAAGCTTGTTGTGTAAATGCGATCTTGTAACAAGTATGGTAGTGGAGTTCCCTGCACTGCAGGGGATAGTCGGTCGCCAATATGCAAGGGAGAAGGGTGAAAAATTCGCGGTAGCGGATGCAATTTTTGAACACTACCTTCCAAGATTTGCCGATGACATCCTGCCGTCAACGGATGTAGGACTTATATTATCCATTGCTGATAAAATTGATACCATAACCGGAATGTTTATTGCAGGGAAAATACCTTCCGGTTCAGCAGATCCTTTTGCACTGCGAAGAAAAGCCTCCGGTGTCGTACTATCGATACTTAAAGGCAAATATGATTTTGAATTGGCAGATTTGATAGATTATAACCTTAAATTGTATCTTGAATCTTTTAGTTCAAAAGATACTGAAAGTAAGATCGTTAGCGAAGTCAGGGATTTTATAATTGCGAGACTGCGGTTCTTATTGGATAAAAAGGGGAAGAGACTGGATGTCCTGGATGCTATCCTCCAGTCAGGGTGCGGATCCATTACGGATATCGGTTTGAGATATGCAGCAATTGAAGAATTCATTCTTAATAAGGATATCAAGAAAATTTATTTTCCCATGACGAGATGCAGAAACATCATTGGGAAAAAAGAATTCGGAGAAGTTAAGGAGAAACTGCTGACAGAAGAATATGAGAAAAAACTATTTTCATCTATCGAATCAAAGAAATCCAAAATAAAGGACCTCGTGATTAAAAAAGATTTTGCTTCGGTTCTAATTGAGCTCGATAAGTTGGGAACGGTTGTGGATCAATTTTTTGATAAGGTTCTGGTAATGGATAAAGATGAGAAAATAAAAACCAACAGGATCAATCTGATTAAAAAAGCAGTCGATCTCTATATGACAATGGCAGATTTCTCCAGATTGATTGTGGATAAAGGGTAGAGGAACGAAGAAATCTTTTAATCATTCTGCTCTTATTTTTTTTTCAATTTTCTGATATCATAATGCGGTTTGTTTTTTATAATCACAGGAATAATTAGCAATTTTATATTTGAGGAAAGGGTTTAATACAAAATGGTTTCTAAGAAATATGTTTATTTTTTTGGCGAAGGCAGTAAGGATATGAGAGAACTTCTGGGAGGCAAAGGCGCAAATCTGTCAGAAATGACCAATATAGGTTTGCCGGTACCTTTCGGTTTTACTATAACTACGGAAGTTTGCAATCTTTTTTATGAACTTGGCAAGAGATATCCTGAAGGCCTGGATGAGCAGATAGAAGAAAATCTAAAAAAATTGGAAGAAAAAATGGGTATTAATTTTGGGGATGAAGAAGATCCTCTTCTTGTTTCCGTAAGATCCGGAGCTGCTTTTTCAATGCCGGGAATGATGGATACGGTTCTGAACCTTGGTCTGAATGATAAAACCGTTATGGCGCTGATCAAAAAAACCAAAAATGAAAGGTTTGGCTGGGATTCTTACAGAAGATTCGTCCAGATGTTTGGAAATGTGGTAATGGATGTGGAACACGATAAATTTGAGGAAGCAATTCAGGCCAGAAAAGATAAAAAAAATGTGAAGTTTGATACCGAATTGACTGCAGAAGACCTCAGGGGACTTGTAGAGGACTATAAAAAAATAATAAGAGAAGCCAAAGGTAAAGATTTCCCTCAGGATCCGAGGGAGCAGCTCAAGATGTCAATCGATGCGGTATTCGGATCATGGAACAATAAAAGGGCCATATCTTACAGGAATCTTAATGATATTCCCCATGATATCGGTACTGCGGCAAATGTTCAGGCTATGGTTTTCGGGAACATGGGAGAAAATTCAGGAACGGGCGTAGCCTTCACCAGAAATCCGTCAACCGGTGAAGATAAGTTTTATGGTGAATATCTGATGAATGCACAGGGTGAAGACGTGGTTGCCGGAATAAGGACCCCGCAGCATATTTCTAGGCTGCAGGAAGAAATGCCCGAGATCTATAAAGAGCTAACCGATATTAGAAAAAAATTGGAAGAGCATTACAAAGATATGCAGGATCTGGAATTTACTATACAGAATAGAAAACTGTATATGCTTCAGACAAGAACCGGGAAGAGAACGGCAGCTGCAGCACTCCAGATCGCAGTCGATATGACCGAACAGGGATATATAGATAAAAAAACTGCGGTAACCAGAGTGGAACCACAGATGCTGGATCAGCTTCTGCATAAGCAACTTGATAAAAAAGCCAAAGAAAATGCGGAGTTACTTACAAAAGGACTGCCTGCATCTCCTGGCGCGGCACTGGGCAGGGTAGTTTTCGATGCGGATATGGCTGTAAAAGAGGCAAAGAATGGAAATGTGATTCTGGTGAGAACGGAAACATCTCCCGAAGATATTCAGGGCATGGCCGTGGCACAGGGAATTCTGACTGCAAGGGGAGGAATGACCTCACATGCCGCTGTAGTGGCGCGGGGTATGGGTAAGTGCTGCGTGGCAGGTGCGGAAGATATCAAAGTATTTGAGAGCAAAGAGTATTTTGAAGTAAAAGGCAAAAGGATAAACAAAAGCGATTGGATCACCCTGGATGGTTCAACCGGAGAGGTTTTTAAGGGTAAAATTCCGGTAGTGGATCCTGAAATGGGGAAAGATTTCAAAAAATTTATGAGCCTGGTCGATGAATTTAGAAAGATCGGAGTAAGAACGAATGCTGATACCCCCAATGATTCCATGGTTGCCCTGGAATTTGGAGCTGAAGGAATCGGACTCTGCAGAACAGAGCATATGTTCTTTGAAGCAGATAGAATAAAAGCTATGAGGAAAATGATAGTAGCCAGCAGCAGGGAAGAAAGAGAGAAAGCTCTCGCAGGACTTCTTCCTTTCCAGAAAAAAGATTTTATGGAGATATTTAAAGTGATGAATGATCTGCCTGTAACAATAAGGCTTCTGGACCCGCCCTTACATGAATTTTTACCCACCGCAGATGAAGACATAAAGGAAATAGCCGGGGAACTGGGTCTGGAATTTGATGAACTAAAGGCGACCATTAATTCTCTTCATGAAATGAATCCAATGCTGGGACACAGGGGATGCAGGTTATCCATTACATATCCTGAAATTCTTAAAATGCAGGTAAGAGCTATATTTGAGGCAACCATTGAACTTACCAGGCAGGGATATAAAGTCAAACCCGAAGTAATGGTTCCGCTTGTTGGAATCGTAAAGGAATTCAAGATCTTAAAAGACGAGATTGTGAGAGTTGCCGATGAGATAATGAAGAAAGAAAATCTGAAGTTTGACTATAAGGTTGGAACGATGATAGAAATTCCAAGAGCATGTGTCATAGCGGATGAAATAGCAGAAGAAGCAGAATTTTTCAGCTTTGGAACAAACGATTTGACCCAGATGACTTTTGGATTTTCAAGAGATGATGCCGGTAAATTTCTTCCTGAATATATAGAAAAAGGAATCCTCGAAAAGGATCCTTTTGCCACAATAGACATAAAAGGCGTCGGCCGATTAATAAAGATGGGATTGGAAAAAGGCAGAAAAACCAGGGAAAACCTAAAGATCGGCATCTGTGGGGAACATGGCGGCGACCCCAGTTCAGTCGAATTTTGCCATATGATAGGAATGGATTACGTAAGCTGTTCACCATACAGGGTTCCGATTGCCAGACTTGCTGCAGCACATGCAGCGATAAAGGGAGATAAAAAA
>Ga0315549_1003273_pt1 | contig 14596 bp, 9 predicted proteins | sample SalMarSW160200MG_FD_203101 | JGI IMG/M metagenome (GOLD analysis project Ga0315549, IMG submission 203101) | Salt marsh sediment microbial communities from the Plum Island Ecosystem LTER, Massachusetts, United States - Salt Marsh Sediment SW1601-200 ... | reverse complement strand
ATTTCAGCAGCTTACTGCGGGAGGTGTGACGGAGCCGGCGAATGGCTTTTTCCTTTATCTGCCTGACCCGTTCACGGGTAAGTCCGAACCGTTCTCCGATCTCTTCCAGGGTCATATCCTGGATACCGATTCCAAAAAAGAGCTTGATGATATCCCGTTCACGTTCCGTCAGGGTTGCCAGTGCCCGGTCAATCTCCTTGATCAGGGATTCGTTCAACAGGGTTTTATCGGCAACCGGTGAGTCGTTGTTTGGCAGGACATCCAGCAGGCTATTATCCTCCCCGTCGACAAACGGTGCATCGACAGAAACATGACGTCCTGACACTTTCAGGGTATCGGTCACTTTCTCTTTTGGCAATTCAAGGGCCTCGGCAAGTTCCTCGGGTGAAGGAGTACGTTCAAACTCCTGCTCAAATTTAGAAAATGCTTTATTGATCTTATTGAGTGATCCTACCTGGTTCAGGGGCAAACGCACAATCCTGGATTGTTCAGCCAGTGCTTGCAGAATCGACTGCCTGATCCACCAGACTGCATAGGAGATGAACTTAAATCCACGCGTTTCATCGAATTTTTCAGCTGCTTTAATCAGTCCCAGGTTCCCTTCATTGATCAGATCCGGCAGACTCAATCCCTGGTTCTGATACTGTTTGGCAACCGAAACGACAAATCTCAGGTTCGCCCTGGTCAATTTTTCCAGGGCATCACGATCACCTTTTTTAATCCGCTGTGCCAGTTCCACCTCTTCTTCAACGGATATCAACTCCTCTTTCCCAATTTCCTGCAGGTACTTATCCAGTGAAGCACTCTCCCGGTTGGTAATCGATTTTGTAATTTTTAATTGTCTCATCTTTTTTCTTATAATTATCTCCTACTAAACCTGGTGCGAAGTTATGGCTTTAAACAACACAAGTCAAGAGTTAGGTATGGTTAAATAGATCTCGATGAAAAAAGGCTTGCAGAACAAGCCTTTTAACAAGTTGATCCACAGTTATTCACCTTATCGTCTTATCTCATAACTAAAGAACGTTCCATTGGGTTGAATTCCCTCAATGGAATATAGTGTTCTGCCTCCACCCAGAATATCTTTGACTTCACTTACACGCTGTACGCTGTTCCCGTTAATACGGAGAACAATGGTTCCTGATCGCAGTCCCAATTCACTCAAATACCCTTCACCGGCGTCGGTGATCTTCACACCATTTGAGATATTGTATTCTTCTCTATCGCCGTCAGAAAGTTCATCGAACTTTGCACCCATTATCAGGTCATCCGGGCGGACAATTTCGGTGCTACCTTCCGTGTTACGTAAAACAACTTCAAATTGTTTCCTTTTATTGTCTCTTTTTATCAGAACATCCACTTTATCGTTTGGACGGTATTTGCTGATCTGTTCCTGAAGTTCTGCTACTGAATTGACATTCACCTCATTAACACGAAGCACAACATCTCCATTTTTGATCCCTGCATCTTTTGCTGCTCCATTTTCACGCACATCATTGATGTACACTCCTTCAATCCTGTCCAGTTTCTTCTCTTCTGCCAGGCCAGCATCCACATCGGTGATGGTGACTCCAAGAATGGCTCTCTGTACTTCTCCGAATTCTTTCAGGTCTTCAACAATTTTCTTCACGATATTAACGGGTACGGCAAAGGAGTTTCCGGCATATCCGCCGGTGGGTGAAATGATGGCAGTGGTTAATCCGATGAATTCTCCATTGAGGGTAACCAGTGCTCCACCGCTATTTCCACGGTTGAGTGCTGCATCCGTTTGAATGAATGACTCAATCCGGAATTCATCGGGAAGCAAACCCAGGTTTCTCCCTTTGGCACTGATGATACCGGCGGTGACCGTTGAAGTAAGGTTAAAGGGATTGCCAACAGCAAGGACCCACTGTCCAAGTTTCAGTTTGTCGGAATCACCGAAACGTAAATAGGGCAGGTCTTTTTCTTTGATCCTGATCAATGCAATATCCGTGCTGGGATCACGCCCCACTATTTCGGCCTCGAAAACCCGTTTATCATTTAAGGTCACTTCAATTTCATCCGAGCCCTCGATCACGTGATTATTGGTTACGATATATCCATCCTCTGAAATGATAACACCCGAACCATAGCCAAGCATTGGCTGCGGGTTGCGGTTATACCGGTCTCCGTAAAAAAACTCATACAATGGATTACGGTATGCTGAGCTTCTCTCGGTAACCGTCATCACATGTACCACAGCATGAACCGTATTCTCTGCTGCAAAGGTAAAATCGAACTCTGCCGCCTCGAAATCCTGAGGCAGATTGGCAAACCGGACCAACTGCGAATCGCTCTTCTCAACAATTGCCGGATCAGCAGGCTTTTGAATGAACAATGTATATGCAAATATGGCTAATAAGCCTCCAACCAGGGCCACCATTAATGTACCCAATATCTTCTTTCCGTTCATGATAATCAGTTTTATAATATGGTAACAAATTTAATCAATATTTGTTTGGTTTTTCATTACAAAAATTATGCCTCTAAAATAAGATTGCTAACTTTACAACTACCTAAACGCATGATTAATATTGATGTTGCAGCGTGTATTGTGATTTAACACTTTTTAACGATTCCTGACATGTTGATTCATTTTTATAAATACCACGGCACAGGGAATGATTTTATCGTCATTGATAACCGGCAGGGGCTGCCCGTATCAGGAAATCAGACACTGTTTAACAGGTTATGCGACCGCAGGTTTGGAATTGGTGCGGACGGCCTGATGTTGTTATACCGTCACGATCAATATGATTTTGAGGTGGAATATTTCAATGCGGATGGATTGGAAGGATCCTTCTGCGGGAACGGTGCACGGTGCATTGCAGCTTTTGCATACCGGTCAGGGATTACCGGGAAATCGATGCATTTTAAAGCATATGATGGCATCCACGAGGCATCGGTTGAAAACGATCAGGTGAGGGTGAAGATGAATGATGTTAACCGGGTAGATAAGAGGAAAGATTTTTACTTCCTGGATACCGGTTCACCTCATGCCGTCTTTTCCCGGTCTGATGTTAAGACAATGGATGCATATGCAGAAGGGAAAAAGATCAGGTATAGCAAACCGTTTGAACCCGGGGGAACCAATGTTGACTTTATTCAACCGGAAGGGAATACCCTCTTTGTCCGGACGTATGAAAGGGGTGTGGAAAATGAAACCCTGTCCTGTGGGACGGGAGTCGTTGCCTCTGCCATTTGTTCAGTCCTGGATGACAAAATGGACAATCCACCTGTCTCCGTTCAAACCAAAGGAGGAAAGCTGGAAGTTGATTTTACCATCAACACTGAAAATCATATTACTGACATATGGCTCATTGGCCCCGTTACTTTTGTTTTTGAAGGGAAAATTGAAATTTGATTAACCAAAATACAAGACTCATGAAAACCTACAAACAAATCCGGCGATTCATACTGATCGCCCTCGGTTTTTTCCTGTTCCAGGTCTGCTGGCCCCAGGAAGAATCACATGCAGACGATATTTACTGGTATAATAAAGTTGGCGATGTTGCCTTCATTGACAAGGTATACATTTACGGTCCTCCCTTATGGAAAGAAGAAAACCCAACAGCTCAGGGGGCCGGGAACCCGGTGAAGTTCTGGTCGTATGTCTTCATCCCGAAGAATATTGATCCTTCCCGAAAATACCCTTTGCTGGTTTTTCCTCACGGCGGGGTTCATAGTGACTTTACAACCTATTATACGCACATCATCAGGGAGATGATGGCACAGCAATACATAGTCGTTGCCGCGGAATACCGGGGAAGTACCGGATATGGAATGAGCCATTACCGCAAGATCGATTACGGTGGCCTTGAGATCGAGGATGTAGATGCCAGCAGGCAATACATGATTGACAATTATGACATTGTTGACAAGAACCGGGTTGGTATCATTGGCTGGAGTCATGGCGGGCTGATCGCCCTGCATAACGTTTTTGAACATCCTGAAAACTATACGGTTGCTTATGCCGGTGTCCCGGTCAGCGACCTGATTGCCAGGATGGGATATAAAACACAGTCTTACCGCGATCTCTATTCAGCGGATTACCACATCGGAAAAACAGCGTATGAGGATGTGGAAGAATACCGGAGAAGATCTCCTGCATGGCAGGCTCATAAACTGAAAACTCCCCTCCTGATCCATACCAATACCAATGATGCTGATGTCAATGTCCTGGAAGTGGAGCATTTGATAAAAGCATTAAAAGCGGAAGGGAAACAGTTTGAATATAAAATCTACCAGGAGATCCCCGGAGGACATTCCTTTAACCGGATGGATACTAAGGTGGCCAGGGAAATACGCCTTGAAATCTATGAGTTCCTCGACCGGTACCTTCAACCTCCCAAACCCCTGAAGAGTATGGAGGAGCTGAAGAAAGCGGCGTATTTTTTCTGAAGATAAATGGTAATTCGATAGTAATTCTATTGTAATTCGATAGTAACTCGATAGTAATTACTCATCCGCCGGCTGAAAATTCTTTCTAAAAAAATGCCGCACCTTACTTCGTCAGACGACCCTATGCGGGCCACTGCAGCTCGTCTTACGAATAAAAAAATCAGCACCAGTAGTTTCGCACCTGCCTGCCGGCAGGCACGGCCTACGGAGCGATAGTTAAATAACGATATTTCATGCTACCAATGTTTTGCTCATAAGGAGCAAATAGTATATAAAAGTCGTCGTACCCCGCCCGTCAACCGGTGGATCTGGGGTACGACTTTTTGATTTGCAAATACTCGTCGCCCGAACTGCAGTCGGACGACGAGGAAATTGGCTCCGCAGGCTGCCTGTATTCTAAGATAAAGCCAAATATATTCAAAAAACCCCGAGGGGTGACATGTTTTCAGAAAACAACGATTCAAAAAAACACCCGGTCCAATCGCACTGATATTGATCTTGAAATCCTTTCATGGACCGGAACTGCATCAAACCTTAAAATTCAGTTGTAATAACTTGGTTTTATTGATAATCTTTGGTTAATTTTACAGTGTAAACCGACCAGGGCACGGAAGCAAGTGCCAAAAAGCTTCACCAATTTACACGAACAAATGCAATAAATGTTCTGTATACGTTGTTACACTCAATTAATAATCGAATTTATCGCACATCTAATGAAAAAAGGTATTTTACTGGTTGTCGTATTGTCACTCACTTTTGTTTCGTGTGAAGATTTCCTGGAGAATAAGCCTCTTGGTGTCTGTTCGGACAATATATTTACCAATGAAAAAGGAATCGATGCGCTGTTAATTGGTTCTTATGCCATGCTTGACGGGGCAGGTGCCGAAGGATGGGGTGGTTCATACGCCTGGAGTGCTTCCGTATCAAACTGGCTCTGGGGATCAGTTGCTTCTGATGATGCATACATGGGAGCTGACAGGAGTATGGAAGGTGACTGGTTCAGTATATGCAGGTATTCACTTACTCCCTATAATAGCGGTGTAAGCGATAAATGGATAGCCACCTATGATGGAGTTGCCCGTTGCAACGATGTATTAAAGGTTCTAAAAAATACAAAAAAGATTGATCCGTTCAAACGGATCCAGGTTAAGGCTGAGGCGTTATTCCTGAGAGCCTGGTTCCATTTCGAACTCAAACGTGTATTTGACAACATTCCATACATAACGGAGGATGCGAAAAATCCGGCAAAGGTGAGTAACATGATCAATGCCTGGCCGCTCATCGAATCCGATCTGCAGTTTGCGGTTAATCATTTGCCGGGAATCCAGGTTGATGTGGGCCGTCCAACCCGGTATGCTGCCATGGCGGTTCTGGCTCGTGTTCACCTCTTCCAGAAGGAGTATGATGCTGCAAAAGTATTACTCGATGAGATCATCCACAGCGGGAACTATTCTCTGATGTCCAATTTCCATGATAATTACAGTATCCCGACAAACAACAACGCGGAATCCATTTTTGAGATCCAATATTCGGTAAATGACGGAACCCCGGAATCGTTTAATGGCGGATACGGGGATGCATTGAATTTCCCACAGGGGGTAGATAATATGCCAACCTGCTGTGGATTACACCAGCCATCGCAAAACCTGGTGAATGCGTTCAAGGTTGATGCTAACGGGCTACCCTTACTGGATACATATAACGATACCGATCTGAAAAACGACATGGGTGTTGCTTCAGGTGAAACCTTCATCCCGTTCACTGATCCGGTCGATCCGCGTTTGGACTGGACTGTGGGCCGTCGGGGTATCCCCTATCTCGACTGGGGTGTTATGAGGGGCGATGACTGGATCCGGGTGCAGGGGGACGGAGGCCCCTACCTCTATGTGAAAAACATGTTCTATCAGTCGGAAATGTTTACGCTATCAACAACCAGTGGATGGGCCACCGGGGTCAATGCAAATAACTACCGTGCATACCGCTATGCCCACATCCTGTTGTGGAGGGCGGAAGTGGCTGTTGAGGAAAACGACCTGGCAACAGCCCTGATGTATGTTAATATGGTACGGACTCGTGCCCGGGACGGCTCCAGGGTAATGGGACTGTGCACTACCTATGAATTGCCGAAAGGAGTTGAACCGGTTGTCGATTATAACCAGCCGGCAGCAAACTACAACGTTCAGCCCTACCCTTCATTCCCCGACCAGGAGTATGCAAGGAAAGCGGTGCAACAAGAAATGCGGCTGGAATTTGCGATGGAGGGACACCGTTTCTTCGACCTGGTCCGATGGGGTATCGCTGCTGAAACACTCAATGCCTTTATTGCACGCGATGCTGAGTTCAGGGGGATAATGAGCGGTGCTGTATTCGATGAAGGAACAGATGAATACCGGCCAATTCCGCAACAGGCTATTGATGAGCAAGGTTTGGATATCCTGGTTCAGAATCCGGGTTATGAATGAGATTTCTCTTTTCCTGAATGATAATGCCTTTTCAAGGGCTTGTCATACAATGGACATGCAATAGCCAGACAATTGCCTTACGATGGTCATACGGTTGTCATTCGATTGTAATTCGATTGTAATTACTCATCCGCCGGTTGAAAATTCTTTCTAAAAACATGCCGCTCTCGGCCGGAATGGCCTTACTTCGTCAGACGACCCTATGCGGGCCACTGCAGCTCGTCTTACGAATAAAAAAAATCAGCACCAGTAGTTTCGCACCTACGGAGCGATAGTTAAATAACGATATTTCATGCTACCAATGTTTTGCTCCTAAGGAGCAAATAGTATATAAAAGTCGTCGTACCCCGCCCGCCAACCGTACATAAAAGTAAACCCCATCCGTCAGACCCCAAATGGGTCAGACGGGTACAGTGATAACCGGTCTGACCGCTAGCGTGTGTGCCGGACTGCAGGGAGTCGGTCTGACCGATGATATCTGACCGACTGCAAAGTGGAGCGACGAGAAAAACGGTCGGGTAGAAAGGTACCTTATAAAAAACCATCTCAGCAGAAGTGATTTCAACGCTAATGCAAGGCATTATTTCACATGGCTGGCGGAATCGTAAGCTCGCCCGCCTGAATGACGCAGGCGGGCCTATGGCATTACTTTTTACTTTGATCTTGATCCAAACCGTACTTGTCAATCAAAAAGATCAGGGCGGTGTTTGCAGCGCTACCCAGTTGCATCTCTCTTTTGTTCACCTTTTCAAAGGTATCGTTGGGTGAATGGTGGTAATCAAAATAGCGATTTGTATCCGGCAGGTACCCGATCAGCACAGTACTAAACTCTTTTAATCTCCCAACATCCGCACCACTGCCACCCCGGGTAAAGAGATGAATGCCATAGGGCAGAAAAAGTGGTTTCCATTGCGCGATTCTTGCGATCGTCTCATCGGGTGCATCAATATAAAATCCTGCCGGGGACGTTCCTCCCCTGTCACATTCAATGGCTAAAAGGTGTTTTTCGCCTGAGCTTCTGACATGTTCAGCATAGGTAACGGATCCGGTACCACTGACCTCTTCGTCCATGAACATGACCGCTCTGATTGAATGTTTTGGTTTTATTCCCAGTTCGGTAAAAATCCGCAATACCTCGATCGATTGTATGCAACCCACGCCATCGTCATGAGCTCCTTCACCGGTATCCCATGCATCCAGGTGTCCCCCGATAATGATATATTCATCAGGGTATTCCGTTCCCCTGATTTCACCGATGACATTGTACGATTCCACATCCGGCAGGAGCCGGTTGGTAGTCCTGAAAAAGAATTCAAGGTCCGGATCAGATTTCAACCATTCACTTAAAAGATCGGCATGTGCAGTACAGATGCACACGGCAGGGATTTTGGGAACTCCCTCTTCATACCGTGTGACACCGGTATGGGGATATTCATCCGTTGCCAGTGTGAGTGAACGGATCACAGCAGCAACAGCTCCATATTTTGCAGCAGCGGAGGGTCCCTGTACCCTTTGCCCGGCTGCCCTCCCATAGGCAGTAAAAGTACTTTTCAGGGCAGGATCCATAGGATGATTGAAGAACACGATCCTGTCCCGGATGGCTTCCTCCCCAAGCAATTCCAGCTCTTCTATCCCGTTCACCTCAATTACCTTTGTCTGAATGCCTTCAGGACCTGTTGGAACAGCCATCCCAAGATCCGAAATGATGACTTCCCTGGTGCCATGAACTCCGGAAATGAGGGAAGCCGTTTCTTCTCCCCTGATCCAGTTTCTCACCATCATTTCCTGATAGAAGATGGTATCTGCTCCCGCAGATTTCATTAATTCAGCAGTAAATTTTACCGCCGCTCTTGCTTCGGATGAATTGGGCAATCGTCCACCGATTTCTTTTGACAGGTACCTGAGGCTTTCATAGGCTGTATTGTCTGAGAGGGCTTCCTCAAAGATCATCTCAACAGACTTCAGATCTTCATTTTCCTGAGCCATAACAGGATTGGAAATCCCAATGGACAATAGCAAAATGATTGTAAAAAATTTCATGGATTACCGTATTTGAATGTGCGGTATAAAAATAGAAGAAAAAAATTCAATTCGAGCAAAAATAATTGAGGGCTTCACCTGAAGTGAAACCCTCACTTATATGTAAAATTCGTATGAATTACACGTCGATGTTGGCGTACTTTGCATGTTTTTCAATGAATTCGCGGCGTGGAGGGACCTCATCGCCCATCAGCATGGAGAATATCCTGTCTGCTTCGGCAGCGCTTTCAATGGTAACCTGCCGGAGGGTTCTTTTTTCCGGGTTCATGGTTGTTTCCCACAGTTGCTCAGCATTCATTTCTCCAAGTCCTTTGTACCGCTGCATAGAGATACCACCATCTTTTCCCTGTCCAAGCTCTTTCGTGACCGCCATCCGTTCTTCTTCCGACCAGCAATACCGTTGTTCTTTCCCTTTTTTTACCAGATAAAGGGGTGGCGTAGCAATGTAAAGGTTTCCGTTTTGGATCAATTCCTGCATATACCGGAAGAAGAAGGTCATTATCAGGGTGGTGATATGGCTTCCATCCACATCCGCATCGGTCATGATCACGATTTTATGGTACCGGAGCCCTTCCATATTGAGTGCTTTACTATCCTCCTCGGTACCAATGGTCACTCCCAGTGCGGTAAAAACATTTTTAATCTCTTCATTCTCAAATATCTTGTGCTGCATTGCTTTTTCCACGTTGAGGATCTTTCCCCGTAACGGCATGATGGCCTGATATTTTCTGTCCCGTCCCTGCTTGGCTGTTCCTCCGGCGGAATCACCCTCTACGAGGAATATTTCGCACAACGCGGGATCTCTTTCCGCGCAATCCGCCAGTTTACCGGGCAACCCTGATCCGGAGAGCACATTTTTCCGCTGTACCAGTTCTCTGGCTTTCCTGGCAGCATGCCTTGCTGTAGCTGCCAGAATCACTTTCTGAACAATCGTCCTGGCATCCTTTGGATTCTCTTCGAGATAATTTGTCAGGAGATTACTTACCGCCTGATCCACAGCGCCCATAACCTCGGAATTGCCAAGCTTGGTTTTTGTTTGTCCTTCAAACTGAGGTTCCTGAACCTTGATGGATATAATGGCAGTCAATCCTTCCCGGAAATCATCTCCATTGATATCAAATTTCAATTTCGCCAGCATTCCGGATTTCTCAGCATAATTTTTCAGGGTTCTTGTTAGCCCCCGTCTGAAACCGGCCAGGTGTGTCCCTCCTTCAATGGTATTGATATTGTTCACATAGGAGTGTATATTTTCCGAGAACGAGGTGTTGTACTGCATCGCAATTTCAACGGGCACATCATTTTTCTCTGTCTCAATATATATCGGTGTTTCGATCAGCTTTTCCCTGGTTGCATCAAGAAAAAGCACGAACTCCTTCAATCCTTCTTCCGAGTAATAATTCTCGCTTCTGAATCCCTCGTCATTGCCATTCCCGTTATCTCCGGTTTCTCGTCTGTCCGTAATGGTCAGGTTAATTCCCTTGTTCAGATAAGCCAATTCTCTCAGTTTGGAAGCCAGTATTTCAAAATTGAAATCGGTAGTGATAAAGATGCTATTATCCGGGGTAAAGGTTATTTCCGTACCGGTTTGTTTGGTATCTCCGATGATTTTAACTTCACTGAGCGGTTTCCCAAATCGGTATTCCTGAAGGTGTATCTTGCCATCCCTGTGAACTTCAGCCCTCAGTTCAGATGAGAGGGCATTTACACAGGAAACACCGACTCCATGCAATCCACCGGATACTTTGTAGGACTCCTTGTCAAACTTTCCACCTGAATGTAACACCGTCATTACCACTTCCAGGGCAGATTTCTTCTCTTTATCGTGAATATCGACTGGTATTCCCCTGCCATCATCCTTTACCGTTAACGAACTGTCTTCATTGATAATCAATTCAATGTTTTTACAATACCCTGCAAGGGCTTCATCAATTGAATTATCAATCACCTCATATACCAGATGATGTAACCCCTTTACACTAACATCACCAATATACATTGCAGGTCTTTTCCTTACCGCTTCCAATCCTTCCAACACCTGGATGCTTTCAGCTGAATATTCCTGGTTCCCTTTGCTCTTTGGTTTCAAATCTTCCATCTTCTGAACTGTTTAACCGTTCAACATACCATATCTAAACCGGATACGTTTCCTGTATCCGCACTTTTAAGGTACTCTTTTCGAATTTTTATTGTCCTGATTTTACCCTTCTTCAATCCAACCTGTCTGCTACCTAAAGTGAAGATTATTTTGTGCTTTTCAGTATGTTTCTTCCTATTTATATATTATTAAATTACAGGATGTTATAACTAACTTTCAACCATCTCCGAATTCATGTCAAATATACGAAATTTTGCTGGTTTTATGGTGCTGAAAAAAGCCAAAAATACCCGTTTTTTTAACAAAAGATTAACATTCCTGTGATATTCATTAAAACGTGTCTTTCATGCTTCTAATTGTCTGAAAATCTGATTATATTATACCATTCAAAGCGATATCACCTGCCTATTGAATAATACCTCAAAAAAACTTGATGTTTTATCTGTTTTTCGAACACACGATCAGCAACCGGGTAATGCTTAAGGATGGTAAGGTGAACCAGGCTTACTCTACCTACAAGGCGTAGGTAAATCCCACGAGTATAAAGAATTGCTGGGAGGGATACTGGTTCCACTGTGAATACCGGACAGACGCGATGTTGTATAAATTCACGAAGCCGGATAACAGCTTGGTGTACCTGTATTCGATACCGAGGTTTATATCGAGCAATCCATCCAGCTTCTTCTTCATCGCATTTCCGGCTAATCCATAGGTTTTTGCATATCGCTTTCCCTGCCCAAAAAGGTCAGCCGATATCAAAATCTTATTCCTCAGGTTATAGGATGCAGCAAATGTAATATCCCAGGATGGTTTGTGCCATGGTTCATCCTGAGCGGACATGGAGTACCCGTAATAGTTACCTTTGAGCAGCAGGGAGAGTTTATCCGTTGGTTTTGATTCCACCTCGCCATACAGGGATATCAGCTCGACATCATCGTACTCAACATTGAATTGATTCCTCAGTTCACCAACGGTATCGTTCACAAAGAAGTACATGTCGTCAATCAAAGCATAGGAACCTTTGATCTTAAATGTCGTTGAAGTGCTAATGCTTCCCAGGAATCCTCCATAAACATCCAGGTTATGATCGCTGTTTTTCACTGACAAACCCGGTATCACAAACGGATTTTCAGAAGCAATGCTCCGGTAATGATTGATTTCCAGACCTCCATCAACTCCCAGGTAGGCAAATAACAGGTTCTCTATCACATTAAACTGCAATTCAACCTGCGGGTAAAAATGAGGAGTCGTGTTGTCCTCTTTCATGTCGAAAGTTATGGAAAGCCCAGCCTGTAGTTTCCACAGGGAAGAACGCCTCAAAAACCAGGGTGCCACTTTCAATACTGCATTATAGGTTGAGTCAATGCCTTCGCTTTTATCCAGGTAATGAAACGCCAGGTCGGTTCCGATATACTGTTTATTGAATAATTTACTGAAACGGCTATCCAGGTGAAAGCCGTTTTCTGTCATATCGTACTTATCCCTGAAATAGTTGTATTGAAAGGCGACATTATAGGCAAACTTACTTGAATCCACATGAGCTGATCGCAATCCAATTTTTCCTGACAGCAGAAGGAAACTTTGTTTGATATCTTTTTTATCGATATCCCTGACCAGTGAATCGGGAACGATAACTGTGTCCGTATCATAGCCATAATAATAGAACTGGTCACTCTGCAATCCCAGGCTTCCGGAAAGGATTGCTTTCTTCATTATTTTCTTGCCGTACAGATCCACTTCACTATTCCCGTACCCTCCGAAAACCTTTTTATCATTATCAAGAAGGACATCCCCCTGGGAAGAGATGTGTTTGCCATAAACACCATAAGAGTGCTCTTTCGACCTGAGGTTGTTAATGCTCAATTCACCATAGGGTGTCCAGTAGTTTCCAAACCCGATCTTCAGCAGGGAGTGGTACAATTTCGGTAGGGTTTCTCCCTCCATTCTTGCGGGACGGATCGGGCGCAACTCGTATTCCGGCGAAAAAGATTGCGGTGTGATGGTATAGTTGTATTCGGGGGTGAACTGGAGTGTGTCATCAAGCACGGGAAGGTGGGTAACCTTAAACGCATCGGACAGGGATGGTTCGTATGGTTTTACCACCTTTACTTCCTTCCTGATGGGATCCTGGGAATAGAGTGCAGTGGATACCAGTAGAAAATATCCCAATACTACAACTATGGATTTTATCTGTTTCAGTGGACTCATAATCTATGGTTTTCCATCATGGAAAATAGTATCTGACATTTCAATAGCGCCATTCAGTCTGATTGTATCCTGTACTGCCGGTGCATTCAGGAACTGCTCCAACTCCACAATTTCATTGTATTTCCTGGATGCCTCCTCTATGATCCCGTCGTTTGGTTCTTCATAATAATCAATAATCGCCTGCAACATGTGTTTTGCCTGGAAAAAATCCTCTTTTCTTACTTTTATATCGGCATCCAGGATAAATATTTTAGCCATCCAGTAAGGGTGTGGTGTATTGAGTTCTAAGAATTGGTTTATCTCCTGTTCAGCTTTTTCAAACTGTTCTTTCAGAAAATAGATTTCAGCCACCCTGTATTTTGACTCAGCACCTTCAATGCTTTTAACTTCCGATGCGACTCTCCGGAAATTGGATTGTGCCTGGTCCAGTTGTTCGAGGGTATAATGAGATTTGGCAATTTTAAAATAGGCTTCTCTTGCCATCTCTTCAGACACTTTATCGGATGTCAGCAATTTTTTTGCTGCATTGATGGTATTTTTGTAATTCTCCAGTATATAAAAACTGCGCATAAGACCCAACCGGGCAATCAGCAGGTTATTTGGCAATTCTGCAACTCCCTCAAGGTAAGCATATTGTTCAATTGCCTCATGCAATTCTCCTGCTTTGAAATTTATTGTGGCAGCGGCTACCAATGCCAGCTCGGTAAACAGGCTTCTTGGACTTTCAATCACGTAGGTATAGGAGGCAAGTGCCTCTTCCACATCGCCCAGTTTCATTTCACACTCAGCTTTATAAAAATGGGCATTCAGAAGAAAGTTACCCTGGTCGAATCGTTCAATGTAGGTGTTCAGGGTTTGGACTGCCCGTTCACAATTACCTGCCATGTATAAATTCTCGCCTGCGATATAGGTTAGGGAGTCCTGTTCAGTAAGCGTCACTGTAACTTCATCGCCGAGGTTTCTGACATAGTCGAAATATTGCTCCACTTCATTCAAATCCACATATACGTTCTTTAAGCCGGCAAGGGCATTGTGAGCCTCTTCGGTCCCCCGATAGTTTTCAATGGCCCGGGTAAACCAGCTAATCGCATCCTCATTCCGGTTCATATTGTAGTATACAAGACCCAGTTGCACCATGGCTTTGGGCACATAACTGCTGTTTTCAAGTTCATCAATAATATTCGTATAATCCTCTATGGCCCGGTTGTAGTTTTCGATGGTAACGAAGGATTTACCTCGTTCGAACAATGCGTCATCCGCATAGGCAGAAGATGGTATTTTCTCCAGCAGACTGGTCAGTACCCTGATTTTTCCCTGGTGGTTGTTGGTAACGCCCAGGATTATTCCTTTTTGGAACATGGCATAATCG
>Ga0315549_1003268_pt1 | contig 14621 bp, 14 predicted proteins | sample SalMarSW160200MG_FD_203101 | JGI IMG/M metagenome (GOLD analysis project Ga0315549, IMG submission 203101) | Salt marsh sediment microbial communities from the Plum Island Ecosystem LTER, Massachusetts, United States - Salt Marsh Sediment SW1601-200 ... | reverse complement strand
CACCCGCAGACCGATTATCTCAGCATAGGCTTCCAGAAGCGAAGGTTCATTCAGCTCAAGGTTAACTGTAAACATTTCCTTAGACCTACAAGGATTATATCAGTATTCCTTACATTCAAAAAGTAATCCGCACTCGACCTGACGCTAACCAATTGACGCAATGTGACTTTGGCAAAGTCGTTACGCTAGAGAAGGCTAACTGTTTACCGGCTATTAGACAAGTGGTATACTGAGCTAGACCATATGGTTGCTGTTTTGAATTTAGGGAGGGGTAATTTGAAAATACTTCTTGTCTACCCGCGATATCCTGATACCTTCTGGAGTTTTGGGCACGTGTTGAAGTTCGCATCTAAGAAGGCCTCTTCCCCGCCTCTGGGACTATTAACTGTTGCCGCCATGCTTCCCGGTGAGTGGGAGAAAAGGCTGGTGGATATAAATGTAAGCGCACTGAGTGACGAAGATATTAAATGGGCTGATTATGTCTTTGTCAGCTCTATGGTAGTGCAGAGGGACTCGGCAAGGGAAGTTGTTGCCTGGTGTAACAGGCTTAACGCCAAGGTGGTTGCTGGGGGTCCACTTTTCACTAATGGACACGAAAAGATTGACGGAGTAGACCACTTTGTGCTTGGTGAAGCTGAAGCCACGCTCTCGCACTTTTTGGCAGACCTGGCCAAAGGGTGCCCTCAGCGCATCTACTCATCCGATGAGCGACCAGACATAAGCAAGACTCCTATCCCGCTGTGGTCACTTATAAACATGAAGCACTACTTAGCGATGAACCTTCAGTACTCTAGGGGGTGCCCCTTTGACTGCGACTTTTGCGAAATTATCGTGCTGAACGGCCATAGACCCAGAACCAAGGGTAAGCAGCAAATGGTGGATGAGCTAGAAGCATTGTACCATCACGGCTGGCGGGGCATCGTATTTATTGTCGACGACAATTTCATCAGCAATAGAAAGAAATTAAAGGACGAGATCTTGCCAGCGATAATCGAATGGTCGAAGGACAAAAAGTACCCCTTCACGTTCTTCGCCGAAGCATCCATAAATCTTTCCGATGACGACGAGCTGATGGAACTAATGGCTGAGGCCGGGTTTAACCGGGTCTTTATTGGCATTGAGACTCCAAATGAAGACAGTCTGGCCGAGTGTAATAAGCTACAAAATAGAAATCGCGACCTGACTGCTTCAGTGAAGAGGATTCAGAACCACGGCTTTGAGGTACAGGGAGGCTTTATCCTCGGCTTTGATAGTGACCCAATCTCCATATTCAGGAGCCAGATAGACTTTATTCAAAAGACTGGCATCGTTACGGCCATGGTCGGCTTGCTCAATGCTCCCTGTGGGACAAGACTTTACCAGCGTCTCAAGAAGGAAAACCGCTTGCTAAAGGATACGCCCGGGGACAATATGGACTTTTACATTAACTTCATTCCCAAGATGAACTATAAAACGCTCATCAGCGGCTATAAGCATGTTTTGGATACCATCTACTCACCGCGGCATTATTATGAGCGGGTCGTTACCTTCCTGGAGGAATACAGACCCCGAAAGACAGCTTGGACATCACAGTTGCAGTTCTATCATGTCACCGGATTTATTAAATCCCTGTGGTTCTTAGGTATCATGGACAAAGGGAGGTGGTATTTTTGGAGGCTCCTCATTTCGACCCTTCTGAAACATCCGCGGCACTTCCCTTTATCAGTAGGTCTATCCGTTTTGGGGTTCCACTTCCGAAAAGTGGCTGAGGGTTACAATAAGACCCTGCTCGCACTGCGCCGTCAAAGTGTTTAAGGAATCCTTGCTCGTGTAACAATAGTCCATATTGTTTACCATTGCACATAAGCTTGGATTGTTACCTTAGAAAAAGGGCCTCCAATCAGTAAGAAAGTTGAACATTCTGGCTTTCTGTTACCAACATTGCACAAATTGACGGATTATTCAGTATTTCAAAGATGCAACTCTATTATATCGCCGTCCTGGAGGATATGGTCTCTTTTTGCCATTACGCCATCGTGCTTTCCTGAGCCCCAGATTCGGGCATATTTTAGCTGGTCTCGGAAATCTTTATGGACTGCGGTGGCGGCATCTTCTAATGTGCTTCCCCGGTCAAGAGTTATCGGGTCAGTAAAGTCTGGGTTACCACCCGGAGTCTTGGTGTATACCCGAATAATATCAAGCACCTGATAGATTTTATGCCTTAGTTCTTCTAAACCAGTGCCTTCTTTAGCTGAGACCGCGATAACCGGCAGTTGCTCTTCATATTTATTCTTCAAAGCTGTGTAGTTTTCGCTGGTGTTATTTAAGTCCAGCTTATTGCCGATAATCAGTGCCTTAGCTTTATTTTTGCCGATTTCTATCCTCATGTTTTCCAGTTGTGCGATGATGGTTTCAACCTGGGTTAGTGGGGCATCGTTTAAATCCACGACCAGGAGTAGGGCATCAGCCCGTCTTAGCATGGGCGGTAGCCAGAACTCTATAGACTGGGGCACCAGCGGCGGGGTATCAATTAGCTGTATCTGTATATTTTCAAATTCCATCATCCCCGGGGTAGCCTTGTGGGTGGTAAAGGGGTATTCAGCCACAGTTGGCGAGGCATTGGTAATACTGGAAACAAGTTGAGATTTGCCGGCACTGGGCAGGCCAACTACTGCCACCTGGGCTGCCCCCTCTTTCTCGATGAGCATAGATGCCCGGCGAGCCCCAGTTTTCTTGCCAGCTATCTGGGTCAGCTTGGCAATACGGCTTCTTAACTCAGCGCGCAGGTGGTCAGTCCCCTTGTGCTTGGGCATGATAGCCAGCATATCTTCCAAGGCAACTATCTTTTCTGCCGGGTCTTTTGCTACCCGGAACCTTTTTTCCGCCTCAAAGTATTGTGGTGGTAAATTAGCCGGCATTGCCCGTTATAGATACTCCTTTACTTTTTTAGCCAGGCTCTGGCTCATGCCTGCTGCTGCTAACTCGTCTGCGGAAGCCTCCTGGATGGCACGAACTGAGCCGAATTGCTTGAGTAAGGCGCGTTTACGCTTAGGTCCGATACCAGGAATGCTATCAAGAGCGGAGGCAAACGTCGCCTTTTTATGTATCTTTTGGTGGTAGCCCAGGGCGAAGCGGTGCGCCTCATCTCTGAGGCGCTGCAGTAATTGAAGCCCCGGTGAACTGCGGGGAAGAACAACAGGCTCAGCCCTCTGTGGAATAAAAATCTCCTCTTTTTCCTTAGCCAAGCTGGCTACGGGGACAAAATCTACTTGGGATTCACGCATTACAGCTTTAGCAGCATTAAGCTGTCCCTTGCCCCCGTCAATGAGGACAAGGTCGGGTAGAATTGCCCAGCCATTTGGAGAGGAGGCATCACCGGTAGCACTCCGCTTAAATCGCCGCTTGAGCACCTCCTGCAGCATAGCATAGTCATCAGCACCTGACACTGTTTTGATTCTGAAGCGTCTATAGTGAGACGGCTTTGGTTTTCCACCGTCAAAGACCACCATACTACCTACGGCTGCTGTTCCCTGTATGTTGGAGATGTCATAGCCTTCTATGCGGGAAGGTAGGTGGGGTAGGTGAAGCTCCCGTTCTATTTCAGATAGAACTGTAGCCAGTATTGTGGGGGCAGCCAGCTGTTTAATCTTAAGTTGTTCTAAACCCTGCCGAGCATTTTCGGCTACAATCTCCACCAATTGTTTCTTATTGCCCCGGCAGGGAACCTGAATATGAACCCTGGCTTCTCTTTTGCTCTGAAGCCAGTCCTCAATAACAGTCTTGTCCTCTACAGGGTATTGGAGTAGCAAAACCGGTGGTATATTAGAGGTAGAGTCGTAAAACTGCTTAATAAAGCTGGTCATAACTTGTTGTGGCTCCTCAGAGCGAGTGCCCTGCAAGACAAAGCTCTCTCGACCGATTAGCTTACCACCACGGATGAAGAAAACCTGGACATAAGCCTGGTCTTTGTCCTCAGCGAAGGCAATAACATCCTGCTCACCTCTTACTGTAGTTGCGATTCTCTGTCCTTCAATAACCTTCTCCACAGCTTGGATTTGGTCTCTAAAACGAGCCGCTTTCTCAAAATCCAAAACCTGGGCAGCTTTCTCCATCTTGCGCCTAAGCTCCTGGACTACCCTTTCCTGTTTGCCTTCAAGAAAGAGGATTACTTGCCTTATTACCTCGGCATATTCCTTCTTGCTTACCACACCGATACAGGGCCCAAGACAATGCCCAATATGATACTCAAGGCAAGGTCGGGGGTCGATGCCAGTGATAGCTTGAGAGCAGGAGCGGAAGGGGAAGAGCCCTTTTATCAGTTTCAGGGTTTGACGTATTGATTTAGCGCTGGCAAAGGGTCCAAAGTAACGCCCCCCATTCTGTTCCAGGCGCCGCGTAATTTGGACTGTAGGCCAATCATCATTAAGGTCTATCTTGAGATAAGGGAAGGTCTTGTCATCTTTAAGGCGAACATTGTAGCGGGGATGGTATTGCTTTATAAAATTTAACTCAAGGATAAGGGCTTCCTGTTCTGAATTGGTAACAAAGAAATCAGCATCGTTGACTCGGGCTACCATCCGTTGCAGCTTTGGCGTCAACTTTTGCCTGGCGGTGAAATATGACCTTACCCGGTGACGGAGGTTAGCTGCCTTACCTACATATAGAATATTCCCTTCGGCATCTCTCATGAGGTAGACGCCAGGGCTGGTTGGTAGCTTTTTTAATTGCTCTGTTATAAGGTTATTCATCAACCTGTTACCTACCCTTGACAAAGGGAGTAGCTAGTTTATTAGAGGGGCTTTGCCACCCTAAACCACCTTAATTATTCTTCCAGAATAGGAGAATGAAAATTACAGTTTTATTGTAACACAGCCTGCGAAGCGGGCAAAATGCTTGACGGGGCTGAATTTTCTTTTTAATTATGTTAAAATACAACATAATATCTAGTAGCGAGGAGGTGCAGTGAGAGAGGATATTAACCGTTTCCTGAATTATCTAGCTGTAGAGAAAGGCTTTTCTGAAAACACGCTAGCTGCTTATCGTAATGACCTAAATCAATTAGCTAGCTTTGTTGAAGAAGGGGCTGACAAGCGTGGCTCCATTCCATCGTGGGTTAGTTTTGGTCGGGAGGGGATGCTAAGCTATTTGCTTAACCTTAAGGAGAGGAACTATGCTGCCACTACCGTAGCCCGCAAAGTAGCTGCTACCAAGTCTTTCTTTAGCTTTATGCTGGCCGAGGGTGATATGAAAGCTAACCCAACGCAAAATATAGGTTCACCCAAGATAGAGAAGTCGCTACCCAAGCCTATCTCAATTAGCCAGGTTCGCCTTTTGCTGGAGCAACCGACCAAAGTGTCCACCCCAGAAGCAAAGAGGGATAAGGCAATGCTGGAGTTATTATATGCCAGTGGCATGAGGGTAAGCGAGTTAGTTTCTCTGAACCTGGATGATATAGATGTGGAGGGTGGTTACGTGCGCTGCTTTGGTAAGGGGCATAAAGAGCGGCTTATCCCTATTTATGAACAAGCAGCCTTGGCAGTGGACGAGTATGTGAAAGAAGTGCGTTCTCACCTGACACATAACGCTGAGGAGAAAGCCTTGTTCCTTAATCTGCGTGGTGAGAGACTGACCAGACAAGGGTTTTGGCAAATATTAAAAGGCTACGCTAAATCAGCCAACCTGGATACTAAGGTTACTCCCCATACTTTAAGGCATAGCTTTGCTACTCATATGCTGAGTGGTGGGGCTAACCTGAGGTCAGTTCAGGAATTACTGGGGCACGCCAACATCTCTACTACGCAGGTTTATACCCATCTTACCACTGAGCATATTCGGCATACCTATGAGAAATCTCACCCTAGGGCTAAGTAGCAGAGAACAAGGAAAGACAAAGATTGCTATTCCGACTACAAATGGAGGAAGTTTTAGATGCCTAGTAAATCACGGCGGCATCGAGGCAAGTATTCTGCTCAAGCTAAAAAGAAGAAAGGCACTTTAGCTAGAGCTGCCCAGCAGCAACCCATTTCACCACCTTCTGAACCAGTTTCTCGTCCTGACGTGTCGGCTCCTTCAGCAAGTGTGCCAACGCCAGTAGCAACAGTGACTGCGGCTCGGAGTCCCTACATAACTACTGAGCTGCGAAGAATCGGTATTCTAGCCGGGATAATACTGGCTATCCTGGTGGTGCTAGCTGTGATTCTATCCTGACTTTGCTTTGGTCATTGGTGCCTATCATGGACTTTGCAACGGCAAGAACTAGGTTAATTGAGCAGCTAAGCACTGAGATTAGAGATAAGCGAGTATTAGCCGCCATGGCTCGGGTTCCCCGAGAGCGGTTTGTGCCACCGGAGAAGCAGCACTTAGCCTATGAGGATAGGCCATTACCTATTGGTTTAGACCAGACAATCTCACAACCTTTCATTATTGCCCTTATGACTGAGGCATTACAGCTTACTGGCAGTGAAAAGGTGCTGGAAGTAGGCACAGGCAGTGGATATCAGGCAGCTATCCTGGCTGAATTAACTGGGCTGGTGATTACTGTTGAACGTCTGTATAGTCTTGCTGAGGCTGCCAGGAGAGTATTGGATAGCCTGGGCTATACCAATACTGAGGTGCACTTAGCTGAGGAGACTCTGGGCTGGCAGAGAGAAGCGCCTTATAACGCTATAATAGTTACCGCTGGTGCTCCTAGGGTGTCGGCTGACCTTCTGGCTCAGCTGGCAATCGGTGGGCGGCTGGTAATTCCTGTGGGCTCGCGCTATGTGCAGGAGTTATACAGAATAACCAGACGTAGAAAGAAGAATGTAGTTGAGAATCTAGGGGGATGCCGCTTTGTTTCCCTCATTGGGAAGGATGCCTGGGAAGAGGAGTAAAATGAGGTTGCAAAATAAAAATCTAACGGAGGTAACAAGTGGATTTTAGCCTTACCCGTGAGCAGGAGATTCTTAGAGACACAGTTAGGGAATTTGCCCAAAGGGAGTTAGCGCCTAACGCCTTGGCTTGGGATGAGAAGGGAGAGTTTATCCGAGATATAGTTAAGAAAACGGCAGAATTGGGTCTGGTAGGCATAATAACCTCTAAGGAATATGGTGGCAGTGGTATGGGACATCTGGCAAGGATGATAATGGTTGAGGAGTTTTCTAAGGTTTATGCCTCGCTGGGTTTCTTCTTCCAGACAGGACAGATAGGAATCTACATCCTGGAGAATTTCGGTACTGAAGAGCTGAAAAAGAAATACCTTCCCTCTTTATGCCAGGCCGACCTCATTACCGCCACCGCCCTTACTGAGTCTGGTGGTGGGTCTGACCCCGCCGCTATAACTACCACAGCTGAACTCGTGGGTGAGGAATATATTATTAACGGAAGGAAGGTTTTCATCAGTTTGGCACCAGTGTGTGACCTTGCTGTAATTGTAGCCAGGACTGGTGAGAGATTCAGCACCTTCCTTGTTGAAAGGGGAACCCCTGGCTTTGATACTCCACGGAGAGAGAATTACCCCGGGCTTCGTGGTATACCCGTGGGCGAACTTGTCTTTACCAACTGCCGGGTGCCCAAATCCAATCTCGTAGGTCAGGAGGGGAAGGGTATCGCAGTAGCCATATCGGGGATTGGGGCTGTGGGGCGCACCGGTGTTGCCGGTGTCGGACTGGGAACTGCTGAAGGCTGCTATGAAGTTGCTCTGAAGTATGCCAAGGAAAGAGTGCTCTACGGCAAGCCTATTGCTGAGCTTCAGGCTGTCCAGCACATGCTTGTCGAGGCTAATCTTGAGATTGAGGCTGCTCGGTGGCTTTGCTACTATGCCGCTTGGCTTCTCGACCAGGGTAAGAGCCCTCGAGATGCGGGTAACGAAATCGCCCGGAGTAAGCTATATGCCTGTAATATAGCCAGCCAGATAGCCTTGAAAGCCATTCAGGTAATGGGTGGTTATGGTACTATCCCCGAATATCAGGTTGTGCGACGGCTTAATGATGCCATAGAGCTATTTACTGCTGCCGGCACTCAGGAGATTATGAAGAACACTATCGGGAGGAGCATCATTTCTTAAGATGCCCTGTGACATCGTAGTCTGTGTGAAGCAGGTTCCCCACCCGGATTACCTCAACAAGATTTCGATTGACCCGACAGGAGGGACAATAGAGCGGGAGGGGGTGCCCGCCCTAATAAACCCCGGGGATAGGAATGCCCTCGAAGAAGCCCTGGGAATTCGAGACAGGTTTTCGGGAAGGGTTATTGTTCTGACTATGGGCCCTCCCCAGGCGAGAAAGGCTTTGGAAGAGGCTCTAGCTATGGATGCCGATGATGCAATTCATCTCTGCGACCGAGCCTTTGCTGGAGCTGATACACTGGCTACGGCCCAGGCACTAGCTTATGGGATTCGTAAGCTTGAGCATTTTGACCTTATCCTCTGTGGTAATACTACTATCGATAGTGGCACCGGGCAGGTAGCGGTGCAGCTCGCTGAGCTTCTTGACCTTCCCAGTATCATCGATGCCGAAGAACTCACTTTTGAGGATGAGCGAAGCCTCCTGGTTAAGCGAATATGGGAGCGAGGTTATATTAAGGTAAGGATAAAGCTTCCGGCGGTAATAGCAGTTACGGCTAAGATAAATCAACCCCGCCTCCCCACTGTATTAGGAATAATGGCTGCCACTCAGAAAGAGATAAAGAACTGGACTGCGGCTGATACGGGTGCTGATACTGGTCGTGTGGGGCTTGACGGGTCGCCCACCCAATTTTTCGAGATGAGCGAATTTCACGCTAAGCGGCAGGGAGAGATTCTTCAAGGCTCACCCGAAGAGGCGGTGACCTTGGCCATCGATAAGTTAGTGGAGCGGGAGATACTGTGAACCCTAAGGTTAACGGCGAGAGCCAGGTCTGGGTATGGGTGGAGCACCACCAGCAGGAGTTAGCCAAGGTTTCTCTCGGTCTCCTGGGCAAGGCACGTGAACTCTGCCAGCAGTTAGGTGGTGGGGAGGTAGCATCGGTATTAGTCGGTGCCGAAGAACTGGCGGCGGAGCTTATAGACCATGGTTCCGACAAGGTCTATCTGGCTAACAACCCTCCCTTTCCTCTGTTTGAGACAGAGCTTTGCACCCATCTTATGACGGGACTAATCCAGAGTCACCAGCCTGAGATAATCCTCTGGGGTGCCACCAGTTTGGGACGAGAGACTGCTTCCAGGGTAGCGGCGAAACTGGGCACAGGGCTTACTGCTCACTGTATTGACCTCTGTATTGAGGAGATTAATGGTAAGCACCAGTTAGTGGCAACCGTGGCAGGGTGGGGAGGTAATCTGACTCTCAAGATTATATGCCCTCAGAGAAGACCTCAAATGGCTACGGTTAAACCGGGCATACTCTCCCCATCGCCGCGGGAGAAAAGAAATGGTGAAGTTATACCAGTCAAGGTGGAGGACAAAACTCCTCGAACTGATATTGTTGAAGTAGTGGAGGAACAGAAGAAAGCAAAATCTCTGGAGGAAGCAGAGGTTGTGGTGGTAGGGGGTTGGGGCTTGAACTCCGTAGGAGGTTTTCAAGCAGTGGGTGAGCTGGCTCAAATTCTAAAGGGGAGTGTGGCTGGAACACGCCCTGCCGTAGATGCCGGCTGGATTCCTGCCGAGCGGATGGTAGGCCAGAGCGGGAAGACTGTGGCGCCACAGCTTCTTGTTACCCTTGGGGTATCAGGAGCAGCCCAGTTTGCTACCGGTGTTCTGAATTCCAAGCTCATCTTAGCTGTGGACAAGGACCCCCATGCCCCTATATTTGAAATGGCTGATGTAGGCATCGTAGGTGACCTTCAGGAAGTGCTCCCGTTGCTAATCGACAAGCTCAGAGCAATAAAAGGGAACACTTGAGGTAAAGTTTGCCATCAATAAAGGAGGATAAAGATGGAAGTCATGGAAGCAATTAAGACCAGACGGAGCATTCGTAAGTATAAGACTACTCCGGTAGATGATAAAACTTTAGGGCTTGTTCTGGAAGCTGCCCGCTGGGCACCGTCCTGGGCTAATAGACAATGCTGTAGATTTGTTGTGGTGCGTGATAGTAATATAAAGAGTAAACTGGCTGGTAGCCTGACAAAGGTTGAAATTGAGGGTACGCTTGTTAATAACCGGTCTGTCGAGGCTATTAAGAGCGCACCACTAGTAATTGTAGCTTGTGCTGAGTTAGGTAAATCGGGCTATATGTTTGGCAAACCGGCTACTGATAAAGGCGATTTTTGGTACATGTATGATGTGGCATTAGCTATGCAAAACTTGGCACTGGCAGCTCATTCGCTGGGACTGGGAACGATAAACATTGGAGCTGTGGACGCTAAGAAAGTAGCTAGTATCCTAGGTATACCGGCAGGCTTCTGTGCGGTCTCGATGACTCCTCTCGGTTACCCCGACCAAGAGCCTAAAGTTGTGCCCAGAAAAGAACTTTCGGAAATTGTTTCTTACGATAAATTCGGCACTAAGTAAGATGTTTTTTATATGAACTATAAGAGATGGATTTTTATCGCCATTTTCCTGTTCGGTGCTGGTCTTATTTTTGGCCTGACCACCCCTGCTGATTTGGCCAATCTCATTTCTCAGGAGATTGCCGCCCTTGAAGAATTTGGCGACACCATAGCTTCACTTCCTCTCCCTCTTGTTGCTATCCTCATCTTTGCTAAGAATGCTTCAGCCCTGGCGATAAGCTTTGTCCTCAGTCCAATCCTTTGCCTGGCGCCTATTCTGTCGTTAACTCTCAATGGCTGGCTGATATCTTTCGTGTCAACAACAGTAATTCAGGAAAAATCTCTTAGTTTTTTATTAGCCGGCTTGCTACCTCACGGCATTTTTGAAATCCCGGCACTAATCATGGCTCAGGCAGCTGCTCTTAGCTTCGGTGCAATGGCAGTAATGGCCATATTCAAAAAGGAAAAGCGGAAGCTACTATCACCCAATTTCAAACAAAATCTGAAGTACTTATTAATAGCACTTGCTTTACTTGTGCCAGCGGCTATAATTGAAACATATGTTACTCCATTGCTTTTAACCTGACTATGGATGGTAAGGAGGGTATGTTATGCATGAGCTAGGTTTAGTCGCCCCATTCTGGATAGTTGTTTTGATATGGCTAGCCAAGGTTATATTACTGGCTCTCGTCAGTATTTTCTTGGCATGGCTTGGGATTAGGGTTTTAGATGTCCTTACCCCACATATTTATGAGCGCCAGCGTATAGGAGAAAGCCCTGTCGCTACTGGACTATTCATCGCTGGCTTTTTCATCTTGGTTGGTCTTGTCATCCATGGTGCTGCTACTGCACTTACTGCCGTCACTCCCCCCATACTTGGATATATCTTTGATTTTAGAACATGGGGAATATTAGCCATAAGCTTTGTGATAAGCTTGCTTGTGGGTATAGCTCTATTTCATATCGCTGATAAGCTAACTCCCAAAATACCATTTATCAGCGTCAACCAGAGTCCGGTGGCAGTAGGTATTTATGTTTTTGGCTATCTTGTCTTCTTTGGTCTTATCCTTCACGCAGCACTGAGCGGACCACTATGAGGAGTTTTTATCACCCAGCTTTTGGGGTAAATCAATGAAGAGGATTGGGGTCTTACTAAGCTTAATATTCATATTTGTAGCTGGGTTAGCCGTTACTGGTTATGTCTCGGCAACTCCATCTGCAGAGTTCCAGGAGATAAATGGTGAGCTATTTGATGACTGGGGAATATGTAGAACCAGAGGCTTTGGCGAAGACGGTTTCTACCAAATATCGGAGACAACTTTTCGTCCGGTTATAGCTTTTGAGAGCCTGGGAGAAGATGCTGCTTTAGCCTACAGCCTGGGTGAGCAGATTGCCAGCGAATATCCAGACCAGCTACAGAGGGCAGAAGCAGTATTTAGCTTTGTCCGGGATAGGGTAAACTATACCACTGATATTGACCAGTTTGGATATGATGAATTTGCCCGAAATGCAGATGAGCTGGCTACAGTGATTGACCAAGATGGGGTTGGTTACGGTGATTGTGAAGACAGCGCTGTGCTACTAGCTATTGTGTATAAAGGCGCCGGGTTCCGCTCAGCTATAGTGGCTGGCTCAGGTCATACTGCGTCATTGGTCTACCTGCCCGACTATACAAAGGCAAATGCCGTTTTTGAGCTTGCAGGCGAACCCGGATGGGTCTGGGCTGAAGCAACGGGCAAAAAAAATCCTTTGGGCTGGGTACCTAAAGAGTTTATCGGCGTCCAGATAGCTGCCTATGAAATATCCGCAGAGGCATTAGTTCCATCAAAGCCACCTACTGCACCGCCAACGGCTATTACAGACAAAACCAGTTCAGTCCAACCTTTCCCATTCATCGGCATAATTGGTTTGTTATTTCTCATATCTCTATTTAGAAGAAGGCGTGCTCGCTAACCCCCCACGGCAGTTAGAGTTGTTTGTCACGGGTAGATTGAAGAGGCAAAGCCCCTCTGGGACTCCCTAATTAGACAATCTCAGTTACTTGCTGTGCCCGCAGACTATCGGATATAATATCGGTGGAATAAGCTAGAGGGAGTGTTTGATTAGATGCAGCAATATGGACTGGAGGATATTCGCAACCTTGTTTTACTATCTCATAGTGGTGCTGGCAAGACATCAGCCTCAGAAGCAATTTTGTTTACCACCGGAGCAACCACCCGACTAGGTAAAGTTGATGATGGGACCACTGTCTCAGATTATGACCCAGATGAGATAAAGCGAAAGATTAGCATAAACTTATCTGTGCTTCCCTGCCAGTGGAAGGGGGCTAAGATTAACCTTATTGACACCCCCGGCTATTCCGACTTTGTTGGTGAGGTCAAGGCAGCAATGCGGGTTGGTGAAGGGGCAATAATCGTGGTATGTGCTGCCTCTGGTGTTGAGGTTGGTAGCGAACAGATGTGGACATATTGTGAACAAGCTGACCTGCCCCGCTTTATCTTTATTAATAAGATGGACCGGGAAAATGCCGATTTTTATAAAGCTCTGGGACAGGTTCAGTCAAAGTTCGGCTCAAGATGCGTACCGTTGCAGTTACCCATAGGTGCCCAGGATAGTTTCCAGGGGATAGTTGACTTGCTGGCGATGAAAAGCTATACCGGTTCCAAGGCAGAAGAGGCTGAGATGCCATCATCGCTGAGCAGTCAAGCTGAGTCTTTCCGTGAGAAACTGATAGAAGCGGTGGCTGAAACTGATGACAGGCTTATTGAGAAGTATCTAGACGGCGAAGAACTCAGCTCGGAGGAGCTCGGTAATGCCTTACGGCAAGCAACCATAAGTGGCAAGATTGTGCCAGTCTTGGTTGGCTCAGCTCTGCAGAATATAGGGACTAGCTTACTGCTGGATGCTGTATGTAGTTATTTGCCATCACCTGAGGAGCGGGATGTAGTTATTACTAGCGATTCAGCCAAGCAAACGATTAAGCCAAGCCAGGAAGCATCATTAGCTACTCTAGTGTTTAAGACCAGTGCTGACCCGTATGTTGGTAAACTTACCTACCTTCGGGTTTATACTGGCGCTATTAATAGCAATTCCCAAGTGTGGAATGCAACGCGGGGTGGTATGGAGCGCATAGGTCAGTTATTTACTCTGAGGGGCAAGACGCAGGAGCCAGTACCTCAGCTTAGGGCTGGAGATATAGGGATGGTAGCTAAATTGAGCCTAACCAGCACCGGGGATACGCTTTGTAATCAGGATAAACCGGTAAAGATTGCCCCTGTTATATTCCCTAAGCCAGTTTTTGGTGAGGCAGTGCGCCCTAAGACCAAGGCTGATTTGGATAAACTGGGAGAGGCATTATCTCGGTTAACTGAAGAAGATTCTACTCTCCGAATGCACCGGGAAGCTGATACTGGTGAAACTATCCTATCCGGGCTTGGTGAGACTCATCTTGAAATAGCTGCCGAGAAGATGCTGCGTAAATTCGGTGTGGCTGTAGAGATGGAAACACCTAAAGTCCCCTATAAAGAGACTATTACTACTTCAACCAAGGCTGAGTATAAGCATAAGAAACAAACAGGAGGGCATGGGCAGTATGGGCATGTCTTTCTTGAGTTGGAGCCTTTACCTCGCGGCAGTGGCATTGAGTTTGTTGATAAGATAGTAGGTGGTGCCATACCCAAGAATTATATCCCATCAGTAGAGAAGGGGGTTAATGAGGCGGTTCAAGAGGGAGTTTTAGCTGGTTATCCAGTTATTGATATAAAGGCAAGGGTCTATGATGGCACTTTTCACCCGGTAGATTCCTCGGATATCTGCTTCAAAATTGCTGGAGCCGGGGCACTGAGGAAGGGATTGTCTCAGGGGCAACCTATCCTGCTCGAACCGCTAGTGAATATGACAGTAACAGTCCCTAGTGACTTCACCGGTGATATTATTAGTGACCTTAATTCTAAACGAGCCCGGGTGCAAGGCATGAATCCTGAGGGTGAAATGAATGTTATTGAGACTCAGGTACCCCTGGCTGAGATTTTGCGCTATGCAATAGACCTGAAATCAATAACTCAGGGCAGAGGCAGCTATACTTTTGAGGTTAGTCACTACGAGGAAGTTCCATCCCACATTGCTCAGAAGATTACTGCCCAAAGGCAAGCTGCAAAGGCGTAATCTGTCGTCTTGGGGCTCCGTGACTATGTGGACCTTAT